>JAAUYI010073242.1_pt1 | contig 13870 bp, 11 predicted proteins | sample 7278041 | NCBI WGS metagenome assembly JAAUYI01 (sample SAMN14350216, study PRJNA611818) | marine sediment metagenome | isolation source: surface marine sediment (0.6m) | place: French Polynesia: Moorea | collected 2018-08
CGATCCGCCACCGAACACCATCATGAGGCGCAAGTCCTGCGACCTCGGAGAGAACCATGACCCCGGACGGACCCATCGCTCACCCGCTTGACATGGCCGCAATCAGAGAACTGTTTTTGGCGCATAAGTTCTGGCAGGTAGTTTTTGACATATGTATCCGCACAACCGACGTCATGGACAACACATATGTCAGCTTTTTGGCGCGGCTTTGAGTTCGGATTGAATTCCAAAAAGCCTCTATTGCTTGCCCGGCTTCAAAACCTGCGACCGAGGTCAACCAAGACCTCGGTTCTTGGCGGGTCTTTCTGCGCAAGATCATCCAACGTCTCTTTGAAATCTGAGAGATAGAACAAACCATCATTTGCAGCCAACAAGCACGCCTCTCCATAACCCAGGAGACAGGCTTGCTCAAAAAGCTCAACCACCATCTCCACACTTGCGTCCCCCCAAAAGGCAGATCGCGCGCAGACCATGGGATGGTCAGTCCGTTCGCAGGCCAGCGTCAAGACCGGAAGCATTTCGTTCGATGGCACAACGTTGATCACAGCCTCGCAGGCTGTGACATGCCCCAAGGAACACGACCTTTTCATCGCTTCAATCGCGTCAAGATCTGAAGACTGGGTAACGAATTGGTCCGCCATGATGTAGCATGCGTCGGCACGACCGGCATCGCACGCACGCGTAAAAAACACGGACGCTGCCGCTTTGTCAGCTTGTGCGTCAAACGCGAACCATCCCGCAGGCGTACAGTGTCGCATGTCACCTTCTTCACATAGGGTACCTGATTGCGAGAACCGATCCAGCAAAGACAAGCTTGCATATGCGCAAACCAGCGGGTCGCCACGCAAGCAAGACTGATAAAGCAAATCCAATATCTGTGGGTCCGTTACTTCGTGAGAACTGAGCAACACGTTGCGCCGTGCGAACTCCGCACATGCCTCGGGGTTACTATGTCTACACCCAGATTCGAAGTAGTGGTCTGCGTCTTGCGCTGTTTCAAGAACGCCCTCCGCAGCAAGCACGCCAAGCACATAACAGGATTGACCAGTTGCGCTCAGATCGCATGCGCGCTCAAGGGCCAACCGTGCAGCAGCGGGATCGTAATTACCGTTCTTGGCAAGAAAAAGCGCTGTAAATACGTCTTGGCAATCGACTTCGGTTGAACATCCGTCTGCGTGGGCCTGCCCTAGGATGGCAGTCGCAAAAATTAGGCCGAAGAACGACTTTAGAATCAAGAGCCGCAATATCCAGACTCTCCTGACTTGTCTTATGTCAGCCTACAAGACTTTTCCGGGGGAGCAATGGCGGTGTCTGATGATCAAGCTCAACAGCGAGGTAATTACGTATTGGAAAGCTGTCCGTTTTCCGGAAGATGCAGTTTTCCACTATTTCGCCGTGTGAAAAAGCAAACCTCGGTCGCTAGAATAGCAAAGCGGTCGTTCGCCATTCAAATGGCAATATCAGCTCTGTCCGCTTGACCGACATTTTACCCTGCAAGGTGGGGTGGAACGCGCTCTGCGGTTGATGGGCCGAATGCGTCTTGGACGGTCGGGTGCCCTCAACGGCTGAGGCCAAGGCGTGTGAGGAGGGATCTGGGTTTGGTGGTGGGCGTGCGGGCAGGCGCTGCGAGATCGTAGCCGAAGCGGGTGAAATCGGCGGCGTAGCGGGTCTCGATCCGGGCGAGGTCGGCCTCTGTGGGCCGGGCCTTCTCTCCTCCGCCTTTGGCATAGGCGCCGCGCTCATTGACCTTCGGGATCTCACGCGGGCCTTCGGCGGTGCCGGTCACGCTGTCGAGCCAGGGGATGAGCGCGTCGATTCCGTCCTCCAGCCGGAAGACCTCCGCCCCTTCGGGGACGATCGCGTCCATCGGCCGTGTGTGGTTGTCGAAGACGAAGGGATCGCGGGCCTCGGCCGCCTCGATATGGTCGAGCCAGGCCGAGAAGCCGGTTCCTGCGGGGACCGTCTTCTCAACCTCGAGCTGGAAGTGATAGGCACTGATCAGCCGCGCCACGGGATGGCGGACGATGGTGAAGGCGGCGTCGAAAAACCCCGGCGGGAAGAGGAGGCCGAGCGCCTCGCGGTCGACATGCTGGGGCGAGGAGCGGGTCCAGCGGTCCCGCTCGGGCGTTTTCAGATAGGCGTTGTTGTGGAAGGCCACGGGCCCACAGCGATCCCGCAGATAGGCGGCCACGGCCGAGCCGCCGCATTTCGGCACATGCGCATAATAGATCAGCTTTCCATGGGTCTTGAAGATCGGCATATCACCGCAGCCTTTGTTGGTGTGGGCGTCTCTATGGCGCATCGGCAGGGCGGTTTCCAGCCCTGCCGCCGGCCCTGACCCTGGTGATGCGCCGGATCCCCGCGCCCCGCCCCTTCGTCTAAAGCGTTTTTCGTTAAACCTGAAACATCAGCCTGACGAAAACGCCATAAGGGGGGCTTTGCCTCCCCCGCCCCCCGCGCTAGGAGCGGGGGGTTATCTGCGACCGGGACCGAGATGCGATCCATCCTGCTGCTTTTGTCGGGCAATGCCTTTGCCAGCCTCATGCTGCTGGTGCGCAACCTTCTGGTCTCGCGCCTGATCGGGGTCGAGGATTACGGGATCGCCGCGACCTTTGCCGTGGCCATGGCCGTGATCGAGATGGCCTCGCAGCTGGGGCTGCAGCAGATGATCGTCCAGGACAAGGCGGGCGAGGATCCGAAGCTGCAGGCGGGCCTGCAGGGCTTTCAGGTGCTGCGGGGGGTGGTGGGCGCGGCCGTTCTGGTTGCCATTGCCTATCCGCTGGCCGCCTTCCTCGGCATCCCGGAGGTCGCCTGGGCCTATCAGGTCATGGCCCTGGTGCCGCTGGCGAACGGCTTTCTCCATTTCGACGTCTTTCGTTTCAACCGGCGGATGGCCTTTGGGCCCCTGCTTCTGACCGAGACGCTGCCGGCGCTGGTCTCGGTCCTGGCCGTCTGGCCCTTCGTGCAGATCTGGGGCGATTACCGGGTGATGCTTTTTGCGCTGCTGGTGCAATGGGGGCTGAGGCTGGTGATGTCGCATCTGGTGGCCGAGCGGCGCTACCGGTTGTCCTTCGACCGGGCGGTGATGGGGCGGGGGTTCAGCTTCGGCTGGCCGCTTTTGCTGAACGGGGCCCTCCTGTTCCTGGTCTTCCATGGCGAGAAGCTGATCGTCGGGCGGGAGCTGGGTATGGCACCGCTGGCGATCTTTGCCATGGGGGTGACGCTGACGCTGACCCCGACGCTGGTCGTGGCCAAAAGCGCCCAGGCTTTCTTTCTGCCGCAACTGTCGAAGGCGCGGGGGACGGTGGAATTCGCACCGCTTGCCCATGCAGCCCTGCAAACGAGCCTTCTTTGCGGGCTGGTGCTGGTCCTGGGGGTGATGGCGCTTGGCGGGCCGTTTGTCTGGCTGGTGCTGGGGGAGAAATATGCCGCTCTCGTGCCGCTTCTGACCTGGCTTGCGATCCTGATGGCGGTGCGGGTTTTCAAGGGCGGGGGTGCGGATGTGGCGCTGGCGCTCGGCCAGACGGTCAATGCGATGGTGGCCAATCTGTTTCGTGTGGCCTCCCTCCCCCTTTCGTGGTGGGTGGTGGCAGAGGGCGGCGATCTGGTGACCGTCATCTGGATCGCGACGCTGGCCGAGGCCTTCGGTTATGGGGCGGCGCTGGTGCTGGTCTGGCGGCGGGCGGGGGTCGGGCTCGGGCCGGTACTGTTGCCTGTGGCGCTCAGCTTTGCAGCCCTTGGCGCGGCGGCCCTGCAGGCGGCCGGGATCTGGCCGGCTGCCTGGATGGGGGTTGCGGCCAGCGCCGCGCTGGCACTGGCCGCGGGCCTGACGATGGCGGCCCTGCGCCGGGCGCTCTTGGCCCGGCGGGGCTGACACTCAGATCGCGTCTGTGCCCCGTTTCCAGGGATCGGCATTGACCGTTGCCGCATCGCCCGCGATGGCCTTGAAGGGTGCGCCGGCAGGGTCCGCACCGTCCGGTGTCGCATCTTTCCAGACCACAAGGTCGCGCACGCTGGCCACGGTCTGCGTGCCGCCGGTATTGCTGGCCAGGAAGCTGATCAGCCGGCTCGAGGGGAAAAGCCCGCTTGGCGACGTAAAGCTTGCATCGATTTGCTGAACATCATTGACCCAGATGCGCGCATATCCTGCGGCCAGATCGACGGAGGCCTGGATGGCGACGGACTGACCGGTGGTAAAGATCCCTGCAACCTGCGCTGCATTGACCAGAACCGTGTTGGCACTGTCGCGCACATTGAGGCGCAGGGCGCCGTTGGCGAGCGCTTCGAGCTTGAAGTAATTGTTGCCTGAGACCGCGGCGAGGATCGCGTTCGTCGACAATGCCTCGGGCGTCAGGTCCAGCTTGAAGAAAAGCCGCCCGACCCCGGAGCCGAGCGTATTGGGATCAAGGAAGTAGGGACCGGTTGATGCGGTGGTGAACTCCGCCCCGCCGATCAGCGTGTTGGCGAGGATTGCGGGATCGGGCAGGGGGCGCACGGCGATGCCTTCGAGATCGGCAAGTCCCGCCTCGACCAGCGGGTAGCGTGCCCAGGTGGCGTTGAAGAAATCGTCCGGGAATTCGCGCATGCCCGTGCCGCCATAGCGTCCGAAGGTCAGCGTATCGGTGCTGGTGAAGGGGCCGCCATTGGGCAGGATGCGCACACGGCCCGCAGCGATGCTGGCGTTGAGCGCCTCGTCCGTGTTGATCTCGAACCCGGCAACCGCGGCACTGCCGCCGCGGGCCAGTTCGGTCGTCGTCAGTGGTCCGGCGCTCGACCAGACCTCGACAAAGCTGCCATCCGGCTCCCAGGTGCATTGATCGAACTCTGGCACGCTCCAGGCGGCGAGGCCTGCTGCCTCGACCAGCCCGTGAGCAATGATCTTGGCCAGTCGGCTCTGCCCGTCTGGGCCGCGGCGGTTGGGATGCGAGATATCGCCCCAGTCGGTGCCGAGGGGGTCGTAGCTGCCTGCTGTCTGCGGCTCTCCGTTCAGATAATCCATTGCCTCGACCGCCGGGATGACGGTGAAAGGAGAACTGGCCGTGGTCACGGCCCGGTAGCTTGTCCGCGCCGCCTCGATTGCACTGAGGCCGGAGCCTGAGAAATCGGCAGATGTGATCGAAAAGCGATGCGGGCCGCCGCGGGCGATGGCCGTACTGCCCGGCGCGTAGAGGCTGGCAATGGTGTGATCGAGGACCAGTTCCTTGCTGCCCTCGCCGGGGAAGAGCGTGACCGGCAGCGAAAGGGGGAGACCGGCATCGTCAACACCGAGGAAAGCGGCCTTGAAGGCCTCGTCATAATCCGCGCCATAGACGCGGGGGCCGGCAAACCAGCTCGGATAGACAAGGCCCACGCTTGCGCCGCCTGCGGTGGCGAAGGCGTTCAGCGCCACCTCATCGGCGAAATCGCGACCCGTCGCGGCATCGCTGGTCACATCGCCGAAGCCCGTGCCCGAGACGGTGTGATGGACAACGGCGATCTTGGCGCCGGGCAGGGCTGCAGCAAAGGCATTGGCCATGGCGGCAAAGGCGGCCGTGTGGGGATCGGCATCGCTGATGAAGCGCTGCTGGACACCGCCTGGGCCTGCCGTGATCCGGTCATGCCAGATCATCTGCACGGCCTCGCCATCAGTGACGGGTTCGGGCGGGGTCAGGCTGTGGACGGTGGCCCACATGCGGGCGAGCTCCGACTGCCCCCAGAGGGCAAAGACATGACCCACACCGAAGCGGCTGGGGGCAGAGGCCCGGACGATGGGTTCGTCCTTCAGCCGTGTCTCGGCCCGGTACCAGCTGGCGCTGGGGGCGAGCGTCAGGCTGCCACCCCATGTTCCGTCCCCGGCAATGGTTGCGATATCAGTCCAGTTGCTGGAACTGGCGCCCCCGTCATCGAGGCTGAGGGCGCGCGCCTGAACGATGCGCCCGGCCGTACCGGTGCCGGCAAGCGGCACCGTGGCCGTGCTGCCGCCAAGGGCTGCGCCACTGTCATAGACAAGGCGGTCGCGCGCGATATCGTCCATGGCCAGGACGCCCGTGGGCGGCGCGGGCGGTTCGCTTGTGCCGGGGCGGCTGTGAAGCCCCAGTCCGATCTTGATCATCTGCAACATCCCTTTCCAGAGCCGCGCCCGCGGTCCGGGGTCCCGGGCTCGGCCCGGCATGTCGGGAAGGACGGGTCAGCGCCCGGGACGGGGGCGGGAGGGCTGTCTCGTTCCTGACGGGCGCCGGGCGAAACCGGGCCGGGAACGGAGACCGGGGCTGGACGGGACAAGGCGCGCCTCAGCCGGACAAGGCCCCCCGGACCGAACGCAGTGCCGGCGCATGGGGCCGGGGTATAGCATTCCACGGAGGGTTGTTGCCGGAACCGTCTTTGGCGCGTACGCGACAAAACACACAAATTTTAGCGCTTTGAATGCTAAAAGTTATGGTTTCTCAAGGCTGTATTATATAACTTGAATTTGACTAAACGCCCCAGACGACACGTAAAAGGTATCGGATTATGTCCCTGAAGACCTCCCTGCTCGGCGCATTCGCCGCCGGCACTCTTGCCATTGCAGCAACGGCTGTCTCTGCTGAAACTGTTGATTTCAGTGAGTTTTCCGAAGGTGACGTTGTCACGTCCTTCGGCTTTGACGGCGTGACGGCGACGGTCTCGGCAACTGGTGGAACGAATGAGGCCGTGATTCTCGACACCGAAGGCGTGGGCACGCAGGGCGTCATCAACGATCCGGATCTCGCCGGACCTTTCGTCAATATCGCCGATCCGCAGGCCACACCGCTGGAGTTCGGCAATGCCCTGATCGTTCAGGAGAACACAACCGGCGGGCCGGATGACAATGTCGGCGGGACATTCACGTTCATCTTCAGTGAAGCGATCGACATGATCTCGCTGATCATTCTCGACTCGGAAGAGGATGTGACTGTCACAGCCGGCGGTCAGCAGATCGTCAGCGCAGGTCCGGGGGAAAACCCGGTCGGTGCGGGCGTCAATTTCTACCGCGAGGTCGAGCTGAACCTTTTCGGCGTGACGGAAGTGACGATCGAGCTTGCCGGCTCGGGCGCCATCGGCGCGCTGGATCTGGTGGCGCCCGTGCCGCTGCCGGGCAGCCTGTCATTGGTCCTGATCGGGCTGGCCGGGCTGGGCTTTGCCGCCCGGCGCCGCGCCAACGCCTGAGACACGGGGCAAGGGACCCTTTCCCGAAATCCGACAAGGCCGGTCCCTGGGGCCGGCCTCTTTTTTAATCAAACGGTCAGCGGGTCCTCACATCTTCGCGAATATGCAGGTATGCCTACATTTTGACATCGAAACGACCTGTCCTTGACATCAGGATCGGCCAGATCCTCTAAGCATCGCCCGAGACGACGAGAAAGTGCCGCATGTCCGTAATTGAAAGCCGTCCGTTGCCGGCCCTGCCGGAGTTCCGGATCAACCCGCTGGGTCTGCTGGCAGGTCTTGCGCTGATTGCGGTCTCTGTGCCCCTCTTCTGGATCGGTTTCGTCTCGCTGGGCGAGGCATGGCTGACGCCCGAATACAGCCATGGGCCGCTGATCCCTGTCATCTCGCTCTATCTCTTCCTGCGCGAGATGCGCAGGCTCGGCCCTCTGCCCGAGGAGGGCCGCATCCGCTGGCCGGGGCTGGCCCTGATCGGCTTCTCGCTTCTGATCGCGATCTTCGGCAATCTGGTCAAGATCCCCGATATCGCAGCCTATGCCTTCATCCTCTGGACCGGTGGCGTGGTGCTGACGATCCTCGGCTGGCGGCGCGGGCGGCTCCACTGGGCGCCGGTCCTGCATCTGATCTTCATGCTGCCGCTGCCGCAGTTTCTCTACTGGAAGCTGACGATCTGGCTGCAATGGGTCTCGTCGGAGCTCGGAGTCTGGTTTGTGGCGCTTGCCGGTGTCTCGGTCGGGCTTGAGGGCAACATCATCGACCTTGGCGTCTACAAGCTGCAGGTGGCCGAGGCCTGTTCGGGGCTGCGTTACTTGTTCCCGATCCTCTCCTTCTCCTATCTCTTTGCGATCCTCTATCGGGGTCCGATGTGGCATAAGGCGGTGCTTCTGCTGATGGCGGCCCCCCTGACGGTCTTCATGAATTCCGTCCGTATCGGGATCGTCGGGGTCGTGGTCAATGCTTACGGGATCGAGCATGCGGAAGGGTTCATGCATTTCTTTGAGGGCTGGGTGATTTTCCTGGCCTGCGTTGCGATCCTTTTTGGGATGGCGATCGCACTGCAGCGGCTGACGCCGAACCCATTGCCGCTGGGTGATGCGATCGATCTGGATTTCGACGGGTTCGGGCGGATTGCGGCGACAGGCCTTGCCATCCGGCCGACGGCGGCCCTGTTCGGTGCCGGGGGATTGACCCTGGCCGCAACAGCCCTGTGGGTGGCCATCCAGCCCGCGCCGCCGCCGCCCATCGACCGCGATCCATTTGCGCTTTTCCCCGATCGGATCGGGGACTGGTCGGGCACCCGCCAGCGTCTGGATCCCCAGGTCGAAGGGGTGCTTGGGGCCGATGACTATATCGACGCGACCTATGCGGCGCCGGGGGGCGAGGACTACGTCAATTTCTTCGTCGCCTTCTACGAGAACCAGACGGAGGGGTCGGGCATCCACTCGCCGGAGGTCTGCCTGCCCGTCGGCGGCTGGGAGGTCTTCGGGATCGAGCCCTTCGAGGTCAGCCTGCCCGGGACAGCCTATGGTACCTTCCATCTGAACCGTGCCGTCATCCAGAAAGGCCTGTCGAAGCAGCTGGTCTATTACTGGTTCGAGCAGCGCGGCAAGCGGCTGACCAACGATTATGCCGCCAAGGCGAGCGTGGTCTGGGACAGCCTGAACATGGGCCGCAGCGACGGCGCGCTGGTCCGGTTCGTCACCCCGATCAAGCCGGGCGAAACAGAGGCCGAGGCCGATGCCCGGATGCAGCGCTTCATGACCGAGAGCCTCGACAAGCTGCCCCGCTTTGTCCCCTTCTGATCTCTGGGACAGGTTCCGGGGACGGGCCCCGGAGCTGGCCCCGCCCACGCCTGAGCGGCGCGCCTATCTGGTGGGCGACATCCATGGCGACCTGACAGCCCTCGAGGACATTCTGGAACTGATCGCGGCGGATCGGCAGGATGCCGCGGCCGATCTGGTTTTTCTGGGCGACTATCTCGACCGCGGGCCCGACAGTGCCGGGGTGCTGGCCCGATTGCGCACCCTGGAGGAGGCCGGAGAGGCCCACTGCCTGATGGGCAATCACGAGGTCATGTGCCTGGAATTCCTCGCCGACCCCATGGGTCCTGCCAAGCATTGGCCGCTGACGGGCGGGGCCGAGACGCTGGAGAGTTTCGGCATCGGCCATCTCTCGGCCCCCGACCGCACCGCCCGGTTGGAGGCGCAGGCCGAAGCCTTGCGGACGGCGATGCCGCCGGGTCTTGCCGACTGGCTCGCCACCCGCCCGCTTGTCTGGCAAAGCGGCACGCTGGCAGCAGTCCACGCCTATACGGACCCCGCCAGATCCCTGGCCGAGCAAGAGGCCCGCACCCTCCTCTGGGCCCGCCCGCCCCGCAAGCAACACCCGCGCCCCGACGGGATCTGGGTGGCCCACGGCCACACCAAGCAACCCGCCCCAAGGATAGAGGCCGGCCACATCGCCCTCGACACCGGCGCCGGGCAAGGGGGCTATCTGAGTGCGGCCGTGGTGGATGCGGACGGGATCCGGTTTCTGAGGGCAGAGCCTTAAGGAGCATCCGCAAAAGGGTGCGGTAGCCCGGTCAGGGAAAACCGGACGCAGCCATTCGAGTTCGCCATGGCGAAAGGCGGCTCCGAGCCCTCAAGCGGACGAACGCGCTGAACATAGATGTGCAAACCTTGCTCGATGCTCCGAAGGTTCTGGCCGACTTCGGCAGCATGGTCATCGCCTTGATGCAAACATATGGAAGTTTCCAAAACGCGCAGGTCCGCTGTAGCTCTATTCATCAAAATTGAAGGCGTCTTCCGCTTCCAAGCCGTAAATGAATGCTTCAAAGTTCTCAGCCAGCATCTCAATCGGAAAAACCCCACCGGGTGCATGGGAGACAGCGACAACCTTGGGTTCGCCCAATGGTCCACAATCCCGGTAATCAAGGCACAGCATCTCATGACCGCCTGAGGGACAATCCGCGAAATAGACTCCCATTGCAGGATAATTCCAGTCACTTTCAATCCAGAAGCGGCTGCCATGTTCGCCACATAGTGATTGCCTGCCCCATCCGACTCCCTTGATACCCTGGATCGCGATATGAGCATCCTCGTCACTTGAACCGCGGGTTCCCAGCCTAAAGAAAGCCCGCTTGGGCATGCCGCCGTTCTGGAGGCGCATAAGCGCAACGTAGAGTTCAGGAAGTTTGTATCCCAATTCAGCTTCGACCTTTGTCAGATCCATCGCTGTAAATGGAGTGTCGACATACTCTGGCTCTGCGTAGCGCGCATTTAGCCAAAAGTCCGAAAGATCGGGGGGCATGGTTTGAAACTCCTCACTTAAAATAGCCCGCACCTTTCCAGTTCGTACCCCACGCAGCGAAGGGCGGCCTTTTAAAAGATCTTTAGGGCCGGAAGGAGAAGCTGCGCTCGATCCCCAGAAAGACCGCATTCGACTGTCTGTCCGCGGCAGTGTCGCGGGTGATGCGGCGGTATTCGTAGCCGACAAAGCCTGCCCAGTCGCGGGTCAGGTCGTGGCGGTAGGTGAGGCCGAGGTCGAAATTCCGCCGGTCTTCTGTGTCGGTGCCGGCCAGCACGTTGATATCGGTGAAGCCGGCGCTGAGATCGATCTCGGAGACAGGGGTCAGATCGCGGCTGAAGGCGAGACCTGCGCGGGTCTCCAGGATCTCGTCCTCCTCGGCCGTGGAGAAGACGCGCTGGGTGACATCGAAGCGGAAGGCACCGCTGCGGAAATCCTGTGTATAGCCGAGACCGCCGAAGAGCCGGGCGTCGGTCTCTTCGCTGGCGGAGACGCCCAGCATCAGGTCGAGCGTGCCGGTGCGCAGCACGAAATCGCGGGTGGCCCGCGCCTCGACCCGGTTGCCGGTGCTCTCGGTCCGGGTGGCGAGGGCGAGGCCGGAGCTGCCATCCGGGTGGGCCAGCGTGAGGCCGAGGCTGGCGAAAGGCCCTTCCTCGGTCTCGTCCACCGCGATCCCACCGAGGGTCTCGGTCGTCTCGATCCGGGTAAAGCCCGCATCGGCGCTCACGGCCAGCCGGGGGGTCGCCTGATAGTCGAGCCCGAAGCCAAGATCGTAGGAGGTGCGCCGTGTCTCTTCCGTGTTCTCGGCCTCGTAGCGGCGTGCGGCCCCCGTCAGGCGGACGCCAAGCGTGCGCGAGGGCCGGAAGATCAGCGCGCCCGAGATACCGAATTCATCGGTGTCAAAGAGATCGGGATCGTCGATATCGCTGAAGCGGCGGGTTCTGACATCGGCGGTGATCCGGCTGCCGATCCCTGCGGTCCGCCCGGTCTCGAGCGTGACGGCAAGGGCTGTCAGTTCCCGCTCCCCCTCGGCGGTGATGCTGTCCTGGATGTCAAGATCAGAGCCGTCATCGGTGCGCGTCACATCCGAGACGGTGTAGCTGGCAGTGAAGCCGATCAGCGCGTCGCGGCTTTCGCGACTGTAGCCGAGACTGGCGAAATAGCGCTCCAGCTCGGCCTCGACGGCATCTTCGCGGGCGAAATAGCCGGCATCGAGCGTGGCGCCGAGGGCAAAATCGAGGCTTTGGCTCCGCGTCTCACTGGTGAGCCCGAAGGTGAGATCGGTGCGGGCAACGGTCGAGGTGCCGGCGCTATCTTCACGGAATTCGCGGTTGTCGTCGACGCGCAGGCTTTCCGAGATATCGAAGGTCGCGGTCAGCCCGCCCTCCTGCGCCTGGAGCCCGGTGCCGAGACCAAGGGCTGTCAGCGCCAGAAGGCCGCAGTGCCGGAGCGGTCGCGGGACCATCGGCCGCCTACTCAAAAAGCCCGCGTTCCGGGACCAGGATCACATCGCCGTCCAGAAGCGTCGGGTCGCCGCCGAGGGGCGCGCCGCGCGAGAGCGCCCGGTAATTGATCGGATAGACATATTCCTGGCCCGAATGCGGGTCGCGGCGGCGCAGCTGCAAGCGTTTGGTGGCGGCGAAATTGGTGAAACCGCCCGCTTCCGACAAGGCCTGCAGGAAGGTCGTGCCCGGCTCCAGCTCCTTGCGGCCGGGCGCATTGACCTCCCCCAGAAGATAGATGTCGATGACGGGATCCTCGGCCACGGTGCTGCTGCGGATGCGCTCGGGGATTGAGGTCACGGCAACATAGACATTGGGCGGATTGGCGAAATCATCGGCCAGGGCCGACTGGATCGTGCGGGCCAGTTCGGTCACCGTCAGACCCGAGGCACGCACGGCCCCGGCCATCGGGAAGCTGACGCGGCCATCGGGCAGGACCAGCGTTTCGCGGTTGAGGCTGGCATCCTCCAGCACTTCGATCCGCAACGTGTCGCCTGTGCGGATCCGGTAGCCGTCCTGCGCGATGGCCATGGTGGCCATCACGAGCGTTACGAGCGTCAGAAGGAATACTCTCATTACAGCGCCTCACGGGGGTCTCGGTCCGGCCGGGCCGGAGTTTGGTCATCTATGCGGGCGAGCGGGCTGAAAAGAAAGGGTTATTCCCGCACGAGGCCCACAGAAGCCGGGAAAGATATGCAATCGTCGCGCGGGCGCAACAACGCCGCGCGCGACCACTCATATCCGGCCGGTCACTGTCCGTCCGTCGTCGTTGCGGGTGTCCGGAGGGCTGCCAGTTCCTCGCGGGCGCTCTCGAATTGCGGGCGGGGATCGTCACCGGCAAGCTCCAGCGCACGCTCGAACTGCGCTTCTGCCAGCACCAGACGCCGCTCGGCCAGATAGGCCATGCCGAGATGGTACTGGACCAGTGGATTGCCAGGCAGGGCCTTGGCTGCATCTTCCAGATGCGTGACCGCTTCCTCATAGTCGCCGCGCCGATACATGATCCAGCCATAGGTGTCCTGGAAGGCGCCGACATCGAGCCCGCGCAGACGCCGGGCGATCCGGTAGGCGCGCTCCAGACTTTCGGGATCGTCGCGGGTCGTGGTCAGAAGGCTTGCCAGGTTGTTGGCCAGAAGCGAGCTGGAGGTGTTGTTCGCATAAAGCGTCTCGTAGACGGCGATCGCCCCTTCCATATCGCCATCCCGTTCCAGATAGGAGGCCTTGGCCCAGAGCAGGGCGGGCGCTTCGGGTGCGACGGCAAGCCCTTCATCGAGGGCCGCGCGTGCTGCGGCCGTGTCGCCGCTGCGGGTGAGCGCACGGACCAGTTCCAGCCAGACCCTCGGATTGCGGTCATCGGCGGCCAGAAGGTCACGATAGGTAAGGGCGGCCGCATCATGATCGCCGGAAGCGGCCTGAACGGCGGCTTCGAGGAACCGGTAGAGGCGGTTCTCTGCATCATCGGCGCGGAGCTCGGCCACATAGGCCAGCGCGGCCGTCATATCGCCCTGCATCACATGCGAGCGGACGATGGAAATCTCGGCCGCAAGATTGCCCTCACCCTCTTCGGCCAGCGATTGCAGGAAGGAGAGCGCATCCTCTTCCCGTTCCTGGCCCCGCAGCATGGCAAGCTTCAGGCGGTTGGCGGCAAGCTCCGTTTCCTCCGTCCCGATGTCGCGGAGCGTGCGCTCGACATGTTGGGTGCGGGGCCAGTCCCGGAGCCTTGCATAGGCTGTGCCGAGTTCAATCAAGAGGCGCAGATCGCCGCGCGACTTGCGCCCGGCCGTCTCCAGCAATTCGGCCGCCTGCTGATAGCGCTCATCGGCAGCCAGGAAGCGGGCATAGCGCAGCGTCTCGTCAGCCCCGTTCTGCGACGCCTCGACCGCGCGGGACAAGAGCTC
>JAAUYI010120118.1_pt1 | contig 13830 bp, 9 predicted proteins | sample 7278041 | NCBI WGS metagenome assembly JAAUYI01 (sample SAMN14350216, study PRJNA611818) | marine sediment metagenome | isolation source: surface marine sediment (0.6m) | place: French Polynesia: Moorea | collected 2018-08
CCTTTGGGGCGACGGCGCGAAACCACAGACATACTGGAGTATTTCGCGGATTTCGCAACGCAGAGATGGCGGAAAAGATCCGCTCGCAGCGCGGCCTGAGTTTCACACCAGGCTCCTAGCGGTCAGGTTTTGGGGAGCTCGTCTGGAACCACGATGCCGGACCGGAGGGCGTAGCTGACCACCTGGGCCCGATTATGGAGGTGGAACTTGTCGAGGATGTTGCGGACATGGAACTTGACCGTGTTCTCGCTCACTCCCAGTTTCCTGGCCAGCGAGCGGTTCGAGGTCACCCCCTGCACCATCCATTCGAGACCCTCCATCTCGCGTGCGGTCAGCGCGTCCGGGTCGTTGTCCTTGGTGGCAGCGGCTTTGGGGCTGGCGAACTCGGTCAGCAGCTTGCGCGCGAGATGCGGTGTCAGAGCCGGCTCGCCCCGACCGACGCCCTCGAGTAGGGAAAAGAATTTGTCGGCCTCGAGATCCTTGAGCAGATAGCCCTCAGCGCCGCATTTGATCGCCTCGAAGAGATCTGCGTCTTCGGTCGAGGCGGTCAGAATCACGACCTTGACCTCAGGCATTTCGGCGCTGATGTGCTTGGTCGCCGCGAGGCCACCCATCTCGGGCATCGAAAGGTCCATCAGGACGACGTCGGGCCTGAGGCTCCGAGCCATGTCCACGGCTTGTTTGCCGTTAGACGCTTCACCGACGACTTCGAGATTGCGTGCCGTGAGCAGGCTGCGCAGGCTGTCGCGAAATAGAGCGTGATCGTCGGCTATGACCAAACGCATTGTTGTTCCTCCAAAATGTGAGTTCTGAGTCGAGTATAACGGAGAATCAGCGAGACTTCAGATCTGAACCCGCTTCAGCACTGGGGGCATTTCGCCTTTCACGGCGCAGCCTCTGGTCAGCGGGCACCAGCCAGTGGAGTGAATGGATCGGCTCCCGTAGGAAAAGCGAAGGCGGTTTGTCTGAGCGCAGCGAGTTTGCCGGAGCCCGGAGGGAGCCGATAGGGAGTTCTCAACAGGCTCAAGCTGACTTGCCGCGGAGCAGGGAAAGGCGAAATGACCCAGTGCGAATCTTCCGTGAGAGCGAATCGAATATCATGTTGAGTGGTGCGACTAACGCAGGAATCTGGAGCAGAGCCTGATGATAGGGATGCAGCGGACACGCCTCGCGATCTCGGGTGGTGTGGCTGCGTATTGCATGCTGGCTTGCGGAATGCCGGGGTCGTACTCAGCCGAGGCTCCGAAGCCATCCGACGATAGCGCCTATGCCGAGCAACGCATGGAGATGATTCGCGAGATCGAGGCGGACGTCGCGGCGACCCGGCGCTACACCGGCAGGGCAAGCCTTGCCCCCAAGGTGCTGGAAGCCCTGCGCGACGTGCCACGTCACGAATTCGTGCCCCGGGATCTGCGCTATCGCGCTTATGAGAACCGTCCCCAGCCGATCGGTGATGGCCAGACGATCTCACAGCCCTACATCGTCGCTCTGATGACCGATCTGCTGGAGATCGAGGACGACGACGTCATCCTCGAGATCGGCACCGGCTCGGGCTACCAGGCAGCCGTTCTCGCCGAGCTGGCGAAGCACGTCTACTCCATCGAGATCATCGAGTCTCTCGGCCGATCGGCGGCCGATCGGCTCGAGCGGCTGGGCTATGACAACCTCGACGTGCGGATCGGAGACGGTTATCGGGGCTGGCCGGAGCACGCGCCGTTTGACGGCATCATCGTGACCGCGGCGGCGGATGAGATCCCGCCGCCGCTGATCGAGCAGCTCAAGCCCGGAGGTCGGCTGGTAGCACCGGTGGTCAGCGGCCCCCTGGCCGAGCAGCTGACGCTCCTGACCAAGGGTCAGGGCGGCGAAATTCGGACCCGGGAGATCCTGCCGGTTCGTTTCGTGCCGCTCACCGGCGACCATTAGCTGATTTATCGGTGTTCGTCGTAGGCGCGGCGAGCACTGCGGAGAAAGCGGATCTTGGATCGATGGTCGAGCACGCCGGCGGACACCAGGTCGTTGAGCGATCGGATGACGCAAGTGAGGTAACGGCCCCGATTGCGCCAATCGCCGTCGAAGCTGCACGGGATCTCAGGGAAGACGAGCCGTTCCCCAGCCTCGAGGCCGTAGAGACGGTTGCGCACGCCTCCCGGCCACAAGACTTCCACCGTGGCCCGATCTCGATCCCCCATGCCGACGATCTTCTCGAGCGCGTGCTGAGAGCTGTGGCTCGAGCCTCCGACCACCGGCCGCATCACGGTCTCGCCGTGCCTCGGGGTCGATGAGATCACCGCGCCGATGCCGTCGCGGTTGACTCGCCCTCGAGGTGTCAGTCCGGTACTGCCCACGAGCCGGACGGTCGCCGAACGGTTGCCGTTCTCGCCGTTGTTGAGCTCGACCTTCAGGTTGCCCAGGCCGTTTTCGACGCCGCCCCAGACAAATCCGAGATTCTCCGGGGGACCGACGGGGAACATGATCGGCGCAAAGAAAGCGGTGTCATCGAAGGCGGAATCGTAGGCCGCCGGTGCCGGAACCAGCGGCGTCGGCGGAGCGGACACTAGGTTGGCGACCGTGGCCATGTCGACAAAACCGTTGCGGTCCAGGTCGCCAACGGCTACGCCTCGGACGTTGCGGCGGAGGTGGTCGGTGGTGATCGCTCCGGTATCGGCGACGAAGCTCGCCGAACAGTACTGGTTCTCGAGCACCGCCCCCGGATTGTCGCTGATGACGAGCAGATTCCCGGCGTCCAGCCCGCCGTGGTAGATGATGTCCAGGTCGCCGTCGTTGTCGTAGTCGAAGATGCCAGAACCCCAACCGAACGGGGTCGCCAGCAAGCCACCCACGCCAGGATCGGTGAACGTTCCGTCCCCGTTGCCTAGCAACCAGCGACTGGCGCTGGCGCCCCGCTGGTACGGCAGGCTCAGGACCGGGTTGCCATAGTCCCCGAAGGTCGACCCGAAGAGATCCAGGTTGCCGTCACAGTTCAGATCTCCGAACGAGATTCCCATCCACTCCGACGCAGAGTACTCGTTCAGGATAAGCGGCGCGTCGATGAAGTGACCGGTGCCGTCGTTGAGGAACGCATGCAGATAGGCGCGGTCCAGGCAGGGGCGCCCGGGAGGCGCCAGGTCGCAGAACCGATCGGCGATGATCGCGCCCTGATCGTCGGCGAAGACGATGTCCAGATCGCCGTCCAGGTCGAGATCGGCACTGCCCACGGCCCAGGTGATGCCCGCCGCGCCGGGCGGATAGCCGCCATTGGCGGTGAGCCCTGATGCGTCGCTCTCGTCGGAAAAAGCGAGGCCACCCTGGTTGATGAACAGCTGATTGTGCTCGTTGAGCGCATAGGGCTCGAAGAAGATGGCGAAGGACTCGGTCATGTCAAAGGAATTGGCGACCACGATGTCCAGCAGGCCGTCGCCATTGAAGTCACCCATCGAGCAACTGGTCGACGTCCGCGCTCCGCCCTCGGCCCCGGATCCCGGAATCTCGGCGAAGGTACCGTCGCCGAGATTCTCGAACAGGCGATTGGGTTCCTTGCGGCCCAATACCAGCAGGTCGTGATCCCCGTCGTTGTCGAGGTCGCCGAAGCAGGTTCCGAAGCTATCCTGGTCCGTCGCCGCCACGCCGGCCGCCACCGCGACATCGATGAAGCTCAGCTGCCCGGTCTCCGACAGTAGGCTTCGCATCAAGCTATTGCTGGCGTTCGGTCCGTTGGTGACGTATAGATCCAGGTCGTCGTCGTTGTCGAAATCGAGCACCGCCACCCCCGGCAGACCGCGCGGCATCATCGGCGACGCGGCGACGTCGACGATGCTGACCGGCTCGGTCAAGGAGTCTTGGTGCAGCATCTCCGCCAGGGCGACGGTGGTCGAGCCCGTTCGCGCGTATCCGTCGATCGCCGGATCGCCTAAAAGCTCGCTGAAGGTGATTCGCTCGCCCGGGCCGGTATCGGAATCGCTGTCCGAGTCACTGTCGGAGTCGCTATCCGAGCCGGCATCGGAGTCGCTATCGGAACCATTGTCCGAATCGTCATCCTGGAGCTCCTCGAACAGCTCTTCCATACCGCCTTCGAATCTCGAAGCCGAGCGACTGCTGATGATTCCTGCCGCGACGAGCTCGGCGAGGGCGTCCTCGACGCACTCCTCGAAGTCGTCGTCGTCGGGCCAGCTCGCGGCCGGATCACAAGGGATCTCCGGAAAAACGAGGTGCTCGCCGTCTCTAGCTTTCAGATAGCGGTTGCGCACCCCGCCCGGCCACAGGACGTCGACTGTCGCGCGATGCTTTCTCGCCAGGCCGAACGTCTGGGTCAGAGAATCCTGCGACAGAAAGCTCCCGCCGCCGAGAACTGGCTTGACGGCGGTGGTGAGGCCTTTGGGCGTGGCGGCAATGACCGCGCCGATGCCGCTTCGGTTGACCCGGCCATGTGACGTGATGCCGATCGTGCCGAGCGCGGTCACGCTCACCGAGCGGTGGCCGGTCTCGCCGTTGTTGATCTCGATCGAAAGGTCGCCGTTCGGATAGTCGAATCCAAGCCACGACAAGAGACCGGAGCCCGGAGACGTTTCGCCGAAGCGGGGAGCGAAGAAGCCGGTGGAATCGAAAGGCGAGCCATAGCCGATGCCGACGGCCGCGAAGGGCACCACCGGGAAAGCGGCGCTCGGAATCACTTCGTTGGCGACGCTGACGACATCGACGAAACCATCCAGGTTCAAGTCGCCGCTGGCGACCCCCTGGACGTTGCGCTCAGCATGGTTGGCTGCAAACCGCCCCGGATCGAAAGAGAAACCGGCCGCACCGTCGTTGATCAAGAGCGCCCCCGGATTGTCGAGGGTCACCAGGCCGTGCATGTCCAGGCCGCCATGAAAGACGATGTCGGTGTCGCCGTCGTTGTCGAAGTCTTCGGCCGAAGTGCCCCAACCGAAGACCGACGCCACCAGCGCGCCGACGCCCTCGTCGGCGAAGGTGCCGTCGGCGTTTTGTAGCAGCCAGCGCGACGCCTGCTCGCCCAACTGGTAGTCGGAGGTCGGGGACAGGAGCGGGATGAAGTAGTCGCCGAAGTTGGAACCGAAGACGTCGATCGTACCGTTTTGGTCGAAGTCGGCGAACGACAGGCCCATCCACGACTCTCCCCGCTCGGTCAGGCCCAGCCCTTCGGACACGGTCTCGAACACGCCGGTGCCGTCATTCTCGAGGATCTGGAGGAAGCCACGATGTGCGCCGGCAGGCGGTCGCGGCAGGCCGCCCTGATCGTCGGCAAGCCAGAGGTCCACGTCACCGTCCTGGTCGTGATCGACGAACGCCAACGCCCAGGTGATGGTCGCTGCTCCCGGCGGCACGCCGCCGAGCTCGTGCATTCCGGCCGCGGCACTGATGTCGAGGAAGCTGCCGTCGCCTTGGTTCAAATAGAGCTCGTTGTGAAAGTTTCGACCGAAGGGGTCGAAGGGGATGACCGGGAAGATGCCCTCCAGGGTGTCGTGATTGAAAGAGCGGCCGATGATCATGTCGAGCAGCCCGTCGTTGTCGACGTCGCCCATCGCGCAGGAAGAAGCCGAACGACCGCCATGGAAGCCGGCCGTAGTGCTGGCGTCGGTGAAGGTGCCGTCGCCGTTGTTGACGAAGAGGATCGGAGAACCGAATTCGGTGGTCACCAGGAGATCTGGATCGTCATCGTTGTCGATGTCGCCGAAGCAAACTCCGGAGCTGTCCCGCGCGATCGCTTCGACACCGGCCAGGGCCGCCACATCGACGAAGGCCAGAACACCCGCTTCGACCCATTGATTCGAGAATAGCGCGTTGGCAGCCCCCGGACCGTTGGTAACGAAGACGTCCAGATCGCCGTCGAGGTCAGCATCGAGCAGCGCGACACCGGGCAGCCCGCGTGATTTGGTCGGCATGGGTAGAAGCCCGGGGATCGGTGCGACGATCGGATTCGAGACGCTGTCCTGGTATAGCGCCAAAGCGTCGGCGTGTCTGGCGGAAGGCACACGTTCGAACACGATCCCGTTCTCCGGGCTCGCGTGTTCAGTGAAGGTGATGGCTGACGGCTGAGCCACAGCAGGCATCGCGATGATGGCGAGTTGGGCCAGGGCAGTGATGACAAGTCCTGGAAGTCGTGTTTCCATCGGTTCGATCCTCATGTCCGGGTGAGCTTGAGACGGCCTGCCGGGACGGCGAGACGAACGCTCCACAGCATTGAAACCGTCATTGCTTGGCGATGGGTGGATGACACTCATCGCGCGATGAAAGGGTGAAGCCTAGAAACGCTTATGTCTAATATTCTATATGACTGGTCCCAGCTCCGCAACCAAAGCTCCGGCGGTGTAGAATCTTCGGCCCTACATCTGTTCACCAAGACACAAGCGAGATTCCGATGACCGTTCGGATTGAAAAAGACGGACCTGTCTTTACCGTCATCTTGTCGCGTCCCGAAGTGCGCAACGCGGTGGATCGTGAGACCGCCAAGGCGTTGGCGGATGCTTTCCGCGTGTTCGCCGACGAGCGCGATGCGAAAGTCGCTGTGCTGTGGGGCGAAGGGAGCGACTTCTGCGCCGGAGCCGATCTGAAAGCGATCGCCGCGGGCGGCGGCAACCGGATCGCGCCCGACGGTGACGGTCCTATGGGGCCGTCGCGCATGGTGCTCGACAAGCCGGTGATCGCCGCCGTCGCCGGGCACGCGGTGGCCGGCGGCTTCGAGCTCGCACTATGGTGCGACCTGCGAGTGATCGAGGAGACCGCCACCTTCGGTGTCTATTGCCGCCGTTTCGGAGTCCCCCTGGTCGACGGCGGAACCGTGCGTTTGCCGCGGATCGTCGGCCTGTCGCGCGCGCTCGACCTCATCCTCACCGGACGTCCCGTCGCCGCCGAAGAGGCCATGGCCATGGGGCTGGCCAACCGCGTGGTGCCGGCCGGTGAGAGCCGGCAGGCCGCCGAGTCCCTGGCGCGGGAGATCGCCGCGTTTCCACAAGCCTGCCTGCGCAACGATCGTGCGAGCGTTTATGAAGCCTTCGGCATGCCGCTAGATGAGGCGCTGATCAACGAGCTCCAGCGCGGCACCCAGACGCTCGCCAGCGGTGAGCCGGGGGCCGGCGCCCAGCGCTTCGCCAGGGGTTTCGGGCGGCACGGAGAATTCGAATAGCTACACTCCGGACGGTTGCACGCATCCTGCGTCACGAACCGCCGAAGGTCAAAGGCTCACGCTTCATCGCGTCGCTGGCTCCGACCGCGTCGGCCGAAGCGGCCCTGAGCTTTGTCGACGAGCTCCGTGCCGAGTTTCGAGACGCGACACACAATTGCTTCGCCTGGCGTCTCGGCCATGGCGAGGACGCCTGGCGTGCCGGTGACGATGGCGAGCCGAGCGGGACCGCCGGCCGACCGATTCTGCGCGAGATCGACGGGCGACGGCTCAGCGACGTGGTGGTCGTCGTGACCCGTTACTTCGGCGGCACCAAGCTGGGTACCGGTGGTCTGATCCGAGCATACGGCGGCGCGGCGGCGGCAGCCCTGGATCTGGCGGAGATCGTCGAGCGGCCGGTGGTCGAGATCCTTCGGTTGACCCATGCCTACGACGCCAGCGGCGCGGTGCAGGGTGTGCTCTCGGCTTTCGGGTTGGAGCCGGTCAGGGCCGACTATGGGACCGAGGTCCGGATGGAGATCGCCGCGCCGGTCGAAGAGGTGGAGCGACTCACGGCCGCGCTCGCCGATGCGACCCGGGGTCAGATCAAGATCGAGCCGCTCAGCGCTCCTTCAGCACCACCTTGACTTCGCGCAACAGACGCTCGATTCCTTCCGGGTCGAAGGGATCGTAGTAGCCGCGGATCCGGTTCTGCCGGTCGATGAGCACGAAGCGATTGCTGTGGATGATCGGATCGTTGCCGAGGGCAATGTCCGCTGGTGGTGCCGACTCGACGCCGAGCATGAATCCCTCGCGGCTGAGCTTATGGAGAGTCTCAGTCTCACCGGTCAGGAAGTACCAGCCGTCTCCGGCGCCGTGCTTGCGGGCATACTCCGCGAGCACATCAGGGGTGTCGTGTTCCGGATCGACCGAGAACGACGCAATTCTGACCGGCGAATCCTCGCCCAGGGACTCGACGACGTGGCTCATCTGTGACGTCATCCGCGGGCAGATGGCGGCGCAGCGGGTGAAGATGAAATCTGCGATCCAGGGCTCACCGGTGAATTGTTCGCGGGTCACCGTGGTGCCGTCGTGGTGGGTGAGGGAAAAGCTCGGGACCTCCTTGATCACCGGCGGTGGCTCAGGCCTGCGGCTCAAATTGAGGTAACCGAGAAAAACCACGGCCAGAGCGCCGGCGAGCAGGAGAGCCCTGCGGAGCGCTTTGAGAACCCCCGTCTGGGATATCACGGTGTTTTCGGTCATGGGCTCGTTGCGGTGGAAGGGCCGGAACCTCCGGACGGGCCTTGCGCTCGTAGAGGAGTCGAGAGCCGCGACACCAGCGCGGCCTCAGGACCGCAACGCCTGATCGGCCACCATCAAGAACAGGACGACCGGTAGATAGACCACCGAGCACAGCAAAAGGCGCCGAGCGGCGCGAGCGCTGTGTTGGCGGCTGAAGCCGATGCAGTAGCCGAGGAAGATCATGCCCAGGCTGATCGCGCCGATGAAGTAGGGCAGCCCGGAAAGGCCGAGCACGTTGGGCAGGATGCTGACCGGGATCAGCGCCGCGGCGTAGAGAACCATCTGCCGGGCTGTGCGCTCGCCACGCAGGCGGCCGACGGTGAGCATCGGAAAGCCACCCTGCTCGTAGTCGCTGCGGTAGAGCCAAGCGATCGCCAGGAAGTGTGGCATCTGCCACAGGAAGAGAATGGCGAAGAGAATACCGGCGAGAAAGCTGAGCTCACCGGTGGCGGCCGTGCAGCCCATCACCGGCGGCGCCGCGCCGGGGATGGCGCCGACCAGAGTCGACAGCGAGCTGCGCCGCTTGAGGGGCGTATAGATCAGGACATAGGACAAAAGCGTCAGGGCGCCGAGGAGCGCCGTCAGCCAGTTGGTCAGGTAGGCCAGGTAAGCGACTCCGAGGATCGAGATCATCAGGCCGAAGGAAAGTGCTTTGTCGACGTTCAGTCGACCGGCCGGTATCGGTCGATTGGCAGTGCGCCGCATGAGGGCATCGGTATGGCGCTCGACCACCTGGTTGAGAGCCGACGCTCCGCTCGCCACGAGAGCGGTCCCCAGGAGGGCATGGCAGAGCAGTATCCAGTCGAGAGGTCGCGGTGCAGCCAGGAAGAATCCCGCGGCGGTGGTCAAGACCACCATCAAGCTGATTCTAGGCTTGGTCAGCTCGATGAAATCAGACCACTGGCTGCGGTCGCCCCGTGGTGGGCCTTCCAGTGTTGTCGCTTCGGCGTTCACGGCTCAAATCTCGTCTCAGATCCTAGCTCTTTGTCTCAGATCGTGGCTCAGCAGTCTATCGTTTTCACTTTCCCAGCGTCCACAGATAGTCGCGCAACGCCGCGGCGACCCGTTGAGGGTCGGAAAGGTATGCGTGGAGTCGCTCTTCCGAGCCCAGAAGTCTCAGCAGACGATCCCTCTCAGCGGCGAAGATCGGCGTGTGGATCGAGCCGATCAGAAAATCGGAGCTCTCTTCTTCGCCCCCGTCCGGCCGAAAGTTGGCCGGCATGCTGGTTCCGGGGAGCCAATACTCTGGGTCGAGAATGACGGCAGTTACCCAATCGGGGCGCAGACGTTCCGATGCCTGGCGGTAGCTCGGTGCTGTTTGCGGCGAGGCCGACTCATCGCTTTCCGGCTGATGGCAATCTCCGCACTGCAGCAGATGGAAGACCACCCGGCCGACGGTGACATCGGTGGCTGGCCCTGGCGAAGGTGGCTCGTCAGCAAAGAGGGGCCGGTCGTCGAGCATCGCGAAGTAACGCACCAGGGCATTGTTCTCGGACTCACTCAGGCCGAAAGTCGGCATCCGGACCTTGAGCCACGGCCGATTCTCTCGGCGCGGGTCGGCCAGATATTCATAGAGCCATGATGTCTTCAGCCGCGCGCCGGTATAGATGAGGTCGGGCGCCGTCGCTCCACCCCGTCCCTCGATGCGGTGGCAGCCACGGCAGTTGTAGTGCTCAACGATCCGGCGCCCTTCGGTCAAGATCCGCGTTGCCTCGGTTTCGGCCGAGGTCGAGCCGTGCTCGCTCGCCAGCCCGAGCAGGGCGACGATCACCGCGCGCCGCTCGTCGTCGCTCAAGTCGTAGGCGGGCCGGTGGGCTGATTCCGACCAGGGTCCTTCGGTCGCGGAGGCCAGCTGATCCTGCAGCCGGTAGCTCAACTCGTGCAGCGACGATCCGATGGCCGGTGTCTGTTCGAAGCCGGCGATTTCGTGACAGCCGTGGCAACCGTAGCGGGTGATCGCCTGTTCCCCCAGGTAGAGGTTCTTTTCCCGCTCACTCATGCGGTCGAAACGAGCCTGACTCTGTTCCAGGGTGTGGCTTTGCGCCAGCGCCGAGAGGATCAGCCGGTCGCGGATCTCCGAGTCGATCGCCGGTAGGGTCAGTCGCTCCCAGGCCGGGTCCCGTCGGGTCATCAGGTAGACGGTCAGGTCGGCCGCCTCGCGCTCGTCGAGTCGCAGATTAGGCATCGGCGTGTCGTGGCGATAGGCGTTCGGATCCCGCAGCCAGGCAAAGAGCCAACCAGCATCGACCTTGCTCCCGGTGCCGGCCAGGTGCGGCCCGTGGCTCTGTTCCATCGGGGCAGTGTCGGTTTCGAGGTCGAGCCGGTGGCAACCCGAACAACCCACGGTCTCGAATAGGGTCCGTCCGGTCTCGACCTCGCCGGCGGGCGAGGATCCGTATTGCGGCGGCCTGGAGGCCTGCCAGAGGTGATCGACAATCGCCCGCATTTCGACCCGCTGCTCGGGGGTCTGTGACTCTCCGGCTTCGAAGACGTGCGGCATGCGCGTCGGCCGGCGAAAGGCCCGAGGTTCTTCGAGCCATCGGTGGACCCAGGCCGCGGACGTCTTGCCGGCGATGCCGACCAGTGAAGGCCCGGCCTTGGAAGCTGAGGCCAGCGCTCGATGATCGCTGGCGTGGCAGCCGGTACAACCCAGCGCGGCGATCAGGCGGCGGCCCCGATCGAGAGTCGGCAGCCGGTGCGCTGTGACCGCTGCCTCCTGTCGAGTCGCCTGGCTGCCGTGGCAGCGTGCGCAGGCGGCCTCGGTCAAATCGAGGGGAAGCATCGCGCCTCGGCTCGGTGGGCGCCAATTCCACGACGTCTTCCACTCGAGCGCCTGCTCGGTTGTCCTCGGCACGTGGCCGGCCCGTGAGAAATCGGTCGCCCGGCCGTCGCCGCCGTGACATGAGGTGCAGCCGAAGCGGTCGACCGGATGTGGCGACGCGGCGTCCACAAACATCTTGGCTTGCGGGTGGCGGCGAAATGGCGCCGGCCAGTCGTCATCTTCGAGGTCGTCGCGGGCAGCAGCCAGATGACAGGTGATGCAGCGGTCGACACGGGCCGCGGCCGCGCCTGTCGAGGGGATGGATGAAGCCGGCAGCGAGACTTCCCGGACGCCGACGCCCGGGGCCCACAGACCGCCGAAGGGCAATATCGGTGATGCCGGCGACGCTGCCAGCCGCTGCTCTAGTGCTTCGATCGGAGCCTGCGCTCGCGCCAGATCCTCACGCATCTGGTCGAGGTCCGAGCGCACCGCCGCCAGCTTGCTCTCGCGGTCGGTGATCAGCTCGCCGAGAGATTCGATCTCTATCCGTGCCTGTCGCAACTCGTCGAGCTCGGCGTCGGCTGCCCGCACCAGCCGTTGGCGGCGAAGCTCCGCGGCGCGCGATTTGCCGCGGAATCGTTTCAGGTCGTCTTCAAGCTGCTCGATTTCGTCCCGGCGATCGAGCAGCCGCGCCTCTTCGGATTCGATCTGTGCCTCGAGCTCCGTCAGCGCCTCGCCGGCATTCGCGCGCGCCGCGCCGAGTCGCGATCTGAGCTGTTGGCGCTCGAGCTCGAAGAACTCGACCTGGAGGCGCTTCCACGGCCGAACGTTGTCGACGATTGCCAGACCGGCGACCGCTGCCAACAAGATCGCGACGCAGCGGATCAAAGGGTGGCTAACTGCCTGTGGAATCCGAATGCTTGGCATTTGAGTCAAGTGTTCGGATTCTACAGCCACCGATGCGGGCTTCGCCGTTTGAGGCGAAGCATCGCTAGAAATTGAACGAGATCTCCGGCAGGTGAATCCAGTATCCAATCCCCCACAGCCACTGGCCGTACATCTTGAGCGGTATGACCATGACTGCCAGAACCCAGGCCATGGCGGCCCGAAAGCGCCAGGCTCCCATCGCCTTGCGGTAGCTCGCAAAGGCTCCGGAAGTCAGCTTCCAATGCCGGAGTGCCAGCGGTAGGAGCACGAAGTAGATGCCGAGCAACAAGATGCCGGGCAGCTCGCGTAGCCACCAACCGTCCGGCTCGAAACCGCCCAGCCAGCCGATCCAGAAGATCTCGGACAGCGGCTGCGGAGCCGGCAGCGCGGGCCGCGACGAGTCCCAGATCTCAAAAGGGCCGAACGCGTTCCAGCCAGGGCCGCGCAACAATGCGCCCACCGTCATCGGCCACAACCACAGCAGCAGCCAGCCGAGAAGGAAGAGCGCCCGGCGTCGACCGCTATCGGCGTCGCCGGTCTCGATGTAAGGCAGGCCGAGAAGCCCACCCACCAGGAGCATGGGTAGAGCGAAGTAGGGAACCCAGGGGTCGAAGTAGGTGCTGAGCTCCTGCAGGCCGACGAAGAACCAGGGCGCCTTGACCAGCTCCGGCCGCGTTGCCGGGTCGGCTTCGGCCCCGAGCTCTGCCGGTTGCAGCAGGACCAGAGCCACCAGAACCAGACCCACGACGGTTGCAGTGACGGCGTCCAAAGAAGAGTAGTTTCTGTCATCGGTCTTCAGGCCTTCGGCGAGCTGAAAGCGACGCATCTCGATCCATAGAACGGCCAGGCTCGACAGCACCAGGATCACCACCGGCAGGCGCTCCGGATGGAGGATCAGACGGCGATGGGCATCGTGGTTCAGGCCGATGCCGAGGAACACCGTCGTCATCAGCAGGATGATCCAACCGCCGGTGCGACTCCAGGGCAGCCGCGTGCTGCGACAGGTGAGGAAGAGTGCCAGCATCAGGGCGAAGAATCTCGGCGGTGCCGCCAGGTAGTCGACGGCGGTGGTGAACGTCTCCATCGGATTCAGTCGGCCTCCTGCTGGCTGTCGGTCGCGTCGTCGAGCCGGGCTCGGCGCAGGTGGTAGGTGACCAGGGCCGCCATCAAGAGAGGCAAACCGACGCTATGCCAGACATAGGCGTTCAGCAGCAGCGACTCCGCCAGAGCGGGAGCGCCTGAAGGGGAAAGAGTGGCGACGCCCCAGTAAGCCTGCTGATCCCAGGGCAGCAGGTAGCCGGTGACCGTGATCAACAGTGTCAGGATCATCAGCGCCACGCCGACTGCCCAGTTGGAGCGCCGGGGCGGCGCGTAGGCGCCGCGCAGGGCGACCCGCAACAGGTGCAGCCAGACCGTGATGACAGCCGCATAGGCACCCCAGCGATGCAGCCCGCGGAGGAAACCAAAGCCGCTGACCTCGCGCAGATCGACGATATCGAGGTAGGCGGCACCGACCGCCGGCCGGTAATGAAACATCAAGCCGACGCCGGTGACCGCTTCGAACAGCAGCAGGAAGACCGCGAGGTTGCCGAGGCGCATGTCGCGCCATTGTATCTGCCCCGAGGTCAGTGCCTTCGGCCCGATACGAAGCAGCACTGTCCCAGTTTGTCTCTCCTGGCGCAGCCTGGGGTCAGCAGGTACGCATCCTCGGAGTGCACGGATCGGCTCC
>JAAUYI010145140.1_pt1 | contig 13828 bp, 7 predicted proteins | sample 7278041 | NCBI WGS metagenome assembly JAAUYI01 (sample SAMN14350216, study PRJNA611818) | marine sediment metagenome | isolation source: surface marine sediment (0.6m) | place: French Polynesia: Moorea | collected 2018-08
AGGCTTCAGCCATGTTGATTGGTAGAACATAGCGAAAAAGACACAGATGCCTCAGACAGATAGCTGCAATGAAGTGAGGCTGTTGGTTGGAGAAACGAGTAATGGAGTGAGATAATCACTCACTGAGAATAGTATTGTAAATGATTAATCCCTTGAAGGGATAAAGTTATAGTAAACATGACCCATCTCAGCGACCATGCTACGAAGGGGTAACCGCGGTTATGTGTTAATGGGTGTCCACAGGAGTTGAATTATGGCAGGTGAGGATAAACAGCAGATTGGTTTGAGCGTTTTGAAAGGCTTGAATGCTGCCGTGACAACTACCAAGTTGTATCCACCACACTTTCCTCAGGTTGCCGATGCCGTAGAGAAAGCCTTTGAATTAATAACTGAATACCTGAGTAAACATGGCACGCTCAGCTTCAGTATGACTGATAATGAACCAAAACTCTGCGGTCTTCCTGTGAGTCAGAAAACATTGGGCAAGGTGCACGGAGAGGACATCTTCAGACAACTGAATTTACTCCATCTTGATCATGTCGTCCTTGAAAATGAATGCCTGCGTCCTACCTTCAATGCTTTGATGACTTTTTTCACCACCTCGCCTCAACTCGTAAACAGGGAAGGCGGTGGTCGTGCCTTCGTTGTCAATCTGGGTTTGAACGATAATTTCCCTGAAGAATATACAGCCGAAGTGCCCACCGAGCGGGAAGACTCTTTTGTGAATGTTCTTTCCGAATTGAAGAAAGAAGGGAAGGTGGCAGGTGAAGATATTCAGATACTGATAAATGAAATTGACGGCGAAACCATTGGGGGACAGAAAAAGATTTCCGTATTGGCTGATCATGCAACGAATCAGGAGAGCATGGTCACTCTCATTATAGCTGGTACCAGCCAACTTCTTCAGGGCATAAAGCGTAGCGGTGAAATCTTCTTTCCGTTCTCCTTTGCCACCCTCCTGCGGAACGTAAACCGGGTAGTTAACGAAGAGGATAGAGAGACGCTAGCTCAAGCGACTGCATTGGCTTGTCGCGAGATGTTCAATGACTTTGGCATGTGCGTTGTGCTCCTTCAACACTTTCCCAAGGGATTTGGGATGGAACTCTATGATCGTTTGCTGGCAGCAACAGCGAAGGATTTTGACAATATAGTTCAATTGATGCGTGAAGAACAGGCCTCAATAGCAAAAACGGTTGGAAAAACCGCTGAGCAATACGGGTACATTCGGACCGGTATTGAACGTTTCTTTGCTACTGAAAGGGGACAACAGTTTCTCATGCGGGAAAACGCCAAGAGTGCTCTGGATGCAGGAGAGAAAGAACGTCAGGCCAAAAGAATACAAGCAGGAATCCACAGTATTCTAAAAGGTGATGTAAAAAGCCTCAGGAATAAGGAAATAGTCAACAGCCTGCCAGCTACAATAGAGTCATTGATTGGCAAAGGAAAGGATAAGGCTGCTGCAACGATTATCACCAACATCACTACGGAGTTGTTGAAGGATGATGAGCGCAGTCATGATTTGTTGGGAGAATGTCTTGGCAGTGTAGCTGAAGGTTTGGTTAACAGTGAGAAATGGGAATGGCTTGAGAAAGTCTCCATACCGCTGATGGCATGGTTAAAGGGGGTTGACCGAGCCGATGATGTTTTTGAAAATGTAGTTGAGATTCTAATCAAACTGCAAAATCATTATTGGCAAACAGGAAAAGACCATCAGGCTGATACCATTCTTAAACTTATCTTTGCAATTCGTTCAGGAAAGCTGGAGAAAAGTCAAGAGGTTGTGGCCATCGTCACCCGGCTCCAGGATAAAGCGGTGGAGCGAACTCCTTTATCGGAAATACTGGCAAAAAGTGTAGAAGGCAGTGATGAGTTTGCAGATCGTCGACTTATACTGCAGGGGCCGCTTGTGACCCGCTTTTTACTCAATAAACTTCTCGATTCGGAAAATCGGGAAGAACGATTGAAAATACTTGAGTTACTCCGACGCAAAAAATCGATGCTACCGCCCGTTCTACTGGAAAAGCTCGCAAGTCCAATGCCTTGGTATGGCAAACGAAATCTTCTCAAGTTATTGGCTGAGACAGGCAGCAGTAAGCATGCCAGAAAAATCATTGAGTATCTGAACCATGAGGATATCAGAGTTCAGCAGGAAGCCTTTCTTTGCATTGATACATTAAGCGGTGAGGATAAAAAAGATAATTTGCTCGATGCCCTCTCTTTTGCTTCAGGACCTATGATGGAGCAGGTAGTGCGGGCCTTGACCCCTGTTGCTGACGAGGAGGTCATTGGGGTCGTTGCCGATCTTTTGGCTGATTGGAAACATTTCCCCGACGAAATCCGGGATCCGCTATTGGAACAATCGGTAAAACTTCTCGGAAAGACGACAAGCTCCACGGCGGAAAAAGTGCTCGATGACTTCTTACAGCTTGAGAATAAGTCCAGAGCCCGAATTATTGGGGATGCGGTCTGGCAGGCTGCTCGTCAGGCTTATCGAAAAATTCGCACTGCAAGACGAGAGATTAGTAAAAAACAGGCACAGACCGCTCCAAGAGAATCAAGGCCTCCCGCGTTTTCTCCTAAACAGCCGGGAACGACAACAACTCGGAGAACGGAATACCCTGAAGAAGCAGATATAGCTGAACTGTTCGAAAACAATGAGACCGAGGAGGGCAAGAAGCGGCTTGTAGAGCTTATCGGTAAGGCAGCACGTGCCAGTCGCTTTGAGGAGGCCAAAAAGTTGCGGGAATGGCTTGTTGAGGTTGAACCAGCAGCATTGAGTGAAATAATTCAGGCAGCTGAGATTATAGAAGAGGCGCAAAGAGAAGGTATCAGCAATGATTATCTGAAGATCTGGTCAAGGTTGCATGATAACCTGACCTCTGAGGAATTTAATGCAGTGTACTATGCAATGGAGCATGCGAGCTACTCCAGCGAACATGAACTGGTACGTCAGGGTGAAGTGTTTCCAGCCCTTTTCTTTGTCAACCAAGGTAAGGTAAAGCTTTATTTCCATGATAAAAATGAGGGAGAGGTCTTGCTGAGGGTAGTTGAACAGGGAGAAATATTTGGAGGTGATACATTCTTTGATGCCTCGGTATGGACAACCAGTGCCGCAACTCTCTCCCACGCTGAAATTTCATCTCTATCATATGAGCAGACTCGCGAATGGTCAGCCAATCAACCTGCGCTTATGTCCAAGCTGCTTGATTTCGTAAGGCAACACCATCAAGAGAAGACAGCCGAGCAAACGAAAACAAGCAGGAGAGAACATCCTCGTCATCAGATTCAAGGAGTCGTGCAATTTGATTCTGCAGATGAGCAGAGTGGTACTTACGGTACCAAGCTCAAAGGTGAACTTGCAAATATATGTTCTGGCGGACTGTCATGTGTAGTACGAATTTCTAAGAAGAAAAATGCCAGAATATTGCTGGGTAGAACAATGACTTTACAACTCCCCTCCGCTGATTCAGCCGAAAATAGGATGAATATAGATGGCGATCTAGTGGCCATACGCTCTTTGTACAATGTGGAAAACGAATATTCTGCGCACCTCAAATTTTCTCGCTTACTCACGGAAGAAGAACTCCATTCTGTCCACGAAGCCTGTAAAAAAACAGCAGAATAACATAATCCTGATACGATTGATTATCTATTTAAGCAACATTCGAATGGAAGGTAAAATAGCGGGATATTTTTCCTTCGGTAGCATTTTGCTACTCTTACTCTAAATCAGCTTTGATGTCCAACCTCGTAACTGAAATACTGCAGCTGGATGCAGATTGTGAATATTTGCTGTTTTCCAGAAAAGGTGAACTTCTTTATAACCCTACAGATTTTTTACCCAACTTATCAAGGGAACAGAAAAATATCTGGGCAAAAATTATTTCTCTTCTACCATTTCCTTTTGAAGCTAAATTGGTTTTCGCCGAAGAAACGCTGCTGATCTCTCAAAACGAGATCGGTTTCATTGTCGTTTTCTCAGGTGGTCTGAAAGAATTAGGAGATATGACGGAGCGGTGCTCTCAAGTACGAGAAGCTGTTGCCGATCTTGCCAATCGCAAAAAGCTGCTGGTCGAGATGCTCTCAAAGGCAGATGATAACGTCAAACTGGCACTGCTCGAAGAGCTTGCACCACTGGCCGATAAAGAAGTGTCCACTGGTTTGGTCGCTTTGCTGGCTCAATATAAGCAATTTACCGATGAGCTGAGGGATCAACTGTTGATCAATATTTGCAGAATTTTGGGGGACTGTGATTCATGCGAGGCAATTGAACCTTTGGCTGATTTCATCGCGAAATACTGCAAGACCGGTACACCGTATAATAGAGATATTGAAACAGAAGCGAGAGTCTCTCTGCAACAGCTTGAATTGATTCAACAGCAACAAAGTAGTGTCCTACCAGAAAATGGCAGTCATGACTCTGGTGTGATGGGTATGCGTGAAGATCATGCGGAATCATCCACATCTTCTAGTACTGCTGAGACAACTAACACAAACGATAATGAAAAAGGTTTGCAAGCAGTACAAAAAAAGGTAAAGCCACCGTTAAAAGACGGTGTGGAGCAGAAGATTAAAGATCTGGTTAACCAGGGAAAAAAGCAGGAAGCAGTGGCAATTATCATGAGGTATATTGAAGCTGCAGCTCAACAGAGAATGTTTGAAAAGGCTGAAAAGCTGCGCGATACACTGATAAAAATAGACTCAATGATGCTAAAGGAGATAATTCGGGCAGCAGAGATTATTGAGGAATATAAAGCTGCGACGATTGAACCAGAGCATCAGGAAATCCTGGCAGAACTTATCGATATGCTCAGTGTAGAGGAGTTTAATTCTTTATACCATTCCATGTCACTGCAGAAATTTGAGAATGGCGAGTCTATAGTTGAACAGGGAGCATTTTTGCCGCACCTTTTTTTGGTAATAAACGGTCAAGTGCAGCTGTATGCAACTGTCAATGGCCAAGAAGTCCCTTTAAAAAAAGTGAGGAGTGGCGAAGTTATTGAGCCGGAAACCTTTTTCGAAGCTTCTGTGTGGACCATAAGTGTCAGGAGTCTCGGATCGGATCTTCTCTCTCTTCCCAGGAAAAAACTGGAAATAATGCGAGAAAAACATCCTTCCCTGGAATCACGTCTTGTTGATTATGCGGCACGATTTAGTTCTGCCAATGATTTCTTTCGACAAACCAGAAGATCGAGAAGACGATATGAGCGTAAAAAGCTGAGTGGACGAGCATCAGCCACACTGCTCGATAAACATGGTAAGGAGACCGACGTTTCTTTCAAAGGAGATCTGTTTGACATATCCCGAGGAGGAGTGTCATTCTGTGTTCGAGTATCGAAAAAGAAAAATGCCGGTTTGCTTTTTGGGAAGAGGATTAGCATATCCATTCCATCCGGGAATGTCGCTGCCAAGAGGCAACAAAGCCATCTCGGCAGAATTATTGCAGTGAAGGGCCACCATATCGTGGGTAATGAATATTCCCTGCACGTTGAATTTGACAGGGCGTTGAGTCACGAGGATATGCGCAAGGCTCTCGAGCATGGCTGAAATGAACTGATGGACGATTATACTTGTGTATGGTGAGGATCAACTTCAATGAAATCTCAGATTGAGCAATTTTATCGGGAATGTCTCTCGGACAGCAAAGTGCAGGATAATGTCCTCTCCGCCAGCTGTCCATTTTGTGGTGATGTCGAATCTGGAAACGGCTCCAGAATTGTTGTTTTTCTCAATCCGGCAAGCTTTTTCTATGGTTTCTTTAAATGCCGTGATCACTGCGTTGAGGGTGGTTTTCCACAGTGGTTTGCTCGCCTTAACGGTATTGACCCTGCCAGTGTACCGGGTCCTCTGGAGGATGAGTCAATCTGGAATAACCTCAGTTATCCAGACAAGAAAATTAATGGCGAGGTCGACGACTTTGAAAACAAGCTTGGCCAGGCAGATCTGTCATTCTTTACGGAGGCAGGTGTCGGTAAAGCAACTCTGGAGCGTTTGAAGGTTGGTTATAACGGCCGTTATCTGGTCTACCCTTATTATCAGCTTGACGGCAACGTTTATTCGGCCAGATGTGTTCACCCTGATAATTTTCAGGACTGGTTTTGGCATGGAGATGTGTCCTTTGGCCCTGGCTATACCGGACTTTTCAATGTTGAAGAAATTCAGCGTTGCAGCGGAGGGACGCTTTTTCTCTGTGAAGGTGAAGAAAATTTATTGCCTGTCAAGCAACTGGGTTTTCCAGGTGTTGGCTTTGCCGATAGAGCCGTTTTGGAACGGTTACAACCGGAATTTTTTGGTGCGGTAAAAACGCTTTTTTTCGTTCTTCGTAATACTCCGGAATCATATAGTGCGGCCCGTTTTGCCGCCTCCAAGATAGGTTATAAGGTACGCATTCTATATTGGCAACCGGAGCATCCACGTGATTTCACTCTTATAGACTTTGCCAAAGAAAAAGGGGATAAGCTTGCTCAGAGTTTTGGCGAGATGATTGTTACCGCCAAACCTTTTTCTCCTTTCAACACGGTGGAGAAGGAAGGAAGAGAGTTTTTCGAGACCATTGAAAAAAAGGCAGGAGAAGAATATGGCTCGCTTCTTTCCGGTTTCCCTCTTCTTGATCAAAGAATTGGTGGAATTCATGGAATAAACATTCTTGGAGGAGGGCCGAAAGTCGGCAAATCATGCTTCATGGTGCAAGTTGCCACCGAGCTTGCCAGAAAGAAAATTCCAGTACTTTATTATGATTTTGAAAACGGTAGACAAAGGTTGTATCAAAGAACCTTTTCGAGGCTAACAAAAATAGAGACTTCAAGACTTGCCGGAACGGAACTTTCTGAAGAGGAAAAAAAGCTCTTTAATCAGGCCCGCCAGGTATTTGAGACAATGCTCCGCTACTTTCGGGTAATCAACGACAGAAAGGTCTCTCCTGAACTGATGCGACGTCATATCGATTTTCTTCGCCATGAAACACGCAATGAATTCACGGTTGTCGTCATTGACAGTCTGCATAAGTTGCCCTTCAAAGATCTCAGGGAGATGAGAACCGGTATTGATGCCTGGCTGAGACAAATGGAGGCCATTCGCGATGAACTACAGGTCTCGTTTCTGGTAGTGTCTGAACTTTCCCGGGGAACGGAAGGAAAATATGATGAAGAGCCGCATATGGGAATTTTCAAGGGGTCAGGAGACATCGAGTATAGCGCTGATAATGCCATGGTTCTTCTGCCGGATTGGGATCATATGCAGGAACAGCTCCGGGAAAGAGTGAATAAGCTGTGGCTCGTAGGAAGTAGGGAAAATCCACCAGGACTTGTCGGTGAATATGTCCTTGATTATCCCTATTGGGGATTTCACGAGAGGGCTGCTGGTAAAACTTAGTCCGCATTGTTAATCAATGAGCAGCGGTATCTATTTACTTGCTCAGCTTTAACCCGGAACGACTTTATTCTCTTTCTGCCAAGCCTGTAGGTCTTCGAGCGCTTTTTCAGCTCGCACCTTTCCGCGCAACTTCTTTGGCAATTTTTTCAGGAGAGGCGGGAACAGTCCAAAATTGACATTGGATGGCTGGAATTGGTCAGGATCGGTTCCGGTTAAATGATGAATAAGTGCTCCCATGGCGGTGGTTGCCGGTGGGACGACCAATTCCGTTCCATGCGCCATTCTGGCCGCATTTATACCAGCCAACAGCCCCATCGCCGCTGACTCGATGTATCCTTCAACACCTGAGAGTTGCCCAGCAATAAAAATATTCTGATTTTTGTTCAGCTGCAGGGTGGATAACAGAACATCCGGGGCACAGATAAAGGTATTCCGGTGAATTGATCCATACCTTGAAAAAACCGCTTGCTCCAGGCCTGGAATCATTCGAAAAATACGCTTCTGCTCGCCATAGGTGAGCTTCGTCTGAAAGCCAACCAAGTTATAATGGCTTCCAGCAAGATTCTCTTTACGAAGTTGGACCACCGCATAGGGTTCCCGTCCAGAGCGGGGATCTACCAGGCCAACCGGTTTCATGGGACCATAGCGAAGAGTCTCTACACCTCTACCTGCCATTATCTCGATAGGCAGACAGCCTTCGAAGTATTTCGGATTTTCAAAGCTTTGCAAAGCAACACACATACCATCGCTTAATTCGGCCAGGAAATGAAGATACTGTTCTTTGTCCATGGGGCAATTGAGATAGTCGCCCGGGCCATCGTCATACCGTGATTTTTGGTAGATAATTTTCATATCAAGCGAATCACTTTCGACAATAGGCGCGATGGCATCGTAAAAAAACAACCGCTGCTTGCCAGTCAGCCCGCTCAGACTTGTTGCCATAGGATCGGAAGTTAAAGGGCCGGTGGCCAGAATCAATGGTGCGGACAGTTTCTCGGGGATTTCACTGATCTCCTGCCGAATGATATCTATAGAGCTGTTTTCTTCAATCCTCCTGGTGATATGACCTGCAAAACGATTGCGGTCTACGGCGAGAGCCTTGCCGGCGGGTACCGCAGTATCATGGGCAACCTGCATGATAAGGGAGTCGAAGGTTCGCATTTCTTCTTTGAGAAGACCGATTGCCGAGGTGGGATCATCGGAGCGGAATGAGTTACTACAAACAAGTTCGCCAAGTAATTCGCTTTCATGGGCCGGGCTAAACTTCACCGGTTTCATGTCATATAGAGTTACTTTGCAGTCTCTTGCTGCAGCCTGCCAGGCAGCTTCACAGCCGGCCAGACCGCCGCCAATGATGGTTATTTGGGGCATAGGAATGAATAGGGTTTTATGGCTTATATATTTCGGCTTTTACTTTTCTTCGGCCCCACTGCAACGCTTCACTGTGGGAATCAAAATAGAGATCGATGCGATTGGGCCCTTTGATCGCACTACCCCTGTCTTCAACTCTTCCCCAGCCGTAACCGGGAATATACATCTCCGTACCGAATGGATAGTATCTGGTATCAGCGGCGATTGTGCCTTTTTCCGCGGAAAAATACCATGGAAAAAGTATGGTCCTGACCGGAATCATGTATGGCCGGCGGATGCTGTCGAAGGAGAGTAGTCCTTCCTGCGGCTCTCTTGGAATTGTACCACTGGCGGTTTTACCGGTATATTCCCGCCCCCGGTCACTACCCTCACTGACATAGCGGTTCCAGAAATCGAGATGCAGATATTTGGAACTTCCCCGTTCCCAACTGCAGCAGGATGAACAACCACAGTATGCCGTGGCTGTAAGAACCTTTCCTACCGGTTTTTTTCCGCAACCGCTGACCAGCAGAAGAAGACAAAGCAGGATGGTATGGTATGCAAAACGTCTGGTAGGCAAAAAAGCATTCATTTTCATATTTATGTTCGATAAAACCATTTTTTTATTTCCTGGTCGGTAAAACTGCGTAAAACCGGTCTGCCATGGGGACAATGTGAAAAAAGGTCGGCCTTGGCCATACTATCCAACAGACCATTGATTTCTCCTACGGACAGTTCATCACCTGAGCGCACTGCAGCCTTGCAGGCCATGGTTGCCAGGATGTGCTCCATCTTACCGCCGTCTGAGTGTTCGTCATCACTACCAAAATTGTCAATAACATCAAAAAAGATCTCGCTGGCAGAACATTTTCCGGCAAGAGCGGGTATTGCTGAAATTACGTAGGAATTGCCACCGAACTCAGTGAAAGTAAAACCCATTCTCTCGATTTTTTCACTGTTGTCGGCAACACATTGAATCTGGAGAGGGCTCAACTCGACCGTTTCCGGGAAGAGCAAAGTCTGGCTGGCGACTTGATTCTGCAGATATTGACGGTGAAATTTTTCAAATAGAATTCGTTCATGGGCCGCATGTTGATCAATGACCAGTAGCTCATCGCCTGCTTGACAGAATATATATAGGTTCTTGTATTGACCGATAATCCGAATGTCATGGCTCTGCAAATGCGAGTTGGTCTGCTTGAATATTTCACCATCATCATTAGATATCGTTGCCAGTGGTTCGCGCGTATGCACTATGGAAATCTGCGAGGAAGGAAAAGGAAGCGGTTGCGCTGGTGGAGATTTGCTCTGGTCTGGATTTATTTCCGTCGATGTATCCATCCCTTCTTTTTCCAAATTGAGCGGATTTGTCATGGTTGTTGGGGTAAAACCGGCAGTATGGGAAGGGGGTAGCGGAGCCGGATCACGTTCATCGCTGCGACTAAAATAGGAAGCTCTGAGATGATGTTGATGGTTGCGCATACCGTTTTCAATAGTTTGTTTGATGAATTGATGAATATCACCACTATTGCGAAAACGGACTTCATGTTTGGCCGGATGTACATTGACATCCAATTCTTCTGCGGGAAGGTGCAGATGGATATATCCTCCGGGGGAATGTCCCTTGAGGAGAAAATTACGTAATCCCTCAAACACGGCATGTCGCATCAGTTTATCCCGGATGGCCCTACCGTTGATGAACAGGCGCAGCCGGGCCGACATGCCCGATGATCGCTCCGGAGGCACAAGAAAACCATGAAGCTTACGAGGAGCCCTGCGATTATTGTTTTCTCCGCTAACAGGGATGAGCTTCCCGTGGTAGTTACTGATCGTGCGAAAGCGACTCTCTAGATTGTGACCGCTGGTAAAATGTAAACTCTCCTTGCCATTGACCTTCAGGACAAAAGCTGTCTCGGGGCTGGCAAGAGCATAGTTTTTCATGATCTCATCGATATGACCGATTTCGGTTCGTGAAGTACGCAGAAATTTTTTTCGGGCTGGAGTTCGACCAAAAAGATTGCGCACTTCAATTACCGTTCCCAGGCTGCATCCGACTTCATGGACTTTCTGCAATCGACCAAATTCGAATTCCGCTCTGGTACCGAAATCGGCATCCTGAGTTCTTGAGATGATGGCCATCTTGGCAACAGATGCTATTGAGGGAATTGCCTCACCACGAAATCCGAGAGTATCGATGGCAACGAGATCATGGGATTCATTGATCTTGGAGGTACCATGCCTCTCCAGGGAGAGGAGAACGTCATCTTCGTCCATGCCGGAACCGTTATCGAGTACCCGGATAAGCCGAGTGCCACCACCCTCAATTTCTACTTCTATACGATCCGCACCTGCATCAAGGCTGTTTTCGACCAGCTCTTTGACCACGGATGCTGGCCGTTCGACAACCTCACCGGCGGCGATACGATTTGCTAACTGTTCAGGAAGTATTCGGATTTTTGGCATTAGAAATGATATATTGAATGTTTCGTTGTTAGTGGTACTGTAGCCTGTGGCGATTTTATGACGCTGACAATCAGATCAAGCGGCAGCTCAAGTCAAAATCAAGTAAATCTACCATCGTATAGTAAACAGTGTCACCCTATAAGAAAAGAACATCCACAAAAAGATCCACTGCTAAGCAAACTACCAGAAAAACAGTGAGTCGAAAACCCTATGGTGAAAAACATATCATTGGTTTTCTCTTTACCATTTGTCTTTTGCTCACCGTTTTTTTAGGAGGAGTGCTCAGCCTTATGGTTGCCCTGAAAATACCGGATATCAGAACGGTTGCCCACTATCAACCCTTGCAGACAACCTACATTTATGATCGGCACGGCAAGGTGCTCGAGAGATTATTCAAAGAGAACAGAACCGTTGTCTCGCTTGCCAAGATGCCGCCATTGTTGCCCAAAGCTTTTGTGGCTGCTGAAGATAGTCGATTCTTCGAGCATCCAGGTCTCGATTTTTTTTCTGTACTCCGTGCGGCGGTCATCAATATAAAGCGGGGCGGCAGAGCGCAAGGTGGCTCGACCATTACCCAGCAGGTGGCCAGATCACTCCTGCTTACCCGGGAAAAGACCTACCTGCGGAAATTCAAAGAGGCGATACTGGCGTGGCGAATTGACTCGTTGTTGAGCAAGGAAGATATCCTCTATATCTACCTTAACCAGATCTATCTCGGGGCCGGCGCCTATGGTGTAGAAGCAGCATCCCAAGCCTATTTTAATAAACATGTTGGGCAATTAAGCTTGGGTGAAATGGCCTTGTTGGCCGGTTTGCCCCAAGCGCCGAGCAGATACTCACCTCTGCAATCTCCAAAACGTGCTGTGCAACGGCAACGGTACGTCCTTAATCGCATGGTGGCGGATGGGCACATTAACAAAGATAGTGCGAAAAGGGCATTTGAGGAGAAACTGAGGTTGCGTCAGAAAAGAGAACGTGGAGTTCTCGATGCCGGCTATTATACCGAAGTTGTAAAAAGACGAGCATCTCAATTGGTCAATCAGTCGCGGTTTAAATCTGGATTACGTATTCATACTTACTTTGATGCGAGAATGCAGAAAGTTGCAGTTAGAGCTGTTCGAGACGGAGTAAAAGCATCGTTTGGCCGGCAGGTTCGCCGCGGGAAATCCCAAGGGGAAACGCCACAGGGAGCAATGGTTGGTCTAGATGGTTGCAGCGGTGAAGTGCGGGCTTTGGTGGGCGGCAGAGATTATGGGAAATCGCAATATGACCGGGCCTCCATGGCCAGAAGGCAGCCGGGATCAGCCTTCAAACCGATCGTTTTCAGTGCGGCCCTGGAAAAAGGTTGGGGAAGTAACTCAAGCGTACTCGACGCTCCGCTTGCCATAACCGGAGCAGGTAACACAACTTGGCGACCTAAAAATTATTCCGGTCAATATCATGGCCAGGTTTCGCTTACCGAAGCCCTGGTATATTCCTATAACACCGCTGCCGTTCGTCTGCTCAATTATGTTGGTTTACCAGCGGTCCATCAACTCAGTTCAGACCTGGGTATTTCCTCGGAAATGCCCGGTAACCTCTCGCTTGCCCTTGGTTCTCTGGATGTTTCATTGCTTGAATTGAGTTCAGCCTACTCGGCTTTTATCTGTGATGGCATATATTCATCTCCCCGTTTTATCAGCCGGGTTGAGAGGATGGATGGAAGCATTCTGTTTAACAATACACCGGAGAAAAGGCGGGTATTGTCTGCAAACACGGCTAAAGAAATGCAGGGAATGCTTGGTAAAGCAATCGTTTTTGGGACAGGCAAGCGCGCCAAAGGATTGTGGGGAGAAAGTGGGGGGAAAACAGGTACCTCGGATGATAGCAGAGATGCATGGTTTATCGGCTATAATCGTGATCACATTTCCGGAGTCTGGATCGGCTACGATAAGAATGAAACTCTGGGACAGGGGGAAAATGGCGGGCGGACTGCAGCACCGGTCTGGCTCGACTATATGCAGCAGACCAGCGCTTATAGATGATTATTGCAATTACATCCTTATTACGGTTTTGCTGACACCTCTATAAACAATCCGTGGTCAGTTCAACTTAATGCAGCCGCAACGTCTAGCCGTTTAGCCGAAGATTCCCTTCAAAGTGAAAAAGAAGAGCATGGCCATGATTGCTCCGGCGGGCAGGGTGACTATCCAGGAGAGGATGATATTACCGACCACCCGCAGATCAAGTGCACCAATACCGCGGGCCATACCAACTCCGAGCACTGAGCCTACCAGAATATGAGTGGTTGATACCGGCAGACCGGTTCTGGATGCCAGGACCACGGTGGTTGCCGCTGCGAGTTCTGCACAGAAGCCGCGAGAAGGGGTCAGTTCAGTTATCCTTTTTCCGACCGTGAGCATTACCCGGTATCCCAGAGTAACCAGACCCAGGACAATACCACCGCCGCCGAGGATGAGAATCCAGATGGGCAGTTCAGATTTCTGCATGACTTCACCCCCAGAACTGACGATACTGACTACCGCTGCCAGTGGGCCAATGCCGTTGGCCACGTCGTTGGAGCCATGGGCAAAAGCCATGGCACAGGCGGTAAAGAGCATCATCGGTGCGAAAACTCTTTCCACACTGGTGTAGTGAAATTCCC
>JAAUYI010145190.1_pt1 | contig 13825 bp, 9 predicted proteins | sample 7278041 | NCBI WGS metagenome assembly JAAUYI01 (sample SAMN14350216, study PRJNA611818) | marine sediment metagenome | isolation source: surface marine sediment (0.6m) | place: French Polynesia: Moorea | collected 2018-08
CTGCTGTTTAAGAAACCAGGGCTCGTTAGTGACATAGGCACTCACCGCATCCGTCTTTCCCTCAATGAGATCATCGAGGTTATAGGTCTGGTCGAGCCGTTTGAAGGATTGGAGGGGGATACCCTCATTCATGAACATGGCCAGAATGTCGGCATCTTTTTTGCCCGGCAGCAGCATGACCTTTTTGCCAATAAGGTCCTGCAGGGAGTTGATGCCTCTGTCCCGGCGGGCCAGGAGAATAGAAGGTGAGTGCTGGAGAATAGGGGCCAGAACCACGAACGGATTGCCCTCGGCTCGGTGCAGCAAAAGCTCACTGCCGGCAATACCGTAGTCGGCTCGCCCGGCCAGCACCTCTTCCTTGGCAAATTTTCCGGCTCCGCCTTCGACAATAGTGACGTCGAGTCCGGCCTCGGCATAAATTCCTTTATGCAGGGCCGCGTAATAACCGGCAAACTGAAATTGATGCTTCCAGGCAAGTTGCAGAACAATCTGTTCCGAGGCTGGAGAAGCAAAGGGTAAAAACAAAGATATGACTATGAGAAAAAAGCCAACCAGCAAACCATCGGTTTTTGTAAAACATTTCGACCGTATTGCCATTCTTTAGGATTCCCTGGTAGTAAATCAAACCACTGCTCAGCCTGTTTTTTTTAGTCAGGATAAGATGGTCGGCTTACACTGCTGTATTTTGTTTGGCTTTTTATTCTATCCCAAGCAATTAAATTTGATGTTATCATCTGGTTACAGAAAAGTCCAATTCTATCATTTGTCAGGTTTGATCCCCTTTTTATATCTTTCCCTCTTATTCAATAGGATAGTTGAAAAACTCATTTTTAAAATCGGCAGGGTGAAGAGGTAGACTCTCTATAATAGTGGCCCAGCTCATTATGAATAAACGATATGACTGCATCTCTTCGTCAACATAATACTGCCAAAAACCATGGACCGATAACGATCATGATCGTACGATTTTTTGCTATCTTATTGACTTATTCAATTTTTTTCTGGAAAAATCGTGTTATTCACGCATACTATTACAGGGTAGGTGCCTTAATTCATTTAACTGATAACGAAGTATTGCAAGCCTGACACTACTTTTATGTCTGATAAAATTCTCTTTGTTGACGATGAAGTACAGATACTCAACTCCATGAAACGCCAGCTGCGTAAACGCTTTCAGGTTGTAACGGCGGAAAGCGGCCAGGAAGCTCTGGAAATCATGAAGACGGCAGGTCCTTTCAGTGTGATCGTCTCCGATATGCGAATGCCGGTGATGGATGGAGTCCAGTTACTGACAACCATAAAGGATATGTATCCGGATACGGTCCGCTTGATGCTTACCGGCAATGCCGATCAGGAAACAGCCATTGAGGCCGTCAATAAAGGGCAGATTTTCAGGTTTCTCAATAAACCTTGCCCCACGTCGATGCTGGTTACCTCTCTTGCTCTTGCCCAGCGCCAGTACAGACTCATTACCGCCGAGCGAGAACTGCTTGATAAAACTCTGAAAGGCAGCGTCAAAGTACTGTCCGAACTCCTTAGTTTTACCAGTCCCGCTGCATTCAGCAGCGGCTTGCGAATCCGCTCGATGGCGGTACAGATTGGTGAAGAGCTGGCGATCGATCAAATCTGGCGGCTAGAAGTCGCCGCCCTGATGTCCCAGATAGGATGTGTGACCTTACCTGAGGAAATCATCAACAAGGTGTACGCCGATCTCGAGCTGGATGAGGAAGAAAAGGAAATGTATGGCAACCATCCCCAGGCCGGTGCCAGGCTATTCGAGAACATCCCCCGCATGGAAGGGGTCACTGCAATTATCCGAAATCAGTTGAAGGACTACAGCGAGTATGACCAGGAGGACCAGGAAGAGGAGGAAATTATCCTTGGCGCCCAGATCCTGCGGGTAATATTTGAGTATGATCGCCTATTGTTTCAGGGAAAAAATCATGGTGAGGCGGTCCATCACCTGCAGGAAAGAAAAAACGTCTACAACCCGATAATCGTCAAGCGACTTGGGAAAATTAAGAAGACCGGAGAGGCCGCTAGAGTCGTCAGCCTGATGATCAAGGATCTTGCCATCGGCATGGTGGCCGAAGATGATATCTATGCCCAAAATGAAACCCTGCTGGCTCCAAAAGGACAGGAACTGACCTGGCCGGTAATCCAAGGTCTGCAGAACTTTGCCAAAAAGGTCGGGGTCAAGGAACCTGTCCGCGTCTGGGTGAATAAAAAATGAGTACCGAAAACATGGCTGTTTCCGAAAACACAACAACCATTCTGCTGGCTGAAGACGATGCTGCCGAGCGAAGACTCATCACTCATTTTCTCGCCAGAGAAGACTATTATGTTGTGGAAGCGGCAACTGGTTCAGAAGCGCTTGATTACCTTCGTGAATTTGAACCTGATTTGATCATTGCCGATCTGCGCATGCCTGAGCTTGATGGTATTGAATTGTTGAACATAGCCAAAGATGAGTTCAGCGCTATTCCATTCATCATCGTTTCCGGAGTCGGTACCATGGAAGACGTTATCCATGGTCTGCGTCTTGGCGCCTGGGATTATTTGACCAAGCCAATTCAGCCTCTGGAACTGCTCCTCCACAGTATTAAGCGGGTGCTGGAAAAAGCCGAGCTCTTGAAAAATATGCGTAGCCATCAGGAATATCTTGAAAATATAGTCCAGCAGCGAACCGCGGACCTGCTTCGCCAGAATAAAAGCTACGCTAGGGAACTCAAAAGACGGCAAAAGATGGAGGAGCAGGCAAGAATTGCTGAAAACGAATGGAGACGCACAGTGGATGCGCTTCCTGAAATGATCGCCATCATCGATAAAGACCGGAAGATCACCAGGGTTAACAAGTCGATGCTTACCTTCCTCGAGAAAACGGAGGCAGAACTCATTGGCCAGTGCTGTTTTCTATGCAGCAGTGAAAGTGCCTGTCTCCACAAAGCCTGCATGAAGAACACCCAGCCGCAAACGAAAGAGCTGCGTTTTGATAAGGAGGGAAAAGACCTGGAGCTGAAAATCATTCCCTACAATTCAGTCGACGGAAAATGGCTTGGCTCCATCCACGTATTCCGTGATATCACGGAAATTAAAAAACAGATAAAGGAACAGAAGTTGCGGCAGTCCAAAGCCCTGCATAGCCAGAAACTCGAATCAGTCGGCCAGCTTGCTTCAGGTATAGCCCACGAAATCAATACACCCACCCAGTTTGTCAGCTCCAATATAGCCTTCTTTGATGAAGCCTTCGCGGACCTGCAGTCCTCCATCAACAGCATAGTCAAAGCCTGTTCAGCAGAAATCGTTTCCGCCGAAACTATCTTAACCCAGCTGGAGGAAGCGGACTGGAACTATCTGGAAGAGGAAATACCCACCGCTATCCAACAGTCCAAGGAAGGGCTTAACAGGGTGAGTTCCATTGTCCGTGCCATGAAGGAATTCTCACACCCGGGAGATCGTGAAGCTCAAGAAGTAGATATCAATAACATCATTGAAACCACGGTCACCGTTGCCCGAAATGAGTGGAAATATGTCGCCGATGTTCAACTCGACCTCGATCCGGAACTCCCTAAGATATCATGTCTCTCGGACGAGATGGGCCAGGTGATCCTTAACCTGCTTGTCAACAGTGCCCATGCTATAGAAGATAAACTGGGGGAGACTCCGGAAGAAGACAAAGGGACTATAACCATAGCCACCTCCCAGCAACCGCCCTGGGTGGTAATCTGCATCTCCGATACCGGTGTCGGTATGCCCAGGCACGTTATCGAAAAAATATTCGAACCATTTTTCACCACGAAATCGACAGGTAAGGGCACCGGCCAGGGGCTGGCCATAGCCTATGACGTCATTACCAGCAAACACGGCGGCAATATCCAGGTTGACAGTCAGACTGGTAAAGGAACAACCTTCACCATCGAATTGCCACTGTCCGTGAAATAAATACAACGTCAGGTCTAAGGAGAGGGTATGAACAAAAAAGGTGTCCTATTTGTCGACGATGAACCTAACATCCTCTCAGGAATTAAACGCATGCTGCGCTCTCTGCGTAACGAGTACGATTTTAATTTTGCGGAAAGCGGCAAAGCCGCCCTTGAAATCATCGAGGAAAACAGCATCGATATCGTTATCTCCGATATGCGGATGCCGGGCATGGATGGGGCGGAGTTTCTCAAGGCGGTAAAGGAGCATCACCCCCAGATTATCAGGATCATGCTTACCGGCCAGGCAGATGAAGAGTCTGTTTTTCGAACCGTCAATGTCGTCCATCAATTTCTCAGCAAACCCTGTGAGCCGGAACTGCTCAAGGAAATACTGGGCCGCTCCAGTGACTTGCATGATCGCCTGAATAACACCGAATTGAAAAAAATCATCTCAGGTATCGATCACCTGCCCAGCCTCCCGGACGTCTATGCCAATCTACAAAAGATTTTGAAAAAAGAAGATACCACAGCAGATGATATTGCCAAGGTGATCGAAAAAGACATCGGCATGACGGCAAAACTTCTGCAACTGGTAAATTCATCGTTTTTCGGTCTTTACCAGAAAGTCGAAAGTCCGGCTCGAGCTGTTAATTTGCTGGGCTTCGACACCATCAGAATACTTGTTCTCGGCGTACAAATCTTTTCTGAGTTAAAAACGAATTCATCACCCATCTCTCTTAGTTTTCTCAAAGACCACAGTATGATGGTGGGCCAGTGTAGTAAAAAAATAGCTCTTGCGAGCGTGGATGATCCAGAGCTTATCAATGAGTGTTTTCTGGCGGGAATGCTGCATGACATAGGTCGCCTACTCCTGCTGGCCAATTGTGCAGAGAGTTATCTGCCGCTGGTGGAAAAAGCCAAAAACGAAGGTACCTTACTCGTGGACGAGGAGACGCAGCAATTAAAGGCAACACACGGAGATGTCGGTACCTACCTTATCGGACTTTGGGGGTTCAGTGGTAATATTCTCGAGGCAATCAGTTACCACCACAACATTTCCGCATACCCAAGAGAAACGTTCTCTCCCGCCTTGGCCGTACATGTCGCCGACGCACTCTACTATAAATTCTACCCACAACATCTTATTGGCGCTCCCCCAGAAGTCGACCTGGAATATCTTGAAAAAACAGGTTTTGGCGCAAAACTGGCAAAGTGGGAGGAAATTTGCGCTACTGTATTGGAGGACGGTGAAGATGAAATCTGAAAAAATACTGTTTGTTGACGACGAACAATATGTTCTCGACGGTATTGTCCGCCAACTCCGTAAGACCTACCCCGTGGTAACGGCCACTAGTGGTCGGGAAGCGCTGGAGAAGTTAAAAGATGGTGGCTTTATCGTTGTCGTATCCGACCTGCGGATGCCCGGTATGGATGGGATCGCTTTTTTAAAGGAAGTACGTCGTCAGTATCCTGAGATTACCAGGATAATACTCTCCGGTGATGCCGACCTGACCACCGCCATAGAAGCCGTCAATAGCGGTCAGGTTTTTCGTTTCCTCACCAAACCCTGTTCGAGTAACGGTCTGGTCACCACGCTGGCTCTGGCAGTTCGTCAATATCAACTAATTATCAGCGAAAAAGAACTGCTCAATGATACGCTCAAAGGAAGCATCAGTATGCTCAGTGAATTGCTGAGTCTCGCTAATCCGAGAGCTTTTAGCAGAGGCCGAAGAATACGGCCAATCGTGAGTGAAATAGCCTCAAAGATGGGTCTCAAACCATTATGGCAGTTTGAAGTTGCGGCTCTGGTCTGCCAGATCGGCTGTATCACCATCCCCGAAGACATTCTCAACAACGTCTCTCGTGCCGAACCTCTTGATGAGAGTGAGGCAAAAATGTATGAAGACCATCCCCGGATCGGAGCTCATCTGCTCAGGAAAATACCGCGTCTTGAAGGAGTTGCCGAAATCATCGGCAATCAACTTTTACCGTATGAGCATGCAGAAAACGGTGCCTCAAAAGCAGAGTCCAGCAAGAATGCGATAGCTGCTCAAATAATCAGGACTGCACTTGACTACGACCTACTCACCGGCCAAGGGAACAACCACGAGCAAGCATTAAGCAAGCTTTATGGTACCCAGGGCATCTACAATCCCGATATTCTGGCCCATCTCCAAGAACTTAAAGCCCGGCCGCCACATCACCACGATACCGTTGATCTGCTCTTCGATGAACTGGTTCCCGGCATGATCGCTGCAGAAGACATTCTTGCCCGAAACGGTTCCAGGATAATAGAAAAAGATCAAGAAATCACCTGGCCCGCCCTTCAGGGTCTTCATAACTTTATCGAACATATCGGGGTAAAGGAGCCGATCAAGGTCTGGAACCACTGATCAGTGAGCAGAGGTGCACTTTGATCGTTAATGAATAGACCAGATACCACCTTGGTGCCAGGCCGCTGGGTAAAAGTTCAGGGCTGATTCTCTCATAGCGGCAGGACAAAGCTGAACTTTGTTCCCTCACCTTCTTGTGTATCTACCTTCACTTCACCATTGTGATCATCAACAATTGCTCTATGGACCATGGATAAGCCTTGACCCGTTCCCTTTCCCACTGTTTTTGTAGTGAAAAACGGATCAAAGATTTTATCGATGATCGATTCGGGGATACCGGTTCCGCTATCATCTACCGTTACCATCACCCCCTTTTCAACCTGCCTTGTGGTAATGGTGATAGTCCCCATTTCCTGCTGTCCCTGCGCTATTTTTGCGATTATCGCGTGGGCGGCGTTGATAATGAGATTGAGAACTACCTGTTTAATTTGGCCGGAGAAGAGGGGAATAAGCGGCAAATTATCGGCAAAGTCGAGTTTCATCTCGGCACAGGTTTTCCACTCATTCCTCGACACTGTTACTGTGCTTTCGATGATCCGATTGAGGTTTTCCGGCTGTTTTTCTTTGCTGCCCGGATGAGAAAATTCCTTCATGGCCTTGACAACGGTGGAGATACGTTCGAGTCCTTCCAGGGTACCTTGTACCGCCTTACCCGTCTCTTCCGTTATGTATTCAAGATCAATTTCCTCTTCAAATTCTCGGATATTCCGGGTTTCTTCGGAAAATTCTCCTTTTTCCTGTACTGCCTTGATAAGTGTCTGATTACGGTTGTTCAGTTCGTTTAAGTCAACAAGCACTTCTTCAATAAATTTGGTATTATCGGTAACATACTGAACAGGAGTGTTGATCTCGTGGGCAATCCCGGCAGCCAGCGTACCGATTGCTTCCAGCTTATTTGCTTGCAGCAACTGCCTCTCCATCTCCAATTCTTTGGTTATGTCCCGCTTAATCGCCACATAGTTAATGATGTTGCCATCACTGTCTTTGACAGGTGAAATAGTCCCATCCTCTTCGAAGATTTCGCCCTGCTTGTTTCTGTTCTTGAAACGTCCTCTCCAGACTTTGCCACTTTTAATGGTTTGCCACATGTCCTGAAAAAATTCCCGGTCGTGAAGACTACTATTCAAAATGTTTGGATTTTTTCCTAACGCTTCCTTAGATGTATAGCCGGTACAGTTTTCAAATGCTGGATTAACATAAATGATCTCCGGAACAGTATTGGTTATGACAATAGCCTCAGCGGTGTTCTCAATGGCGGCAACCAGTCTGCTCTGCATCGCCTGCAGCTGATCTTTAATGGCTAATTCCTGGCTTAAGGTCTCATTTAACTCGAGCAGCTCGGCCGTGCGTTCCCTTACTTTCCGTTCGAGTTGGAGTTGATGGGTCTCCAGCTGCGTTTTTACTTGTTCCAACTCTGCGGTTTGTTTTTTTTGGATCAAATTAAGGTAACCCATATTTGAAATCTCATTGGCCATAAGCCAGAGAAAATCGAGGATCTTTTCAAACCGCTCGGTGGTCAGTTTCGGCATATCATGAAATGACCGCACCATTTCTTCTTCATCCGCCCCTATCTCTCGGGAGTATTCCCGTATTCGCCTCTCATCGACCTCGCGAGTGTGGTATTGGCCGGTGAGCCAGTTGGCAATATGTTTACCATCAACGATAATGGGTGCGGCCGCATCGGTGAAACCACAGCTTAAACATTGTCTATGAAGAGGTTCCATCAACCTGGCTGCTTCAAGACCGAGATTCTTTCCAGAATTTTTACAGTTTGCCATCCCCTTGGTTGTCGCCCGAACCATGGTACAAACACCACAATGATTGCTTGGTTTGGTTATCGGTGTTCCATCTATTTCGGTAATGGTGGAGGCAACCCCATTGGCTTCGGCAAAGGAATCCTGAATGAGCTGTAGCTTTTCATGGCTAATGAGGTCTGTCAGGCGGTATGGGAGGTTTTCCTTTTCTGCTGTCTTGTCTTGCAAAATTTCCGGATAATATTGATTTTTCATGGTCGTCGTGGGTTACAGGTTGATATCCTCTATTTCCAGGTATAAAAGGGCTTCTCTTTGTTGTATCGTCTTTTTGAGCAATCTCCAAATTTTTTTACTGATCAACTATTGAAGTATTTCTGGATGAAGACCTTTTGAAAAGCTCTCCTGCTGGCTACTCCCCGACGTGATCAAGTCCAGAAATTGACCCGAATCCTTCTCGCCCTTGGTCCGTCTCCGTGCTACACTATTAAAAAGTCTCTGCATAGATATGGAGGAACAGATGGTTAATAGTGATCCCATTTATGATGTGATAATTGTCGGTGCAGGCATAGCTGGTCTTACCGCTGCCAGGAAACTGCAGTCGTACGGACGCCGCATTTTGGTGCTGGAAAAAAGCAGGGGAGTAGGCGGACGGATGGCCACCAGGCGCTCCGGAGATGCCGCTTTTGATCATGGCGCCCAGTTTATCACTGCCCGGGAAAACAACTTTATCAATTGGCTGAACACTCTGGAAGAAAGGGGTGTTGTGGCCAAATGGTTCAGTGGAGAATCCGGTGAAGACAGACACCCACGATGGCGCGGTGTTCCGGGAATGAACGCTATGGCCAAGCATTTAAGCAAAGGCATAGATATCAGACTGGAGAGCAAAGTCATTGCCTTGGAGAAACAGGGATACGACTGGCATGTTCATTTTCAAAATCATGAGTATCATATTACCTCCACAGCCATTCTCCTCACTCCCCCCGTACCGCAGACTCTCGAATTACTCGAATTCCTCCAGCCCAGCATGTCTGAGAAAGCACAAACGTTATTGACTAAATTTACCTACGAACGATGTCTGGCCGTTCTGGCAAGATTAACCGAACCGACGCATCTCAGTCCACCGGGATTTTTAAGAAAGCCGAGTACCAATATCAGCTGGCTTGCTGACAATCAACTCAAGGGCGTTTCAAAAGTGCCTGCCGTGACCATACATGCCACTGCCGACTTCAGCCTGCGCCACTGGCAGGAAAATCGGGAGCACATAACCGAGATGCTTCTCCAGGAGGCCAGCGAGCATCTCAACCTGAAGATCAAGGACTGTCAAGTCCATGGCTGGAAGTACAGTAAACCGCAATACATCCATGAACTGCGCTCCTTTGAACTTTTTCGGCAACCGCATTTGATTCTTGCCGGTGATGCTTTTGGTGGGCCACGCGTGGAAGGTGCCTCACTTTCTGGCTGGGATGCTGCCGAACGTCTCGAAGAAGAAATGCGCAGCAGAGGTTAACCCAAACATTGCTCAAAAATAGAATTATTACATACAACAAAGCGCCACTAACATGTCTTATTATGGGTTTATTACCCTTGATAGTGAGTATACCGTAAGAGAAAAAAACCGTTTTCAGACGTCATGTTCGGTAATATACTGGTTAAGGGTTTAGCGCTTCAGTTTCGCATAATAGTTCAGTAATCGCATTGTAAACATCCCTAAGGTAGACGACTCCCACCACTTTACCATCCAGGGCAACAACGGGAAGTCTGCGAATTTGCTCGGCCAGTAGTCTGTCTGCACAACGTAGAATGGAATCATTGGTGCGAATGATTCGCACATCTTCTGTCATGACATCCCTGACATGGAGATTTTTTGTTTTAGCAATACTGGTCTGCCGCAATCCTTCCCATGAAATTCTGCTGTGATCCTCCTCAAAAAACATTTCCGAGGGGATAATTGCCCTGAGAATATCTGTGGTAGAGACGATACCCGCCAGTTTCTTCTCGGAATCCAGAACTACGATGGCATTGACCGACAGACCGTGGCCACGCTTGGCCCTGTGCATTATGGTTATTGCTTCGTGCAGTGTCATTTCCGGGGTTAGCCAATAACTCAGTGTTTCCATAACGTCGATTACTTTCATGACTCCTCCTCTTCTCCAGAAATGGTTGTGGATAGTATATTAATGATCAAAAACCATATGTTTTCCCGGGAAAACCAGCTAGCATATTCAATAGTAGCACAAGCAACCTCTGTTTCAAATATCCTGATACAATATATAATGAATATCTATGTGTGGTCATATGTCTCCCCACCTATTGACATTTGTCTATTCCTGTCGTTACTTTACAGGTATAATCGTATCGAAATATCAAAATGATTCATCCCATCCTTTGGCAACGATCATGAGCCACGACCACTTCCATCATCTTGTTTATGGTACCCTTCATGATTACCTCAACGGTGAGGAACTTACCGATACCGATGATGAACGGATTCGCCAGGATATCAGTCGATATATGGTGGAAGATCGTGGTTATAACAAAAAAGAACTCATTCCCCGCCTCTACATTGAAACCTTGTTTACTATAAACTTCGTGAGGTCGACTATTGAGCTTACTGTTGAAATACAAGGAAAATGGTTCATGATTATTCGCTACGGCCCGGGTTCATTAGTGAGCCGGGAAAGATCAGCGATTGCTGCTGCCAGAGTGCTTCACCCCGACTACCAGATCCCGCTGGCAGTGGTCACCAACGGCCGTGATGCAGAATTAATTGATACAGCCACTGGCAAGATTCTCGGGAATGGGTTAGAATCGATCCCTGATCGAGTTCAAGCGGAGTCACTGCTCACCACTCTTGAATTTCCTGCCAGACAGAAAGACCCTGAACTGGAACGAGAAAAACGCATTCTCAATGCGTTCGATGTGGAGCGATGCTGCCTGTAGCCGCATATCCGCGGGAATGAATCAATTATTATCTTTTCCCTTCAGCCAGCTTCCCAAAAGCTGCTGATAGAACTATACGAAAACAGCAATCCGTTAAAAATTTTACCATATCTCTATCATCCGAGGAACAAAGATGGCTAATCAGGCAGAATGGAACAAGTCAAGCTGGAAAAATTTCACCGCCCTGCAGCAACCCAACTGGCCAAACGATGAGGAAGTAAAAAAGGTACTTGATAACCTCGCCACCTTGCCACCCCTGGTATTTGCCGGTGAGATCAGATCACTCAAGGAACTTCTCGCCAAGGCTGTAACCGGCGATGCCTTTCTCCTGCAGGGAGGTGACTGCTCGGAAAACTTCTCTCAAGTCACCGCCCCGAAGATTCGGGAAACATTGAAGGTTCTTCTGCAGATGGCTATTGTACTTACCTATGCCGGTGGTAAACCAGTTATCAAGGTCGGCCGTATTGCTGGACAGTTTGCCAAACCACGCTCTGCGGACACTGAAACCATCGACGGTAAGACCTATCCCTCCTACCGGGGCGATATGGTTAACCAGGCGGAATTCACCGAGGAGGCCCGTGTTCCCAATCCCAAATTTATGCTCAAGGGCTATAATATGGCCGCTTCGACCCTTAATCTGCTACGTGCCTTCACTCGTGGCGGCTACGCCGCACTGCACCGGGTCCAGGCCTGGAACCAGGAATTTGTAGTGCAGTCTCCAATGGGCAGATCGTACAATCGGCTCGCCAAACAGATTGATCATGCCATCCGTTTCATGAATACCATCGGCATACCCACCGATATTCCGCAGGTCAACCAGACTCAGCTGTTCACCTCCCATGAAGCGCTGCTGCTCGGCTATGAAGAGGCCCTGACCCGCAATGACTCTACCACTGGTGATTGGTATGACTGTTCTGCCCATATGCTCTGGATAGGGGAGCGGACCAGACAGGTTGACGGCGCCCACGTGGAGTTTCTCAAAGGCGTCCACAATCCTATCGGTGTCAAGATCGGGCCGACCTACGATCTTGAGGAAATTAAACGTCTTATTGACGCTCTCAACCCTGAAAACGAGCCCGGAAGATTGACCCTGATTACCCGTCTCGGCCTGAAAAACGTGGAGAAGGTGCTGCCACCTCTGCTACGGGAAGCCAAGAGGGAAGGCTATAATATTGTCTGGAGCTGTGATCCAATGCACGCTAACACCTATACCACTGAATCCGGGACAAAAACCAGAAATTTCAATGACATATTTGCTGAGATCACTTGCTTTTTTGAAGCCCACTGGTCGGAGGGCACAACGCCAGGTGGGGTGCATCTTGAAATGACCGGTGAAAATGTTACCGAATGCACCGGCGGAGCCCGTAATATTATAGATGAAGAATTGGCAAATAACTATCTCACCACCTGCGATCCCCGCCTCAACGCTGAACAGAGCCTGGAAGTGGCCTTTCAAATCGCCGAGATGATCAGAAGCTGAAAATTTTGCTTCATCGTGAGGAAGCTGTTCTGCCATTGATTGTTTCCTTAGTCCACCTAGTCAGGATTTCTCATGAAGTGAGAAATCCAGGCTACTGTTCCATCTCCAATTCGTCCCACCTTAAAATTACATTTCGGTAATCTTGCTTGACGACCGGTTGATCGGTCATACATTTACCTCCAGGAAAAAAGCAGAAATTCAGCTAATTACCACAAAAATCCACTTCTTTAAGGTGACTATTCATGGAAAAAACAATACATATCAATCACCAGGCAGTTGGTCTGTTGGCTGCCCTGCTGGTTCTCGTTACGCTGATGCTACCGGGCTTGGTAAAGGCGGCCGAAGAAGAAACGGCAATATTACGCCAAACCTCGAAGGCATTTTCTTCGGTGGTGAAGCAGGCCACACCAGCTGTCGTCCACGTGCAAGTGGAAAAAACCGTGAGATCATCACAGTCTGGTCCGCAATTTAACAACCCCTTTTTTGAACGTTTTTTTGGACCTGACTTTCAACGCCAGTTTCCTCAGCAACCCAGACGCCAGAAGCAACGCGGTCAGGGTTCCGGATTCATCATCAGCGAGGATGGCTATATTCTTACCAATAACCACGTAGTCGCCGATGCTGATACCATCACCGTAACCATGTCTGACAACAAGAAAATCGATGCCAAACTCATCGGCAGTGATCCACAGTCCGATGTGGCCCTCATTAAGATTGAAAACGGTATGGATATGCCTGTTCTTCCTTTGGGCGACTCAGATGCCCTAGAGGTTGGTGAGTGGGTAATTGCCATTGGCAACCCTTTTGGCCTGGAGCAGACGGTAACCGTTGGTGTGGTCAGTGCTAAAGGAAGAAGCAGGGTCGGTATCAACGAATATGAGAATTTCATCCAAACAGATGCTGCAATCAATCCTGGCAACTCAGGCGGTCCAATGCTGAATATCGACGGCGAAGTCGTCGGCATAAACTCCGCCCTTTTTTCCCGTACCGGTGGTTACATGGGTATCGGTTTTGCCATCCCCATCAACATGGTTAAAGCTATCAACGACCAACTACAAAAGCACGGTAAGGTCACGAGAGGATGGCTTGGTGTGGCTATTCAGGATATCAGCGAGGAACTTGCTGAATCCTTCAACCTCGATGAAGCTCGAGGCATCCTGGTCAGCGAAGTACAAAAAGACTCACCGGCAGAGAAATCAGGTGTTGAGCAGGGTGATGTGATCGTTGAACTAGATGGCACCGAGTTGGCCAACGTCAATGATCTGCGTAACAGAATCGCCCTTATCATTCCGGGCACAGAAGCCAAGCTCACCGTTATTCGCAACGGAAAAGAAA
>JAAUYI010022903.1_pt1 | contig 13823 bp, 9 predicted proteins | sample 7278041 | NCBI WGS metagenome assembly JAAUYI01 (sample SAMN14350216, study PRJNA611818) | marine sediment metagenome | isolation source: surface marine sediment (0.6m) | place: French Polynesia: Moorea | collected 2018-08
TACGCAGGGATCGTGTCTTCCTTTAGCAGCTAATGTAGTTTCTTCTCCTGTTTTAGTAACGGTACGCTGTTGTTTACCAATCGTAGCGGTAGGTTTAAAAGCAGCCCGCATAACAATATTTTCGCCGTTGGAAATACCTCCTTGGATTCCGCCAGAACGATTAGTTACAGTACTCGTCTTGCCATTTTCATCAATATAATATTCGTCATTGTGTTCGCTTCCTGTCATAGTTGTTCCAGCAAAACCCGAACCAATTTCAAATCCTTTGGTAGCTGGTAGAGACATGATACCTTTAGCTAAATCTGCCTCCAATTTATCAAAGACTGGTTCGCCTAAACCTTGAGGAACATTACGGGCGACGCATTCGACCACACCGCCTAGAGAATCTCGATCTCTTCTAGCGCGATCGATTAAATCGATCATTTTTACTGCACATTCATCATTAGGGCAGCGAACTATATTACTTTCAACTTGTTCTAAAGTAACGATCTTACTATCTACTACTGCTTCTAGATTTTTAATCCGTTTAACATAAGCAACTATTTCGATACCAGCTACTTGCTTGAGGATTTTTTTGGCGATCGCACCTGCTGCCACCCTACCAATGGTTTCTCTCGCTGAAGAACGTCCCCCACCTTGCCAGTTGCGAATCCCGTATTTAGCATCATAAGTAGCATCGGCATGGGAAGGGCGATATTTGAATGCCATCTCATTATAGTCTTGCGATCGAGCATCTTTGTTTCTAACTAAAATAGCGATCGGTGTCCCTAAGGTTTTTCCTTGAAATACACCAGAGATGATTTCGCAGCGATCGCTTTCTTTTCTGGGGGTAGTAATTTTACTTTGTCCTGGTCGTCTGCGGTCTAATTCTACTTGAATTTCTGCTGCCGATATTTCTAGTTTTGGCGGACAACCATCGATGACCACACCAACGCCACCGCCATGTGATTCACCAAAGGTAGTAATGCCAAATAAATGTCCGAATGTATTGCCCATGATTATTCTCGATCGCTCCTACGAATAACAAATCTGTTGTAGACTTTGACGCTCTGCCCGATGAATCAGGGCGAAACTGTCAGATCTCAGTAGCCAAGTAATTTGAAATTGCCAAAAGACGCTCTTCTCTCAATCTTTTTTGTTTTTAAGTAGCTTGAAACATCACTTTCAATTCCCCTATTCTTTTGACAAATCTCTCTCTGCGATCGGATAGACAGACGAATTCTGCCATTTGATTGCCAGGTCTCAAGAAATTATTTACTTCATCCACTGCCTGACAAAACCTCTGGGCAGCTTCCAATTCCCCGAAGCCCAGGGTTGGATAATAAAAGAAATAGAGCTGATAAAAGCTCCAGCTTATCTCAAAGAATCTTTTTGATCAGTTTTGGCTACTGAGATCTGACAGTTTCCAACGTGAAGCACCCTTCATTTTGGAAGCGGCTAAACGCAGATCTTCTATCTGGGATTCAGTTAATTTATTCCTATTTGGCGATTGCGCTCCGCGCACTTGCTTTGCAATCGCTTCAAGTCATTCTCCCCGATCTTATGGCTGACATTTTGATTTGAAGACCTTTGGTATATTCTTTACCAGAAATCACCTTATATTGTCACTTAATCTGGGCCCGTTAACGTCGTTATTGCGGGTCGGAGTGATTCTTATTTCGGGTCGCTACACTTAACCTTGTTATTTTATTGACAGAGCCAATGCCTCTTGATTTTTTTTGGATATTTGCTGAGCAGCTAATAGTGTACTCAAAGAATCGATCAAATGAGTACTTTCCTCTGGATTACACATCCTCTGCTGTACAAAAACATTTCGGACTGCTTCAAATTTCTGGAGGAGGGAATCTCGATCTCCCTGGGCGACCAATTGTGCCAGTTGGCTGTAGGTCTTTGCCAGTTTTTCGATTGTTTCACGACGCTCTTCCGTGGCGAGCATGATATCTATATATAAAGGTGTGGAACTAGAAAACAAACGACTAAGCATACTAATTTCCATACGGAAAGGCGGACTAGCGATCTCCAGACTACGACCAATATCAATTTTCTCTTCTGCCAGAAATACGCCGAGGCTAAACGTCACAAAATGACGAATGGCTTGAATTATTGTCATCATCCGATCGTGTTCTTCGGCGGTACACCTAACTATTTTGCCGCCATCATGCTCAATTAGATTCAAGAGCCACTTAAATGCTTCATATTCACGACCAGGACAAACGGCGACATTTTGCGAGAGAAACGACTTGATTCCACTCCCAAACATGGGATGTAGACCGATGACAGGACCTCGATGATGCTTAAGCATTGTTTGTATTACTGAGGTTTTGATACTGGCAACGTCAGCTAGGGCAGTTGTCTCATCTATGTACTGAGCCGCTTTCTGAATCACCTCTGGCATTTTATCCAAGGGAACGCAAATTAATACTAGATCCACTCCGCTTAGAAGTTTATCTGCTCGGTTCCAGTCATTGTGTTCAAGTATTTTGACCTTATGCCCTAATGCAGAAAACCACTGAGTAAAAAAGCTCCCCATCAATCCACGACCACCAATAATAGTAACCCGTTGCAACTTTCTTCCAGTCAAAGGTAAAGCAGGTTTAGCTAGAGCAGCCGCACAGCCATTAACTAAATTTTGCCAGAGAAATTTAGGAACGTCCGTTTGAGCTAAAATCGGTATCACATCAGTTAACTGATCGTCTAAAGAAGGGGTTACTGATTGAGATTCCTGTTCTGCCAAAATACTAATTCTTTGATTGAGCAGATCGATTAAAGTGCGGTCGATTTGCTCTAGTTTGTTTTCAAACATAATGTATCTCTCTAATAAGGATGCGACTTGCTCTATTGTCAATTTGCTATTGCTAAGTCTGGGCGTAACTGAGCAGCTTGGCGTAAATAGATATGGTTTAGTGCTTTTTGGGGCAGAGGAGTATTTAAGTGAATCAAAACTCGTATACAGTTATTGAGACTCCCGATGACTGGCGACTGTTGTAAATCTAATAGAGGTACATACTCCCATCCAGGACGACGGCGAGCTGTTGCGGCTGGAAATATGGCATCTAAACTCGGAGTTAGAGAAAAGGTGACACTGACGATTTCATCAGGACTAAATGGATTACGATCTTCTATGGCTGTAAGTAGTTCATCTACAGCTTCGGCGATCGCCGAAGCTGAATTTTGGCTAACGGTAGTGGCTCCACGAAGACCACGAACTCGCCATGCTGGGGATTCTGGAGACATTTGGGATATCTGAGGATTACCTATCAATAGAGAATCTGTCTCTAATTCTTGTTTATGGATACCGTAATTTTTGGCTATGGTCATGGTTAAAAATTCTCCTTGAGCAATAAAATTTTGATTGGTATTTACTAGTGCCGCTACGCGGAAGTATCAAGTAGCAACGGTAACCGTTTAATATTTTCTACCTTGAACATAGAGTTTAGAGCGATACATCCAATAGTAGATTGAGAAAAATAGAGCAAAAACAAACAGAGAAAAATAGATTAAGGATGCATTGAGAGGAATTAGCAGAAAGGAACTGAGGGATTCAACAAGAATGAGTCCGATGAGTATTCTCGTAATAGTTTGACGCTTTAATAAGCTAGATAATACAGCACCGAACGGCGCACCTACCACTACTACAGGAACTGCTGCTAGCCAGTAACTAACCACAGGCTCATTAAAGTCGCCGATAATATAGGTATGAAGTATTGCTCCAACTACGGCATTAATAGCCATCAAAATAACTGAAGTAGGTGTACTGACTTTTTCACACAAACCAAACAGCAGCACCATCACAGAAAAACAGAAAATATCCATACCGCTGCCGACTAAACCACTGGTGATGCCCCCAAAAAATCCAACTAATATTGATAAAAGCTGCTCTCTTCTTCCCCAAAAAGGTATTATCAAATTTCTCTTCCTTCGAGAGCAGTTTAAAAGGAATAAAATGATGCCAAAACTGCCAACCATCATAGTAAAAAAAAATTTGATTACATCTGGTGGCAGGACTGGAGCTAAAAAAAACGAGCCTAGTACAATACCAGGAACCCCTCCAAGACTTGCCCAGCGAATAAATCGCCACGACACCTTAGTCTTCATCGCGATGATAGTTAATGAAGCTGCACTCATACCAACACTTTGAATAACCAAAGAAAATATCTTGGCTTCGTAGGGAGGGACATGAAGCACTTTGGTAAAAACAGGAAACGCAACTGCACCTCCCCCCATACTTGTTCCCCCTGCAACCATAGAGCCAAAAGCCATTGTTAAGGCAACCTCCCAGTTAACAATTAGGTTAGAGATAGCTTTACCAAAACCGTTGGAGGTCAACCATACGCTCCAAACAGCGATCGCAACTAGTAGACTAACACTAAAAAAGTGTTGAGAAGATATAAACTTAGCAGCAAGGTAGAACCATTTACAGATAGATTTGAGCGGGTTTTTCTGCTTATCTTTTCTTGTTCGCCAAGTTGGTTTTTGCTGAAGCATATTTATTCTCTTACTAGTTGAGGTTGTAAAGTCGTAAATTCTGTAGATAAGAACCCTCAACTTGGTGCTATTGAATCTACAGGAATTTAATAATCTTCCGAAAATGTATTAAACGGTATTGATCGTAATCGTGAGGCTCGAGCGCAACATATTTTTGTAGGTTGCGCGATTTTTTTATTTAGCTATGCTGAGTGGATTACGAGCTTTTTATGTTGATGTTTTTAAAAAATCGAAAGCTTCAACAGTCCAAACTTTTGAGGTCTATTTTTATTTTTGACGAGCCAATCGCCAATCACCGTTGTAAAATTTATAAAATCGCCAAATCTTTGGTTTCTGCTTGTGAATCGACGGTAATAGAATCAAACCCTTCTGGGGGAGCTAAGTTGGGCAAATCTGCTGCTTTGTAATGATTATCTGGGTAGATAGGACAATCATAAACAAGATCGAAAGGTTGCTCAAATGTACTCCATTCCTCTTTAGAACGAAGATAGCTCATTACAGGCTGGTCTTGATCAGCCCAAAAATCTCCAGCAAACGTTTGCAGTACAAAACGGAAACCTCCTGGCAAATTTAGACCCATACTATTCATGTCTCTTTCAAACTCATAGTAGTAGGCATAAACCACTCGAAAATAAGAGTCATATCCTGTCTTACATAAGTTCCCAAAGTGCTTATGTACCTCTTGTTCATTTGCACCCTCATGGATATCATGAATTGCCTCGGCGGCTTTTAATCCGCACACCATACTGAGGAAAACTCCTCCTGAAAAGACAGGATCTACAAAGCAAGCTGCATCGCCAGCAATAAAATACCCAGGACCAGAAAATTGTTCTGAATAATAGCAGAAATCTAGCTCTACTTTTGGCTTGTCAAATACGGCTGTTGCACCTTTAATTGCGCTCTTGATTCGAGGAGAGCGATCGCAATGTTCTTGAAATATCTTTTCGGGACTACTCTGTTTTAGCAAGCTTAATGGCATAACCGTTCCAACACTCATCGCGTCAGATTCAACAGGAATACCCCAAACCCAACCATCCTTATGAGAGCCGAAAAGTACGTCTCCCTCAATGCCTGGGTTATTTTCTTTTACTACATCTTTGTAATGCTGAAAGACGGCAACATTTTGCAGTCTATTATTCATTTTCCTCAAGTTGAAATGTTTAGACACCAATCCTGCACGACCACTAGCATCTACAACATAAGAAGCTTTGGCTATGTATCTCTGACCTTGGTACTGATATTCAACTCCAGCAACTCTTTCTCCGTCTAAGATCAGCTTTTTAACATCCGCTTCTTGTAAAACTTCTGCTCCTGTATCTTCAGCGTGTTCTAATAAAACCTTGTCAAAACGAGCGCGGTTGAGATTGTTAGTGTCCTCATACTGACCATCTGCTAAGTTAGTAAAGCTTTGCCGTCTAAGCTCTCCAGTAGTCCCAGTAAGAAATTCAACTCCAGTCTTTTTAACAAATGCAGATTCCTTTACTCTGTCATAGACATTCATCATCTCAAGTAACTTTGAGAGATAAGGCACCATAGATTCACCAATATGAAATCGAGGGAACTTTGACTTCTCCAATAATAGAACTGAGTGACCTTCTGCTGCCATTTTATATGCACAGGTAGAACCTGCTGGTCCTCCACCAATAACAATTGCGTCAAAAAATCTTTCTGTATTTAAACTATTACGTCTCATAAAAATATTCCAGTTAAAAGTACTAAAAGGTGCAAAAAATCAGAACCAAATTATTTAAATTAATTTACTTAGACGAGCAATTATGCAACATACTATAAAAGGATTAACTTTTACTTAAGCACATCATTTGATCGGCAAAGATATTAAGTGTGGTTCATAACAATAAGCTAAATAAAATTCAGAATAAAAGTCAAATAGTTTTCTTATATAAGCTTCTTTAACAAATTCTATAAAGTAATTTATCTAAGCTAGCCCTACTAGCCCTATTAGATCTCATAGATCTCATTGACAAAAAAGCTATTGCTTTTACAGTGAATCACTACTTACTCAATTAATTTATTGTCAAATTTTGTATTCAATTTAACAAAATTGTTTGTCAAACAATTAATTAAAAATATCAGGTTAATAAATTAATTCAATTTGCTTTTATACTAAGGTTTTTATAAGCTGTTTTACAAGCACTAAGAGTTAAACAAATAAAAATATTTAGTGACGCTATTTGATACAAGCAAGAAATAGTTGTTGATAGATATAGCAGTTCTAGATGAGTCATGAGAATTAGATGAGTACCACAGATCATTATTTGGGATTGCCATAGCTTGGCACAGCAGATTTGAGCATTTGAGGCTTGGCTTGAAACACAGCATTAAAAAGTAAATTTATAGACTATTTTTCTATATGGCAAGGTCTCAAAACGGAATCGACCATCAAGTCTTAGTCACTTCCGCTACTTGCGTTGTCCGATCAATGCACATATATACAAGTTCAGTGATGAAGGTATCGAACCATGTTTATACACAAGCCTAAATCGACTCTCTCTTTAGGGAGAATAAAGTTTTTGAGCTACAGTCCAATTTTGTATGGATTAGGAGCTACTATCGCTACGTTTCGAGGTGAAGAATTTAGCCCATACTACTTCGTAATAGGCCAAATTACGGTGTGGGTTGTCCACATGATGACTCATTTTTACAACGAGTACTATGATTTTGATTCTGATGTTTTAAACGAACATCCTTCTCCGTGGACTGGAGGCAGCCGTATTCTCCCCAAAGGCATTCTTAACCCTAAAGATTCTCTAATCCTGGCGGTTTTGACAACCTTATTATCGCTCTCCCTAAGCTTCTTGATGCCTTCACCCACCACATTTATTATCTGTTTATTGGCAATATTACTCTCTTGGGGATATAGCGCACCTCCATTGTCTTTTTGTCGAAGAGGACTGGGAGAGCTAATTACAGCAGTTGTGCTAAATATTCTCACTCCTGCATTGGGATTTTTACTGCAAAAAGGAGATCTCGTTCCAGGAAGGACTAAAGGCTTCCTCTTGGTTCTTCTCCCCCTCGCCATCATCGAATTTGTCAGAATGATGGTCATGAATATGCCCGATCGCAACTGCGATGCAGAAGTGGGAAAAGATACCCTAATCGTCAAAATTGGTATAAAAAAAGCGATTAAAATTCATACCTTGGGAATGATCGTAGCTTATCTGTGTTTGCCATTTATTTATCTGTATTCAGATATTCCCCTAGCAGTCATTGGGTTTATAGCTGCTACTGCCCCTCTTGGGTTTTTGACTACTTGGTGGGTGCATAAGCGTTGGCAGGATATCCAAGAGTTTTTCATGGTTCCTTTTTGGGCTTCAACTCATAATGCTTTAGCTGCACTTTCGGCATTAGTTGGTTTTCTCGTGGTTCATCCCACTGGATACCTGTTCAATGCAGAAACCCATCTTAAAATCTTTTCAATTTATTTGTACTTAGCTGTCTTCTTCTACTTTTCACTGCTTGGAGATCATCTGCCAGAGGAAGCTTCCGAAACTTCCATACAAACAGAAGCTTTGGCGGATCTCTAACGTAGCAATCGAATTTTTCAATTAATTATCGAAGCACAATTTTAGTATTTTAGGAAGCCAAATATGTTATCCACAGAACGCCAGTCAACTCTGTTACAGAAAGAAGATTTAGTCCAGTTTAAAGGAATTGACTACGTAGAATTTTATGTAGGAAATGCTCGACAAGCTGCTCACTTTTATCGCACAGCCTTTGGCTTTACTCCTATTGCCTATGCAGGTTTAGAAACAGGAGTACGCGATCGCTGTTCATTCCTCTTAGAACAAGGAGATATTCGTCTAGTTGTTACATCTTCTCTAACACCTGATAGTGCGATCGCTCGTCATGTTGAACTGCACGGTGATGGAGTTTATGATATCGCCCTGCAAGTCGATGACGTTCAAACTGTGTTTCAAGCAGCCGTGAAAAGAGGTGCAAGACCGATACTTGAACCAACTATTGTCGGCACTCAGAACGAATACATTGCTAAAGCGACGGTGGCTAGTTATGAAGGGGATATCGTTCATTCATTTATCGAACGAGGCAACTACGCTGGTTTTACACCGCAATATCAGCATCTTCCTACTTTGCCAAATCCAGCTGCAACTGGTTTGATGGAAATTGACCACATGGTTTTCAACGTTGAATTAGGGAAAATGGATTTATGGTCTAATTTCTACCAAACAGTGATGGGCTTCGGTCAAGCTCAACAATTTACTAGCGATGATATCTCTACCAAATACTCAGCACTGATGTCGAAGGTATTACAAAATAGCACAAAGCGCATTAAGTTTCCGATTAACGAACCTGCCGAAGGCTATCGCAAATCTCAGATTCAGGAGTATTTAGATTTTTACAACGGTCCTGGGGTACAACACATGGCATTGAGGACTGATAACATTATCAAGACCGTACAGCAGTTGAAAAGCAATGGTGTTGAGTTTTTACAAATTCCCGATACCTACTACAAAAATTTACTCCATCGCGTTAGTCCTCTTGATGAAGAAATCGAAGTTCTGCGAAACTTAAAGATCTTAGTTGACCGAGATGATGAGGGTTATTTGCTGCAAATCTTTACTAAACCATTAGCTGGTCGCCCAACATTTTTTATTGAAATTATCCAACGTAAAGGAGCTCAGGGATTTGGCAACGGAAACTTCAAGGCTCTTTTTGAAGCGATCGAATTAGAGCAGGAAAAGAGAGGAAACCTATAGTTTTTAGTTCTTTTTTTCTTGAGCTTCCAAATATAGATTTGGCAGAAGTCGGACAAATACAGTAGACCTCTTGCATGAATATTGTTTAGGGATTTTCCAATATCCAAATACGTAGTACGGATTCTAAATGCCCAACTTTTGACTCTTGACTCTTGACTTCAATGATTATTTTCGATTTGTGCAAGAAGTCTAGTGAAACAAATCTGCTAGTCATTTGTTTCTCACCTCATGAGAAACATGATGACAAAGTGTCCGTAGCATTTCTGCATTACAAATATACGCTGAACTAAAACTTGGAGATAATATAATGCAATCAGTTCAAAATTGTCATGTTCAAAAATCAACTCCTCTCGCTACACCACAGGCGATAAAAGCAAAGCTTCCCATAAGTGAAAAATCGCTCAAGACTGTATTAAAAGGACGAGATACGGTCAAACGTATTTTACAAAAACGAGATCCTCGTCTATTGGCAATAGTGGGTCCTTGCTCTATCCACAATCCAGAAGAAGCTCTAGAATACGCTCAAAAATTAAATAAGCTCCGTCAAGAGTTAGAAGAGCAAATTGTAATTGTTATGCGAGTCTATTTTGAAAAACCTCGCACTAGCATTGGTTGGAAAGGGCTAATCAAAGATCCTTATCTCAATGATTCTCATAATATTGAAACTGGCTTAAGCACTGCCCGTAACTTGCTTTTAGAGCTTACCAGCATGGGTCTGTTTACTGCTACAGAATTCCTCGATCCAATTGTCCCGCAATACTTAGATGATTTAATTGTCTGGGCAGCTATAGGAGCCCGTACTACTGAATCCCCAACTCATAGAGAGATGGCTAGCGGTCTTTCCATGCCTGTAGGTTTTAAAAATGGTACGGATGGAGATTTAAGCACAGCTATCAATGCAATCAAATCAGCCATGCACCCTCACCACTTTCTGGGCATCAATCCAAACGGTCAGATCTGCACAATTTCTTCTACTGGCAATTCTTCGGGACATATTGTTCTCAGGGGTGGTCGCAACTATCCGAATTATGATTTCGAAAACGTTCAGGAAACTGTCAAACAACTAATATCTGCCAATCTAATGCCAGCAGTGATGGTTGATTGTAGTCATGGTAACTCTGGCAAACAACATACTCGACAAGAGATTGTTTGGCGTGATGTACTCGAACAAAGGCTAGCGGGGAATAATTCCCTAACAGGCTTAATGTTAGAAAGCTACCTTCAGGAAGGAAAACAAGCGATTCCTGATAATATTCAAGATCTGCGCTATGGGTTATCGGTCACCGATGCTTGCATTGGCTGGGAGCAGACAGAGAGAATTTTACGTCAAAGTCACACTGCACTGACAAATCAGAATAAATCTATTTTAGCCGTAGCTTAAATTAAAAGTGCAGAAATGAAATAATTAATAGTTAAATCTCTTAAAATATTACTCGATTAAAGATGATTTTCAGATTATCTATTCCAAAACTAGACGCCGACAAGTCAATTCTTTTAGTTGTTGTCTAAATTCTTTTGGTGATAATTACTACACCATACCTTTGCATACTACCATCCCGTTTATCTTATTTAGTTTGGGATGGTAATGCAACCTCCAATTAACTTTAGTTTTTTCACATAACTTACCCATGCCCTTCAGTCTGAAGTCGAAATACTACAAAGGTATTGCAGCAAAAGCCGCAAAGGACTTATTCTAAAGGACTAGCTGAGTCCTTCGGACTTGCATCGCATTTCCTCTCGCAAAAAGTAATTAAAGCCCGAAGTTGGTCGAAAGCCTCGCCTTTAAAGGCGAAAAGAAATAAAACATAATTCGATACTTGAATCCTCTTACTTCAGCAAGAGGTTAAACTTTTGACTCTTGACTCGTGACTTTTGACTACATGCGGGCATAGCCCTTTATGTTATGCAGTACTAGATTTCTTGACTATAACTACTCCAATAAAAGTGTTATGAATCCAATCAAAAATGCTAGTGTAAATCCCTTAGTGCTAGTCATACTAGATGGTTGGGGTTACAGAGAGGAAATTGATGGTAATGCAATTGCCGTTGCTAAAACACCAGTGTTCGATAGTCTTTGGAACTCTTATCCCAAAACTCTGCTACAAGCTTCGGGCGAGGCAGTCGGTCTACCAAAAGAGCAGATGGGCAATTCAGAAGTTGGTCATCTGAACATAGGAATGGGTCGAACCGTGCCTCAAGAATTGATTCGTATTTCTAAGGCGATTAAAAATAATGACTTATTACACAACCGCACTTTGATACAAACATATCAGAAAGTTCATCAAAATGGTAAAAAGCTTCATCTCATTGGTCTTTGTTCCGATGGAGGAGTACATTCTCACATAGAGCATCTTTTTGCTTTGTTGCATTTGGCTAGATCTTGGGAAATTTCCGAGGTTTGTATCCATTTAATCATTGATGGTCGGGATACATTACCTACCGAAGGGAAGTTGTTCGTTCAGAGGCTCCAAAATTATCTCAATTTCTGCGGTATTGGTCGTATTGTGACCCTATGCGGTCGTTACTACGCGATGGATCGAGACGGGAATTGGGATCGCATCAAACGTGCTTACGAAGTCATTACTAGCAATCAATGTCAAGAGCATCGGTCTGCTGTTGAGGCAATGGCTTCAGCTTATGCCGAAGGCTTCACCGATGAATTTCTACCACCAACTCGCATTGCGCCAGGTGCTGTAGAATCAGGTGATAGTTGTGTTTTCTTTAATTTTCGTTCTGACCGTGCCCGACAATTAACCCGAGCTTTCGTAGACCCCAATTTTGCAGAATTTGAGCGTCAGCAAATTCTGCCGCTTTATTTTGCGACTTTCACTCAATACGACTCCAGTTTGCCTGTATCGGTTGTGTTTGAGCCGCAGATTCTGAGCAATAGTTTGGGTGAAGTTATTGCCAGACATGGTCTGAAGCAGCTACGCATTGCTGAAACTGAAAAATATGCCCACATTACCTACTTTTTAAATGGCGGTAGAGAAGAACCTTTTGAAAGGGAAGAACGCATTCTGATTCCCAGTCCTAAAGTTTCTACCTACGATTTAGCTCCAGAAATGTCCGCAGAGCAAATAACCACCACTGCGATCTCCGCCTTGGAAGAGCAAATCTATTCGTTAATTGTGATTAACTATGCTAACCCAGATATGGTAGGACATACAGGACAAATGGATGCCACAGTTAAAGCGATTGAAACAGTCGATCTTTGTTTAGGTAAACTTCTCAAAAGTACACAAGAAGCGGATGGAATTCTCTTGATTACTTCCGATCATGGTAATGCCGAATACATACGGGATGAACAAGGTAATCCGTGGACTGCTCATACCAACAATCCTACTCCTTTTATTGTGGTGAAAGGAAAAGGAGCCCAAAAAATTTCAGAGCCAGAATTTAATATTGCTCTCAGGTCAAATAGTTGTTTGGCAGATATTGCTCCTACTATTTTGGAACTTCTAAAACTACCACAACCCATAGAAATGACTGGTAGCTCCACACTTAAACCAAATGAGCTAAATTTGCTAAATCATCACAAATCAAACAAAATCAAACATCAACTTATAGTTATAGGATAAATTCTGCCAATGCTAGCTTCCATAGTAAGTCAAAAAATTGCTAAACATCAGCAAGATCTAACCATTTGCAGACCAGCATTAGATATATCTCTACACGGTCAGATCGAAGTTCCAGGAGACAAGTCAATTTCTCACCGCGCTTTGATGCTCGGTGCATTAGCTCAAGGAGAAACACGGATTCAGGGACTATTACTAGGAGAAGATGTAATTAGCACAGCTAACTGTTGGCGAGCGCTTGGTGTCGAAATTGCCGATCTCACTGCCGAAACAGTTGTAGTCAAAGGTAGGGGGGATGGACAACTGCAAGAACCCTTAGATGTTCTGAATGCTGGTAACTCTGGTACTACCATGCGATTGATGTTGGGTATTTTAGCGGCTCAACCTAACTGCTTCTTTACCCTGACAGGCGATCGCTCTTTACGCTCTCGTCCCATGTCTCGCGTTATTAAACCCTTAACCCAAATGGGGGCAGAAATTTGGGGCAGACAAAACAATAATTTAGCTCCTTTGGCGATTAAAGGCAATAAATTACGTCCTATTCACTATTATTCTCCCGTAGCTTCGGCTCAAGTTAAATCCTGTATTCTCTTAGCGGGATTGATGAGCGAAGGACAAACTACGGTAACAGAACCAGCTTTATCGCGAGATCATAGTGAAAGGATGTTAAAAGCTTTTGGTGCAGATCTCCAGATTGACTCAGAAACTAATAGCGTTACCATCACTGGCGGTAATAATCTACAGGGACAAGCGGTAATAGTTCCAGGAGATATTAGTTCAGCAGCCTTTTGGTTAGTAGCTGCTTCTATTGTTCCTGATTCAGAATTAGTCCTGACCAATGTTGGTATTAACCCCACCAGATCGGGGATTTTAGATGTTTTAAGTCTTATGGGGGCAAATATTACCCTTGAAAATCAAAGAATTGTCACAGGAGAACCCATTGCTGATTTGCGCGTTCGCTACAGTTCCCTAAATGGATGTGAAATTGCCGGAGAATTAACTGTACGTTCGATTGATGAAATTCCAA
>JAAUYI010021013.1_pt1 | contig 13819 bp, 9 predicted proteins | sample 7278041 | NCBI WGS metagenome assembly JAAUYI01 (sample SAMN14350216, study PRJNA611818) | marine sediment metagenome | isolation source: surface marine sediment (0.6m) | place: French Polynesia: Moorea | collected 2018-08
GACGGTGATCGGCGTGGCCTCGAACCTGCTGGTCCGCGACGGCGGCGTGCCCGGCGTCGTCCTGCGCCTGGGCCGCGGCTTCGCCGAGATCCGGGCCGAGGGCGAGACGGTCTTGTCCGGCGCCGGCGCGCTGGACTTCAACATCGCGACCGCGGCCCGCATCGCCGGAATCGGCGGCCTGGAGTTCCTCTGCGGCGTGCCGGGCACCCTGGGCGGCGCCCTGCGGATGAACGCCGGCGCCTATGGCCGTGAGCTCAAGGACGTGCTGATCGAAGCCGAAGCGGTCGACGGCTACGGCAACCTGCACCGCCTGGGGCCCGAGGACTTCGGCTTCCGCTACCGCGGCAGCGCGATTCCCGAGGACTGGATCTTCCTCTCGGCCCACCTGCGCGGCGAGGCCGACGACCCCAAGGTGATCGCCCGGCGGATGAGCGAGATCCAGACCGCCCGCGCCGACAGCCAGCCGGTCCGGACCCGGACCGGCGGCAGCACCTTCAAGAACCCCGAGGGCGCCAAGGCCTGGGAGCTGATCGACAAGGCCGGCTGCCGCGGGCTGAAGCGCGGCGGTGCCATGGTGTCGGAGAAGCACTGCAACTTCCTGATCAACACCGGCAACGCCACGGCGGCCGACATCGAGGCACTCGGCGAAGAGGTCCGCCGGCGGGTTCTGGAAGACAGCGGGATCGAGCTGCAGTGGGAGATCCGCCGGATCGGCGTTGCCGGCAACGGCGACCGGGGGGCCGCGGCATGAGCAAGCGCGTCGCAGTCCTCCACGGCGGCATCTCGGCCGAGCGCGAGGTCTCCCTGGTCAGCGGCCGCGACTGCGGCAAGGCCCTGGGCGAGGCCGGCTTCGCGGTCGAGATGATCGACGTGACCGAGGATGTCGGCGCCCTGATCAAGGCGCTGACCCCGGCGCCGGACGCGGTCTTCAACGCCCTGCACGGACGCTGGGGCGAGGACGGCTGCGTCCAGGGCCTGCTCGAGCTGCTGCACATCCCCTACACGCACTCCGGGGTCATGGCCTCGGCCCTGGCCATGGACAAGGAGATGGCCAAGCGGGTCTTCCTCGCCAACGGCCTGCGCTGCGCCGAGAGCGTCGTCGCGACCCGCGATGAGATCCTGGCGGCCGACCCCCTGCCCCGGCCCTATGTCGTCAAGCCGGTTGCCGAGGGCTCCAGCGTCGGCGTGCGGATCGTCCAGGAAGGCGACAACGAGCCGCCCTTGGGCGCCGAGGAAGCCTGGCAGTTCAGCCAGCAGATCATGGTCGAGCGCTTCGTCCCGGGGCGCGAGCTGACCGTCTCCGTCATGGGGGATCGGGCCCTGGCGGTGACCGAGCTGAAGCCCAAGCAGGGCTTCTACGACTACGAGGCCAAGTACACCGAGGGCAAGACGGTCCACGAAATCCCGGCCGAGCTGCCCGAGCCGGTCTCCGAGGAGTGCCTGGCGAGCGCGCTCAAGGCGCACCGTGCCCTGGGCTGTCGCGGCGTCAGCCGGGCCGACTTCCGCTACGACGATACCGAGGCTGGCGACGGGCAGGTCTACTTGCTGGAGGTCAACACCCAGCCAGGCATGACGCCGCTGAGCCTGGTGCCCGAGCAGGCGGCACATCTTGGCATCGGCTTTCCCGAGCTCTGCGCGTGGTTGGTGGAGAACGCGACATGCGAGACTTGAGCCTGCGCGTGGAACCCCGCGCGCCGAGCATGAACCGGGCCAAGGCCCGCAACCGCAAGCCGCCCCTGGTGACCCGCGGCCGCCTGATCCTGGGCGCCGCCGGGCTGCTCGGACTGCTGGCGCTCGGCCTCGGCTGGTCCGGATGGTTCGAACGCAGCGCCGAGCGGATCGCCGCCGCCTGGCTGGCGACCACCGCCGAAGCGGGCCTGGCGGTCGAGGAAGTCCTGCTGACCGGCCGCAACCGGACCTCGAAGCGAGCGCTGCTGGACAGCATCGGGGTCGCGCGGGGCACGCCCATGCTCGCGATCGACCCGCAGGCCACCAAGGAACGGATCGAAGCCCTTCCCTGGGTCGCGACGGCGATGGTCGAGCGCCGCCTGCCCAACGTCCTGCGGATCGAGATCGTGGAGCGCCGGCCCCTGGCCCTCTGGCAGCACCGCGGCCGCAAGGTGGTGATCGATCGCGAGGGCGAGGTGATCTCGGCGGCGCGGCCGAAGCGCTTCGCCACGCTGCCTCTGGTGGTCGGCGAAGGCGCGCCGGCGCACACGGCGGCGCTGCTGGCGGTGCTGGCGCGGGAACCGCAGCTTCAGCCGCTGGTGGTGGCGGCGATCCGGGTCGGCGAGCGGCGCTGGAACCTGAGATTGCGCGGCGGAATCGACGTGCGGCTGCCCGAGGAAGACGTCGCCGAGGCCTGGGGCGAGCTGGCGCGGCTGCAGCGCGAGCACGGCCTGCTGCAGCGGGAGATCCTGGCGATCGACCTGCGCCTGTCCGACCGGATGGTGCTGCGCATGGCGCCCGACCTGGCGCCGGCCGGTGCCGCCAACGGGCCCGGCAAGGACACGTGAGGGGGATCCCGGTGGGGATCGGAACGGGGAACGGAAACAGGATGAAGCGGGTGCCCGGTAAGAACAGCAACGGCCTGATCGCTGCGCTCGACGTCGGCTCGAGCAAGGTCTGCTGCTTTATCGCCGAGAGCGACGGCATCAAGCATCCGCGGGTCATCGGCATCGGCCAGCAGGCCAGCCATGGCGTCAGGGCGGGCAGCATCATCGACATGGAGGCCGCCGAATCGGCGATCCGAAGCGCGGTCTACGCCGCCGAGGAGATGGCCAGCGAGACGGTCCACGAGGTCGCGGTGAACCTTTCGGGCGGCTATCCGGCCTCCCGCCAGGTCCGGGTCGAGATTCCGATCGCCGGGCAGGAGGTCGGCGAGCTCGACCTGCGGCGGGCCCTGGAAGAGGGCCAGCAGGCAACCTGCGGCCGGATCGATCCGGCCGCCGCGCCGCAGCTGATCCATTCGATCCCGGTCGGCTTCACGCTCGACGGCAACCGCGGCATCCGCAACCCACGCGGCATGATCGGCGACCTGCTAGGCGTGGACATGCACCTGGTGACCGCGCGCAGCAGCGCGGTGCGCAATCTCAGCACCTGTGTCGAGCGCTGCCACCTGGACGTCGGCGGCTTCGTCGTCTCGCCCTACGCCTCGGGCCTTTCGGTCCTGGTCGAGGACGAGAGGGACCTGGGCGTGACCCTGGTCGACATGGGCGGCGGCACGACGACCATCGCGGTCTTCCTTGAGGGCCAGGTGATCTTCACCGATTCCATCCCGGTCGGCGGCAGCCATGTCACCAGCGACATTGCCCGCGGCCTTTCGACGACCCGGCAGCAGGCCGAGCGGCTGAAGACGCTCTACGGCCATGCCATGGCCGCCGACGTCGACGACCGGGAGGTGATCGAGGTGGTCCCGGTCGGGGAAGAGGAAAGCGGCGCGACACAGCAGATCGCGCGCTCCTATCTGACCGGGATCATCCAGCCGCGGCTGGAAGAGACGTTCGAGCTCGTCCGCTCGCATCTCGAGGCCAGCGGGCTGAGCAAGCTCGCCGGCCGGCGCGTCGTCCTGACCGGCGGCGCCTGCCAACTGCCCGGCGTCCGCGACCTGGCGGCGCTGGTTCTCGACAAACAGGTTCGCCTCGGCCGCCCGCTCAGGATCCAGGGTCTGGCCGAGGCCACGTCCGGTCCCGCCTTCGCCACCTGCAGCGGGCTGATCGCCTATGCGATCGCCGCGAACCTGCCGGTGCCGGCCGAGACCCGGACGAAACGAGGGGAGCCGGGCGGTCTGATGGGCCGCCTTGGTCATTGGTTCCGTGAGCACCTGTGAGAGCAGGATTTTTGAGGTCCCGCGGTCCGGGGCCCGCAACTTGCCGGTTAGGACCGGCCGTACCGCCCGCTTAGGGGGCAAGTGGAGGCAGACATGTCCTTGAACCTCAACGTTCCAACCAGCGAAGCCCAGCTGAAGCCCAGGATCACCGTCATCGGTGTCGGGGGCGCCGGCGGGAACGCCGTCAACAACATGATTCAGTCCAACCTGGAGGGCGTCGAGTTCGTGGTCGCCAACACGGACGCCCAGGCGATCGCACAGTCGCTCTGCAGCCGGACCCTGCAGCTCGGCCGCAACATCACCCAGGGCCTGGGCTCGGGCTCGCGCCCGGACATCGGCAAGGCGGCCGCCGAGGAAGCCCTGGACGAGATCCTGGCCGACCTCGAAGGCGCCCACATGGTCTTCATCACCGGCGGGATGGGCGGCGGCACCGGCACCGGCGCCGCACCGGTGATCGCCCGCGCCGCCCGCGAGCAGGGCATCCTGACCGTCGGTGTGGTGACCAAGCCCTTCCACTTCGAGGGCGTCCATCGCATGCGGATCGCCGAGACGGGTATCCAGGAACTGACCCAGTTCGTCGACACCCTGATCATCATCCCGAACCAGAACCTCTTCCGCATCGCCAACGAGAAGACGACCTTCGCGGACGCCTTCAAGATGGCCGACGACGTCCTGCACGCCGGCGTCCGCGGGGTCACCGACCTGATGGTGATGCCGGGCCTGATCAACCTCGACTTCGCCGACATCCGCACGGTCATGACCGAGATGGGCAAGGCCATGATGGGCACCGGCGAGGCCGACGGCGACAACCGTTCGATTGCGGCGGCCGAGGCGGCGATCTCCAACCCGCTGCTCGAGGACGTGTCGATGAAGGGCGCCCGCGGGGTCCTGATCAACATCACCGGCGGCCCCGATCTGACCCTCTTCGAGGTCGACGAGGCGGCCAATCGGATCCGCGACGAGGTCGATCCCGAGGCCAACATCATCTTCGGCTCGACCTACGACGACAAGATGGAGAACCAGATGCGGGTCTCGGTCGTCGCCACCGGCATCGACGTCGTCGAGGGCGCGAAGCCGCGCCCGGTGACCCTGAGCCTGGTCCCCAACCAGGCGGCGGGCGCGGCCCAGGTTGCCCCGGCTGCCAACGGCAGCGAGGGCGTCGAGCCGGCCATCGCCCAGGCGACCGCCGAGGCCCCGGCGGAGGCGAGGATGCAGTCCGCCAGTCCGTCTCCGGCCGGCCAGTCCATCGTCAGCGCGCCGCAGCCGGAGGTGGCCGCGGATCCGGCCGCCGAAGCGCCGCTGGAGCTGACCGAGCCGCTGCGCGAAGAGGCCCAGGCCAGCGCCGAGGCGCCGGTGACCGAGCCGGCGGAGGAAGAGACCTTCATCGCGCCGCAGCCGATGCACCCCGGCCAGGAGGCACCTGCCGTGACCGTCCAGGCCAGGCCCTTCGCCGCGGCCGACATGGTCAACGCCCCGAAGGCCCCGGCCCCGAGCGAGGCCCCTGCGGTCCCGCAGGCGCAAAGTCCGGCGGCCCAGGGCGCCATGATCGAAAGCCGCACGGTCGGCGATCCCGTCTCCCCGGCAACGCGCAGCCGGGCCCAGGCGATCCTGGCCCGCATGAGCGGCGCCGCGCGGGCGCTGCAGGCGGCCGCGCAGGGCCAGGAAACGGCGGTGCCCCAGGCTCAGCCGCAGGTCCGGCCGGAAGCTCCGGTCCAGCCGCAGGTTCAGGCTCAGCCGCAGGCCCAGCCGGAAGCTCCGGTCCAGCCGCAGGCCCAGGCCCAGCCGGCGGTGCCCGAGGCGCCGATGCCCGAGCCCCGGATGGACGCCCGGGTCGAGGAAAGCACGCCCGGTCAGCCCTCGGGCGAGGGCCAGCCCCGGCTGACCGGCCTGGATCCGGCCGATCGTCCGTCGAACAGTCCGGTCGACGACGATCTCCTGGATATCCCGGCCTTCCTTCGCCGACAGGCCAACTAGCCTCCAACTGTCGGCAAGGAGGTCCGGCTTAAGGCTTCCGGGAGGAGCGCCCCCTGCTCCTCCCGGAAGTTCTTTCCGCAGCCAGGGCTTCGGAGAAGGCCCCCTGGGGTCAGCATCGGCCCCCGTTAACCGAGCGGCCTGGCGCTTGAGGGCGAAGGGCAGTCAACCTATAGTCCCAGGCGGGATGGGCGCGGCGGTAACAGCCCTGGGAGACGAGATCGCATGTCCAGTTCGCGAGAAGGGTCCTTGGGGACGATACGCAAGGGATTCCGCGCCCTGACGGCGGCGGCACTGCTGCTGGCCGCCGCCTGCGCCTCCGACGACGACGACATCAACTACGTCGAGCGGCCGGTCGACGAGCTCTACAACGAGGCCATGGACACGCTGCAGAACGGGAGCAACCGCCAGGCGGCCAAGCTCTTCGACGAGGTCGACCGTCAGCATCCCTATTCGCCCTGGGCCGCGAAGGCCCAGTTGATGTCGGCCTACGCCTACTACCTCGAGAACGAGTACGCCGACGCCATCGCCGGCCTGGACCGCTTCATTCAGCTGCATCCCGGCAACCCGGACGTCGCCTATGCTTATTACCTGAAGGCGCTGTCCTACTACGAGCAGATCTCCGATGTCGGCCGGGACCAGAAGATGACCCGCCTGGCCCTGGAATCCCTGCAGGAACTGACCCGCCGCTTCCCCGAGAGCAAGTACACCCGCGACGCCAATCTGAAGGTCGACCTGACCCGGGACCACCTGGCGGGCAAGGAGATGGACGTCGGCCGCTTCTACCAGAAGCGCGGCCACTACCTCTCGGCCATTAACCGATTCCGAATGGTCGTCGAGCAGTATGAGACCACCTCGCACACGCCCGAGGCCCTGCATCGCCTGGTCGAGTGCTACCTGGCCCTGGGCATCCTCAACGAGGCCCAGGAAACCGCCGCCGTCCTCGGCTACAACTACCCGGGAAGCGAATGGTACCAGGACAGCTACGGCCTGCTCACGGACGCCGGCCTCGGGGTCCAATAGCGCCGCGCGGACCCGGCGGCCGGCCGCGCCGACGCCCCTTGGCCAACTGAGACGCCCCGACTGAGACGCCCATGCTGGTCAACCTTTCGATCCGGGATGTCGTTCTGATCGACAAGCTGGATCTCTCCTTTCACGGCGGACTCTGCGTCCTGACCGGCGAGACCGGCGCCGGCAAGTCGATCCTGCTGGACGCCCTCGGCCTGGCCCTGGGCAGCCGGGCCGATTCCGGCCTGCTGCGGCCCGGCAGCCGGCAGGCCACGGTCACCGCGGCCTTCGACATCGCCGACACCTCGGAGCTCGACGAGCTGCTGGCCGAGCACGGCCTGGCGGCCGAGGACGGGCTGCTGGTCCTGCGCCGCAACCTCGGCGCCGACGGCCGCAGCCGGGCCTTCGTGAACGACCAGCCGGTCTCGGTCAGCCTGCTGCGCCGCCTGGGCGAGAGCCTGGTCGAGGTCCACGGCCATTTCGAGCAGCGCGGCCTCCTGGACGCCGGCACCCATCGCGACCTGCTCGACGCCTCCGGCGGCCTCGAGGCCGCCACCGCGGAGGTCGCAGCCGCCTGGGAGGCCTGGCGTCAGGCCGGGGAGACCCAGCGCCAGGAGGAAGCGGATCTCGCACAGGCCCGTCAGGACGAGGATTTCCTGCGCCACGCCGTGGCCGAGCTCGAGACCCTGGATCCCCAGCCGGGCGAGGAGACTGCGCTGGCCGAGGAGCGCGCCTTCCTGCAGCACGGCGAGCAGCTGACCGCGGCGGTCGACCAGGCTTTCGCCGAGCTCAACGGCAAGGAGGGCCAGGCCGGCGCCGAGGAGTCCGTCGGCAGCGCCCTGAGCGCCCTGGAGCGCATGGTCGACAAGGCCGGGGGTCGCCTGGACGAGGTCATAGCCGGCCTGCACCGGGCCGCGGCCGAGCTGCGCGACGTCACCGCCGGACTGCAGTCCCTGTCTAGCAACCTGGAGCTCGACCCGCAGCGCCTGGAGCAGGTCGACGAGCGCTTCTTCGCGTTGAAGGACGTCGCCCGCAAGCACGGCGTCGAGGTCGACGAGCTGCTGCCCTTGCGCGAGGACCTGGCCGGCAAGCTGGAGAGCATCGACACCGGAGAGGAGCGCCTGGCCGAGCTGGCCGCCGCCACCGCCGCGGCGCGCGAGGCCTATCTGGCGGCCGCCGGCGTGCTCAGCCGCCAGCGCGCGGATGCCGCGGCCGGGCTCGACAGTGCGGTCATGGAGGAGCTGCCGCCCCTGAAACTGGAGAAGGCCGCCTTCACGACCCGCCTCGAGCGCCTGGAGGAGGATGCCTGGGGTCCGAACGGCCAGGAACGCGTGGTCTTCGAGGTGGCGACCAACCCGGGCTCCCGGCCCGGGCCGATCGGCAGGATCGCCTCGGCCGGCGAGCTGTCGCGCTTCCTGCTGGCCCTCAAGGTGGTGCTGGCTCGGGTCAGCCCGCGGCGCAGCCTGATCTTCGACGAGGTGGACAGCGGCATCGGAGGTGCCACCGCGGCCGCGGTCGGCCAGCGCCTGGCGCGCCTGGCCACGGACCGCCAGGTCCTGGTCGTCACCCACAGCCCCCAGGTCGCGGCGGTCGGCAACCACCATCTCCGGGTCCGCAAGGACAGCCGGGGCGAGGTCGTGGCGACCGAGGTGGCGGAGCTGGCGGCCCAGGACCGCCGGGAGGAGATCGCCCGCATGCTCTCGGGCGAGCAGGTCACGGAAGAGGCACGGGCGGCAGCGGATCGCCTGATGGGGGCCGCCTAGCTCAGGACCCGGCCGAGGGGAGCGGCTCGACATCCAAGACATGCCCGAGATATACGCTGACATCCCGGTTGACGACTTGACCGAGGCCCAGGCCGAGGCGGAACTGGCGCGCCTGGCCAAAGCCATAGGGCACCACGACAAGCTCTATTATCAGCAGGACCAGCCGGAGATATCCGACGCCGACTACGATGCGCTGCGCCAGCGCAACGACGCGATCGAGGCGCGCTTCCCCGCCCTGGTCCGCGAGGACAGCCCGAGCCGGCGCGTCGGCGCCGCGCCGGTTACCGGCTTCGCCAAGGTGACCCACCGGGTCCCGATGCTGTCCCTTTCGAATGCCTTCACGGCCGAGGACGTCGCCGACTTCCTGGGGCGGATCCGCCGCTTCCTCGGCTTGGAGGAAAGCGAAGCCGTCGACATCGTGGCCGAGGCCAAGATCGACGGCCTGTCGATGTCCCTGCTCTACGAGGACGGCCGCCTGGTCACCGGCGCGACCCGCGGCGACGGCGCGGTCGGCGAGGACGTGACCGCCAACGTGCGGACCATCAAGGGCCTTCCGGAACGCCTGAACGGCTCGGCGCCGAAGGTGATCGAGGTCCGCGGCGAGGTCTTCATGCGCCGCGACGACTTCCATGCCCTCAACGCCCGTCTGGCCGAAGCCGAGAAGGCCAAGACCTTCAAGAACCCGCGCAACGCCGCCGCCGGCTCCTTGCGCCAGAAGGACCCCAAGATCACCGCCGAACGGCCGCTGCACTTCCTCGCCTATGCCTGGGGCGAGACCTCGGAGTCCCTGGGCGACAGCCAATGGCAGGCACGCGAGCGCCTGGCCGGCTGGGGCTTCGAGATCAACGAGCCGGCCCGGCTCTGCCATGACCTGGAGGAGATCCTCGACTTCTACGACTGGGTCCAGGGCGAACGGGCCGAGCTGCCCCACGACATCGACGGCATCGTCTACAAGGTCGACCGCCTGGATTGGCAGGAACGCCTGGGCATCGCCAGCCGGGCGCCGCGCTGGGCAACGGCGCACAAGTTCCCGGCCGAGCAGGCCGAGACGCTGCTGCACGAGATCTCGATCCAGGTCGGCCGTACCGGCGCCCTGACCCCGGTCGCCAACCTGGAGCCGATCACCGTCGGCGGGGTCGTGGTCTCGCGCGCCACTCTGCACAACGAGGACGAGATAAAGCGCAAGGACATCCGCGAGGGCGACCACGTGATCATCCAGCGCGCCGGAGACGTGATCCCGCAGGTCGTCTCGGTGGTCGAGTCGAAGCGACCTGTGGGCAGCAAACCTTTCATCTTTCCCAAGACCTGCCCCTGCCCGCTGGCGACCCCGGTGGTGCGGCCCGAGGGCGAGGCCGTGGCCCGCTGCAGCGGCGGCCTGGACTGCCCCTACCAGCAGGTCCGCCGGCTGATGCACTTCGTCAGCCGCGACGCCTTCGACATCGAGGGTCTGGGCGTGGAGAACATTCAGGAATTCTGGGACGCCGGCCTGATCAAGACCCCGGCCGACATCTTTCGCCTGAAGGACAGCCGCGAGACGATCTTGGAGCGGGAGCGCTGGGCCGAGCAGTCGGTCGCCAACCTGCTGCAGGCGATCGAGGACCGGCGCCGCATCGGCCTCGACCGCTTCATCTACGCCCTCGGCATCCGCCAGGTCGGCCAGTCCACGGGCAAGCTCCTGGCCCGCAGCTACGGCGAGCTCGAGGCCTGGGAGGCGGCGATGATCCAGGCCGCTGCGGAGCGCGCCGCCGCGCCCGAGGCCAAGAAGCCGGCCGAGGTCGGCGAGGCCTATGCCGAGCTCTGCAACATCGAGGGCATCGGCATGAGCATGGCCGACGACATCGGCGCCTTCTTCCGGGATCTGCAGCACAGGGCCATGGTCGACGACCTGGCGGCCGAGCTGGAGGTCGAGGCGGTCGCCGCGGCCGCGACGGATTCGCCGGTCGCCGGCAAGACCGTGGTCTTCACCGGCACCCTGGAGACCATGACCCGCAGCGAGGCCAAGGCCCGGGCCGAGGCCCTGGGTGCGAAGGTCTCGGGCTCGGTCTCCAAGAAGACCGACATCGTGGTCGCCGGCCCCGGCGCCGGCTCGAAAGCCAAGAAGGCCGCGGAGCTGGGCATCGAGACCCTGAGCGAAGAGGAATGGCTGGAGAAGATCGGCGTAAGCGGCTAGTGATCTTCATCTGATGTTGCGTCCTCTCCTCCGTCATCGCCGGAGCGCGCAGGCGCGGCGCTTCGCGCGATCCGGCGAGCCATCGAGCCACCGCAGCCATGGATGCCCGGATGAAGTCCGGGCATGACAGCGTGAAGTTTGGGAAGAACGGAATGAGCGACTTGAGCAGCAGGGAAGCCGAGACCGACGAGAGTCCCGCTCCGGTCACCCTGGCCGACATCGAGGCGGCGGCGGAGCGGATCCGGGGCGCGGTACGGCGGACCCCGAACCTGGCGGTCGAGCCGCTGAAGGACTCCCTGCCGCTCGGCGAGCTGGTCCTGAAGCTGGAATGCCTGCAGGTCACCGGGTCCTTCAAGGCGCGCGGCGCCAGCAACACGCTCTTCAGCCTGCCCGAGGACGAGGTCCGGCGCGGCATCATCACCGCCTCGGGCGGCAACCACGGCCTGGCCGTGGCTTACGCCGGCTGGCGCGCCGGCACCCGGGCGGTGATCTACCTGCCCGCCTCCACCCCCGCGGCCAAGGCCGAGAAGCTCAGGGCCTGGGGCGCCGAGGTCGTGGTCGAGGGCGCAGTCTGGGACGACGCCAAGGACGCCGCCTTGAAGACCGCCGAGGCGGAGGACCTGACCTTTATCCATCCCTTCGATGATCCGCGGGTCATCGCCGGCCAGGGCACGGTCGGGATCGAGATCCTGGAGGACGACCCCGGCCTGGACTACCTCTTCGTCGCGATCGGCGGCGGCGGCCTGATCTCGGGCGTGGCGACGGCGGTCAAGGAACTGAAGCCCTCGATCACCGTGATTGGCGTCGAGCCGACGGGCGCGCCGACCCTCAAGGAAAGCCTCGCCGCCGGGCAACTGGTCACCCTGCCGGAGATCACCACCGCGGCCGGGACCCTGGCGCCGCGCCGCTCGGCCGAGATCAACCTGGAGATCATCGGCCGGACCGTCGACGAGATCGTCCTGGTCAGCGATGAGGAGATGACCGCGGCGGCCCGCAGCCTCTGGTTCGAGCTGGGCATCGCCGCCGAGCTCTCGGGCGCCGCCGCCCTGGCCGCGATCCAGCAGGGCCGCTATGCCCTGCCGGCGGACGCCCGGGTCGGCGCCCTGATCTGCGGCGCCGGCACCGACGGCATCGCATAAGCGGCCGACTCGCCCTACACTAAAGGTACAGGTCGGCCCCAAGTTCGGGCCGCCGCCGCGAGATTTGAAAGCGACCATGCCGGAAGCCATGCAAGAGCCGGCGGCAACGCCGGAGCTGCCGCACCTGAAGGGACTGAACCCGGAGCAGCGCCAGGCGATCGAGAGCTTGGACGGCCCGCTTCTGGTCCTGGCCGGCGCCGGCACCGGCAAGACCCGGGTCCTGACCTCGCGCCTGGTTCAGCTGCTCTGGACCCGCAAGGCGCGGCCCTTCGAGGTCCTGGCCGTCACCTTCACCAACAAGGCGGCGCGGGAGATGAAGGACCGGGTCGGCGCGTTGCTCGGCCGGCCGGTCGAGGGCTGGTGGCTGGGCACCTTCCATGCCCTGGGCGCCCGGATCCTGCGCGAGCAGGCGGAGCGGGTCGGCCTGAGACCCAACTTCACGATCCTCGATACCGACGACCAGCTGCGCCTCTTGAAGCAGATCCTCGAGGCCGAGGGCTTCGACGACAAGAAATGGCCGGCCCGGGTCATCCTCTCGGTGATCGAGCGCTGGAAGGACCGCGGGCTCACCCCGGACAAAGTCTCGGCCGGCGAGGCCGGAGACATCGCCGGCGGTCGCGCGGTCGAGCTCTACCGCGCCTACCAGGCGCGGCTGCTGGCGCTCAACGCTTGCGACTTCGGCGACCTGCTGCTGCATAATCTCACCCTGTTCCAGGCCGACGCCGAGGTCCTCAAGATCTACCAGGAGCGCTTCCGCTTCCTGCTGGTCGACGAGTACCAGGACAGCAACGTCGCCCAGTACCTCTGGCTGCGCCTCTTGGCCCAGGGCCATGGCAACATCTGCTGCGTCGGCGACGACGACCAGTCGATCTACGGCTGGCGGGGCGCGGAGGTCGGCAACATCCTGCGCTTCGAGAAGGACTTCCCCGGCGCCGAGGTGATCCGGCTGGAGCGCAACTACCGCTCGACCCCCAACATCCTGGCCGCCGCCTCGGGCCTGATCGCCCACAACGAGGGCCGCCTGGGCAAGACCCTCTGGACCGATGCCGAGGCCGATCCGGGCCCGCCGGTGCGGATCCGCGGGCTCTGGGACGGCGAGGCCGAGGCGCGCTTCGTCGGCGAGGAGATCGAGGCCCTGCAGCGCCAGGGCCATCGCCTTTCGGAGATCGCGATCCTGGTCCGAACCGGCGCCCAGACCCGGGAGTTCGAGGAGCGCTTCATCACCCTGGGCCTGCCCTACCGGGTGGTCGGCGGCCCGCGCTTCTACGAGCGCCGGGAGATCCGCGATGCCCTCGCCTACCTCAGGATTCTCGCCTCGCCCAGCGACGACCTGGCCTTCGAGCGCATCGTCAACGTGCCCAAGCGCGGCATCGGCGACGCCACCCTGCGGCTGATCCACGCCGCCGCACGGGCCGGCGACAAGCCCTTGCTGGCCGCCGCCGCCAACCTGGTCCAGACCGACGAGCTGCGCCCGGCCGCGCGCCGCGCCCTCGGCGACCTGATCGCCGGCTTCAACCGCTGGCGACAGCTCGCCGATCAGATCCCGCACACCGAGCTCGCAGAGATCGTGCTCGACGAGTCCGGCTACACCGCAATGTGGCAGGCCGATCTCTCGGCCGATGCCCCGGGCCGGCTGGAGAACCTGAAGGAGCTGGTCTCCGCCATGGCGGAGTTCGAGAACCTGGCCGGCTTCCTGGAGCACGTCAGCCTGGTCATGGAGACCATCCAGGGCGAAGGCCAGGATCTGGTCACGGTCATGACCCTGCACTCGGCCAAGGGCCTGGAGTTCGACAGCGTGTTCCTGGCTGGCTGGGAGGAAGGCCTCTTCCCCAACCAGCCAGGAACACGCTGTCGAACTCCAGGCCCTTGGCCGAGTGCAGGGTCATGACCGTGACCAGATCCTGGCCTTCGCCCTGGATGGTCTCCATGACCAGGCTGA
>JAAUYI010162415.1_pt1 | contig 13801 bp, 9 predicted proteins | sample 7278041 | NCBI WGS metagenome assembly JAAUYI01 (sample SAMN14350216, study PRJNA611818) | marine sediment metagenome | isolation source: surface marine sediment (0.6m) | place: French Polynesia: Moorea | collected 2018-08
AAGTAAAAAGATAAAAGTAAAAAGTAAAAAGATAATCCCCATAAATAAATTGAGGGGATAAGATTACGGACGTATTGTTTCTTGCACTACCTGTATCGAAACAAATGTTTTCACTTCGTTCCATAAATAAATTTAGGGGCTTGGTGACCATTTTTCTTTTTCTTTACTTTTGCCTTTTTACTTTTTACTTTTGCCTTGTTCGGTCAATACGTTGGTTACATAAACTTGATTTTTGTCCCTCACATAATCACTATATTAAGACTGAACTAAGACTGAATTAAGACTGAATTAATAACCGTATTTTGTTTGGATTAAATAGTAAATATTATACAAGGTCATTCAGTCTAATTGCAAACAAAAGACTCGATAATTGAGGTCATTTGGGCAGTGCGACCCTACGTATTGATGATTAATTCTGACTTTTAATCATGTATTTAATAATTCCCAAATTGAGTTTTTCATGCACAAAGAATATTGTTTTATCACCTTGCAATACACTATAAATTGATATAAAGTTGACATACACTCAATTAATACTCTATTTATATGCGCTTACCTATTATTATTGCGGGTTTACTTGTGCTTTTTGGTTTTAGTACACCTGTAATGTCTCAATTACCAATACAGCCAATAGAGCCATCCACAACAAATAAGCAAGAACTCTGGAAGGCCAGCAAACAACTCAGAAGGAATTTCCGATTGTGGAGGAAGCAAGGAATATCCAACTATCGCTATACATTTAGCAACGGTTGTTTTTGTCTACCTGAAGCGAGAGGCCCTGTAGTTATTGAAGTACGTAATGGTGTAACTACTTCCATTACTGATGCTAATACTGGTGAACCAGTTAATGAAGAATTCTTCCAAAGTTTCAATACAATTCCCAAGCTTTTCCTTACCATTCGGGATGCGATCGCTCGCAGAGCAGATAGAGTGGATGTAGAATACGATCGCACACTCGGTTACCCAACCAATATTGCCATCGATTTCTCTTTTCAGATCGCAGATGAAGAACTGTTTATCACTGTTGAGAATTTGGAAGTACTCGACTAAATTTTGTTACCGAACAAGGCAAAAGTAAAAAGTAAAAAGGCAAAAGTAAAGAAAAAGAAAAATGGTCACCAAGCCCCTAAATTTCTTTATGGAACGAAGTAAAAACATTTGTTTCGATACAGATAGTGCAAGAAACAATACGTCCGTAATCTTATCCCCTCAATTTATTTATTTATGGGGATTATTTTTTTACTTTTTACTTTTATCTTTTTACTTTTTAAAGAATTTAGCAATATCAGGTTTATACATGACAAAACTTAGAGCAGCAGTCCCCAATCAAATCTAATTAAACCTCGTCTACCTTGAAAACCGTAGTTTTATAACGTGACTTTGGGATTGCTTCCTTACGTCGCAATGACACATCTGAATAATTAGAAACTCCAGGTTTCAACATAGATGAGGTTTAAGATAGGAAGATTTTGTCATTGGGACTGCTTTCTTATAATCATGAATCATTGATTTTGAAGTTTGACTTTTTGCAATGTATTTAATAATTCCCAGGCTGTAAATGGCTTGGCTAAAAATGCTTGAATATTCGTACTAGCGGCCTGAGAAAGTACTTCATTTGATGCCAGTCCACTCATGACAATAATTGGTACTTGGGGATTGAGTTTTTGTAAGGTACGAATGGTAGTCATACTATCTAAAGCAGGCATCATTAAATCAATTAATACAGCTTTGATTTCTTGTTCGTGTTTGGCAAATAATGCGATCGCTTCAATTCCATCCCGAGCAATTAAAGCTTGGTAATTATAGGTTTCCAGGGAAGTTTTGGTAATTTCTAAAATAGATGTTTCGTCATCCACAATTAAAATTAATTCTCCCGCACCCGGTGGTGGTTCCAACTCTGAAAATGTTTGGTTTTCTGTACCTGACACTGCTGGCAAATAAACTTTGAAGCAGGTACCCTTGCCAACTTCACTATATACATCTACAAAACCACCGTGAGTTTTGATAATTCCTACTACCGTTGACAAACCTAATCCCGTACCTTGTCCCAATTCTTTAGTAGTAAAAAAAGGTTCAAAAATTCTGTCTATATTTTCTGGAGAAATACCACATCCAGTGTCAGAAATTGTCATGACTACATAGGAACCCACACGAGCATCTAAATGCATTCTGGCATAGTTTTCATCAATGAAGAGATTAGCGATCGCTAAAGTAAGTGTACCTCCATTTGTCATCGCATCCCGAGCATTTAAACATAGGTTCATCAACACCTGATGCAGTTGGGTAGCGTCAGCAGAAACTGTCCAGAGGTTTTTGGTGGCAATATCCATACAAATTTCGATGGATTTGGGGAAGGTTTGTCTGGCAACCCGCGCCACTTCCACCAGTAAATGTCCCGCTTGCAAATTAGTCCGCTCGGTTTCCGTACCCCGCGCAAAGGAAAGAATTTGTTTGATTAAGTCACTACCGCGTTTGCAATTATCCAGGACAATTTTGATTAATTCCTGGGTATTCTCATCTATATGGGTTAGTTTGAGGGGTAATAGTTGAGCTACTGCTAGAATTGGTGTAAGAATATTATTGAGATCGTGGGCAATACCACTTGCTAGAGTACCAATACTCTGTAACCGTTGGGTACGCAGAAATTGGGCTTCCAGTTGTTTTTTCTCCGTAATATCTGTGGCGACAGTCAAAATTGATTTGGCATTGCCTCGTTCGTCCCTAATTACTGTCCACCTGGCTTCTACAATGATTTTGCGGTCATCTTTGCGGTATTGATGCAATTCTCCATGCCATTCCCCATGCTCCAATACCATTTGACGAGCTAAATCCAGTTGGGGGATACTACTGTCATCATACAAAAGTTGGCGAGCATTTTTACCTTGCATTTCTGCCTGCTCCCAACCATAAACCCGATATGCTCCTTGATTGCAGAATACAATATCCCCAGCAAGGCTCAACACCAGAATGGCATCTGTCGTAATATCAATTAAAGCCGCTTGTTCCCTGGCTTGTTGTTCGGCTAATTTGCGAGCAGTAATATCCGTTTCCGAGCCTGCCATCCGCAACACCTTACCCCCTTCATCCCAGAGAGCAATCCCCCGGCTAAAAATCCATTTATAACTACCATCTTGGCAACGGGTACGATACTCAACGGCAAATAGAGGAGTCTGGCGAGCAAAATAATCCGTCACCGACTGCATTACCCAGTCTAAATCATCAGGGTGAACTCTTTGGGACCATTCATCTAAAGAGTTACCAATTTCATCCTCTGCAAAACCGCGCATCTGTTTCCAGCGACTGGAGAAAAACACCTGATTGGTTTGCACATTCCAGTCCCAAATGCCATCATTACTACCTTGTAGGACTAGATTCCACCGTTCTTCCCTTTCCCGTAAGGTTTGTTCTGCAAGTTTGCGTAAACGCAGTTGTTCGCGAATATCTCCAATATCCCGCACCACCATCAGCAAACCAATGGCTTGACTTTCCTCATCCTGGAGGACAGAAATTGAGGATTCCACATGAATTTCTTTCCCGTTGCCTTGGCGGTGAATATTTTCTCCCTTCCAGAAACCACTACTCGCCAAAGCACGAACGCAAGCCTCTTGTTCTTCTGGATGCAACCACACACATTCAAAAGCTATATTTAGGGACTGACCGATAATTTCCGAGGCTTTGATATTGTATAATTCCTCTGCCCTAGGATTCCAATAAGTTACTCGGCGTTGATTATCAGTTGCAATTACCACATCATTCACCTGGGAGAGAAGATGAGCTAGGAATTGCCCATATTTTCCCGTTCCCTGATAATTAGCGGGTTTCTCTAACTCTTCTTGGTTTTCCCCTAGTTTGAATATACTTACAGGGGTATAAATAACCGGAATTTGGCGTTGCACAATGTAGGGATGAAGTAATGAACCGCAAAGACGCATTAGACACGAAGTGGCTTCCCGAAGGGTAGGACGCAAAGAAGAGATTTTTTGATAGAGAGAGAACAGAAAATCATCCCGCAAATATGTAACGCCCGGAGTTTTCATTGCTGCTGCTACGGGTTGGAATTTCGACATTACCCCAAGGTATAAATTTTGCCAAAATTGCTCAATAGTTGCTGGCGTAATTATTTTGACAAACTCTTTTTGTCGCTCGGCAATTGATAGATGGGTAATCCGGTAATTTCTTGACCTTGACAACACAGTATTTATATACCTCTGTGGCAATGCGATCGCATATTCTGCTGTTAGATAAGCAATTTTACTTCTAGATGATTTGATGCATTTTGCAGCTAAATTAACTATGTTTTTATCAGTGAATATTTTCACGATATGTATTCTTATTATTGCTATTACCCGCCCAAAAAGCTGATGTTGAACAGATGGCAAAACATATGATTTATATCCGTATAGTTGATAATTAATACTGTATATACAACTCGAAAAATTAATACTATTAATCTCTGATGTATTAAGTTTAACTATTGATGGATTAAATATTATAGCATCAGCTATATATTTTTTTACCAAACAGTAATCGGTATCAAGACTCAACATTTTATTTGTGGAGGTGGGAAAAATTTTTCCCCTGTTAGCGCAGCTCCGATCCAGGAGGCTAACTGTTCGCGCAACTCTGACCCAGGAGGCTAATTGATAACTGATAACTGAAATGACAGGTTGATTATTCGGTTGCATAGTCAAAACTCCTGTCTTCTAGGAATACTTATTATAATCATTATTAGTACTAGCAACCAACTAAATTGGTACTCCTCCGGAAAAAAAGACAAGATATACACATTTATAGAAATTCGGCTTGATTACTGAAAAAATGTAACTATCTATAAACTAGAGTCGTGACTATAAAAATCGGGATTTGCTGGGCAAAGCCGCAATCTTATGGTTATTCCTAAATCAAGTACTTGTTCTATATCTGGTGAAATTAAAAGAATGAGCGAATGAGCGAATTACGTGGGAGCAACGGGGATTTTACCCCGACGCAAAACGCGCTGCTTGTAGAAGCAGGGGAATTTAACCCCCAAGGTTGGTTAAAATTCATCATGATTTGTGCTGAGAAACACGGAAGCATTTGAGAATCGTTAGCGTTAAATTGGAGTTAAATTTATACAAGCTCCTAATGTTAGAAGTAGGGATTCTTTATTCTTCATTGCTAATTGCTCAAGCCCAGAAACCACCTCAACAATTTTTACAGCTAAAAAATCAATTAGAAAAATATGGGTTTGAGGTCATAATCAAGTTACCACCAAGGCGGGGAGCCTATGGTTTATTACAAGTAGCTGACAAAAAAATATGGATTAATCCAGTAGTTTTTGATTTACACATTGCTAATCCAACCCTAGTCCATGAATCTGTTCATGCAGCCCAATTATGTGCGGGAAAAGGGAAAATGAAAACATTGGGCCTAGACATTCAACCCATACCAGCTGCCCGACGACTTTTTTTACGGTATACCAATATCCACAGGCAAGATTTAGAAAGAGAAGCATACGCAGTACAAACTCAACCCAACAGTTTTGAACTAGCTACAAGTCTTCTGCAAAAGCACTGTATACCCCTGAGCGTCAGTCAACCGCTGAGCGTCAGTCAAAAGTCAAAAGTCAAAAGTCAAAAGTACTACCCCATCGATGAATCGAGGGGCTTGAAATAAGGAAAACATTTTTCCTCTCCACGGATAAATCCGGGGGCTTGTATCCAGTCTATTTTTTGGTCATATGAAATCCGGGTAAACAGTTATTATAAAAGCTCGCGCAAAGACGAGCCAGTGCGTTGGGCGGCTCCGCCGACTTGAAGCAACTGGCGTGCAAAGGCGCAAAGAAGTCTGCAACATTTTTATAGTTAGGAATTATTGGAATAATTTGGACTTGTTTTTTCTGCCCCCACTCCAAGAGGGTGATACCCTTGATTCGCCAACAGCATCCTGGAAGGGTGAGGCTATACGTAGACGCGTAGCGGCTTCGGTGTAGGGTACAAAGCCTGCCGGGAGCAGGCTAGTAAATGCTAATTTATCGTGTTGTTGATCAAAAAATATGTTTATTGCAGACAATTGAAATCCGTATTAATACGAGGCGTGCAAGATGTGAGGAGAAAGAGATTTAAGATTTTTGTGCCATGTCCTAAATTATGGGTGATTTGCCTTCCCTGTTAAGAGTTCCCTGTTCCCTGTTAAGAGTTCCCTTGAATTTTTGCTCAAAAAATGTGAAGTAATAGGTAAGTGTACCTGCGGATTCTGGTAACTTAAAAATGGATACACTTGCAATGCCTTCTAGGCTACTTTATTAAGCAGGGCGTTGGTTGATTCGGCACAAATTGGTAAGTTACGGTTATGGCCCTCATAGTTCAAAAATACGGTGGTACATCTGTCGGTTCAGTGGAACGCATTCAAGCTGTTGCTCAACGGGTTTCACAGACAGCACAATTGGGAAACTCCATTGTGGTAGTGGTTTCAGCAATGGGGAAAACTACTGATGGGCTAGTTAAGCTCGCCAATGAAATTTCCCAAAATCCCTGTCGCCGGGAAATGGATATGTTACTGTCTACCGGGGAACAGGTATCTATTGCTTTGTTGAGTATGGCACTGCAAGAGGTGGGACAACCGGCAATTTCCATGACTGGAGCACAAGTAGGCATTGTGACAGAAGCCGAACACACCCGCGCCCGGATTTTAAAGATTGAGACGGGACGATTAGAAAGATGTCTACAACAGGGTAAAGTAGTTGTCGTTGCCGGTTTTCAAGGTATCAGCAGTACAGAAGAATTAGAAATTACCACCTTGGGCAGGGGTGGTTCTGATACTTCGGCTGTGGCTTTGGCGGCGGCATTACGGGCAGATTTTTGTGAAATTTATACCGATGTACCAGGGATATTAACTACAGATCCGCGATTGGTTCCCACAGCACAGTTAATGGATGAAATTACCTGTGATGAAATGTTGGAACTGGCCAGTTTGGGGGCGAAGGTATTACATCCCCGTGCCGTGGAAATTGCCCGTAATTATGGTGTACCTTTGGTGGTACGTTCTAGCTGGACTAATGAGCCTGGTACTTGGGTGAAAGCACCTCCAAAATCAGAGCGATCGCTAATTAATTTAGAACTCGCTCGTCCGGTGGATGATGTAGAGTTTGATACGAACCAAGCTAGGGTAGCATTATTGCGTGTACCTGATAGACCAGGGGTTGCAGCACAACTATTTGGAGAAATTGCCAGCCAAGATGTGGATGTGGATTTAATTATTCAGTCCATCCATGAAGGTAATAGTAATGACATTGCCTTCACCGTAATGACACAGATTTTAAACCAAGCAGAAGCTGTAGCCTCTGCCATAGCTCCCGTACTCCGCAGTCATCCCCAGGCAGAAGCAGAAGAGGCGGAGGTGATGGTACAACCCAACATTGCCAAAGTCAGCATAGCAGGAGCGGGTATGATTGGTCGTCCCGGTGTGGCGGCAAAAATGTTTATTGCTCTGGCAGATGCGGGAGTAAATATTCAGATGATTTCCACCAGTGAAGTGAAGGTAAGTTGTGTAATTGACTCTGAAGATTGCGATCAAGCCGTAGCTGCACTCCGCCAAGCATTCGACATTAAATCTTCCCCTACTCCCCCTACTCCCTCTGCTCCCTCTACTCCCCACACTCCCCCCGTCCGTGGTGTTGCCTTAGACATGAAGCAAGCACGTCTGGCAATTCGCCATGTACCTGATGTTTCCGGGATGGCAGCGAAAATATTTGGACTATTAGCAGACAACAATGTTAGCGTAGATACAATTATTCAATCCCAGCGTTGTCATATAGTTAATGGCCTTCCCACAAGGGATATTGCCTTTACCGTGACGGGAGCGGATGGAGAATCTGCCCAACAGATGTTGCAACAAGCCGCAGCAGAATGTGGTTGGGGTGATGTAATTTTAGATAATGCGATCGCAAAAGTAAGTATAGTTGGTGCGGGTATGGTAGGACAACCAGGGATAGCTGCAAAAATGTTTGAAGCATTAGCCCAGCACCAAATCAACATTCAAATGATTACCACCTCTGAAATTAAAATTAGCTGTGTAGTGGATGAACACCAAGGGATAAAAGCATTACAAGCAATCCATGAGGCGTTTGGATTGGCTGGGAGTGAAAAGGTGGAAGTACCCGCGTAATAAGTAATAAAAAAACCACAGAGGCGCAGAGAACGCAGAGTCAGAGTCAGAGAGAGGAAATTTAAATAATTCCGATACAAACGGAAACGATATAACAGCTAACAACTAACAACTCAAAACCAAATAAACCGCCCAGATTGCCATTGCTCTTAAGTAAGTACTTGCACGGAAAGTACCTGTACTAGTAATTGCTTCTGGTGTACGGAATTGCAAGCCATTGTCATAGATTTGCTGTACTACCGTTTTCGCCAGGGTTAACCCTTCATCTTTCATTCCCATCTGTATCAGGAAAGCAGCTAGTCCAAAGTTAATCCCCGTCCACACTTCCAGGGGATGGGTAGCTTGGGGATTTTCTGGGGAACCATCAGGACGTACACCATTAGCTGCCCCAAATTTACCATCGCAAAACTTGAGGAAACAGGCATTATAAGCCGTTTGTAGGGCAGAAAGAGCGCGATCGCTCGGCACAATATCTGGTAAATTTAATAGACGGGCGTAGAATTGTCCGCACAGTTGATCCGCCATCACCACATCAGAACCACTCTCACTATCCAAGCGGTAATATTGCCCATTCCACAGTTTTGACTCGTAGATAGGGCGTGATTGTTTTAACCAGGTTTCATAGGTAGTAATCATTGCTTGTGGGGACGCAAGAAACGGTGTCTCCACAAAACTACTACTTAAGATATTACCAATTGCGATCGCACTTTCTAAGGCTGCGATCCACAATCCCCCACAGTAAGCACTTACACCCAACAACTTCCAGTCATCAAAGGTTTGATCCGGTGCCCCAGAGTTTTCCGGGATACCGTCCCCATCAACATCAAAGGTTTTCAGGTAGTTGAGGGTTTGCACAATGGCATCCCAACAATCTGCGAGAAATTCCACATCATCAGCACCCGTAAGCAGGAAATCTCGGTACACTTGCAAGACAAAATCAGCCCCCAAGTCCTTCCACAAATTGCAATCTTGATAAGCAGTGTAATTAGTCTTTTCCCAGACATGTTCATTGGGTGCCCCTAAATCGTGGGGTGTAGCACCTGCTACCTTACGAACCGCCTGGTGACTTTCCGCCCCAATCGTATAGTAATAGCCAATCACGCGGGTGCGATCATCGCTATGGGGAATTGCTCTGGCAAAAGCCCTAATTACAGCCTTTTCCAGCTCTGGAAACAGCAGCAATAGAGCAAAAGAGCCGTACAGCCGTACATCCAGACTTTCATACCAACGGTAATCCCAACATTCCAACACCGCAAATTGTCCGATGGGGTCTTGTTTTGTTGCCGCGCTCCATAAAGTACCACCACTGGTAAGGTGATATAACTCATTAAACAGTGACATTTTTAACCAATCAGGTAAATCTGGGCGATTCAGGATTGGTTGTTGCCATGATTGAATTTGTTTCCGCCAGCCTTTATATTGCTTTAATGCAGTGAGTGCGATCGCTTTGGCATTGTTACCACTGCGATCGAAAAAATCAGTATAACGACGGTAATAATTCACTCCCGCAGCAAATTCCGTCACTGGTAAATCCCAGGATAGAGTAAAGGGAATTTCTAAACTTTTCCCTGGCTGTAAAGTGAAGCGTACAGCCAAAGCAGTGCCAATTTGTTCTCCTTGCTTTGCGGGAGTTTCATTGACAACATTGGGTAAGGAACCATCTTCTGAGAAACTCTGCCATACTTCTTCCCCCGTACCCCTTGGATTCCAACAGGTATGATGAAATATTTCTACCTGGGGATGTTTGCGGGTAGCAATACACCAAGTCCCTTCACCTTCCTGGATGGGTTCATTCATACCCATACGCCCCATAACACAGGCAGTGGCACCAGTATTTTCAACTAAACAATTAAAATTATTTTTACTTTCACCCAACCGGGGTTGATATTCATAAACCGGACTCCCATCATCCCTTATCTTCACTTCCGGGGATTTGAGGGCATTAGTAAACCAACCCACCATATTTTCCCAGGTAAGCATAATACTGAGGGTAATGGGTGTAGTAGTAGGGTTGTGTGCCTTCCAAAGAAATACCGCCACTGGGTAGCTAGTTTCTTGGTAATTATTTGCCCAAATCGGGGAAAACTGCTCGCAACTGAGATTTACTTTGAATACCTTTTCATAAACAAACCAACTGCGGGGGTATAGGGCATGATATGTTCCATTCTCAGCAGTAGGATACCATTGCCAAACTGTTAAACTGCCATCCTCTGGTGCTTCAGTACACAAAGCATAAGCCTGGGAAGATGTGCTAGTTGATTCAAACACACTGAATTGACAACCAGGCATATTTTGGAAAATATGCTCCCCACCATCAACCTGCCAGAGGTTAAAATCTCCCTTAGAAGAACGGCCAATACAACCCGCACCAAAACCACCCAAAGGCATTCCCTGCCAAGGACCATCATCAATATTACTGGGGTAGCGAACGGTATAGGGTTTATCCCAACCTAAACCTATGGGACGACTCCAAGTATAAGCGGGAATTTCTGGAACAGATTGATTAGCCATTCGATTTTGGATTTTAGATTTAGGGTATTGGTGCAGGTTGAATGTGTTTACCAGCGTAAAAGACAACCACTTTCAACTTATCTTCATCGGGGACGTAAAATACTCTGTCACCTTTAGTTACTTTATATTCCCACACCCCTTTATCAAGTAGAACGATAGGCACAAAACTCTTATCTTTTATTTCCAGGACTTACGCAACTAGCACAGGGTGATCGCTAAAACTCGCTCAATGATTTATATTTGTATTTACCCAATTTTCCATAATTCGTTGGTTGCTGATTATATCATTCGTAGGGGCGGGGTAACCCCGCCCCTACAATGTGGGATGATTTATTTTTTGGTATTCCCGAAATCAAAGCTTGTCAAATCAGCACAAGCTATTCAAGGGTGATAATCATATCCTTGGAGGTCAGTATTCAAAGACCATATAAAAATACGACGATTGGGTACTCTCTTTGTGAATTTTTCCCATTCTTTAATGATGGAAAGGTCTCCCATACCTGCACCGCGCATTGCTGAATCAGGAAATCTGCTTAACCACTCTCCAATTTCTTCTATACTTGGAACTTCCATGACTTGCCAAGGTGATTCTCCTGCGATCGCTTTTTTAACTTCTTTAACAAAGACAGGACTTACGCAATTGTCACAATCGGTGGTCGGTGCGTGAGGTTACAAGCCTGATTACTACGTTCAAATATTCTCGCAGCGTCACGCACCCTACAGAAAAAATATGCCAGTTGCTTTAAATTGTAGGTTGGGTTGAGGGACGAAACCCAACATTCTTCATTCGACTTGTTGGGTTACTCTACCCTTCGGGAACGCCTGACGGCGTTAGCGCAGCTCCTCGCGGAGCGAGGCACGAGAAGCCCTTCGGGTTGCGCCACTTGACGGCAGTTGCTTTATGCCGGGGAACCCGTCCACCGCACTGCCTCCTTTATGCCGGGGAACCCGTCCACCGCAGTGGCTTACCGCTGTCGCGTCTACACTTCGTTCTACCCAACCTACACCATAGTTTGAAAACAGTCCCTATCTCGGGTATTTTCTGACATATCAAACAGCAACGTTTTCAATTTGAGGTGAAGACAATGCTATTTCCTCATCTGAACTTTGATTAAAAGCGGCTTCCAGTTCTGGGTTAGATATAAACAAAGCACTTTCATGCCATTCATGAATAATTGCATCTAACTAAGTCAAGCTCATCCCAAGCTTTTGCATATAAATCAAGTGAATGATATGCCTGTGTCACCTCATTAATAAATTCATTTAGTAAGGGTTACAACAACTTAATAACCCTGCGAACTTGTGCAAAAGTATACTCAGCGTCCTGTGCAGCACTACTCCCTTCCCGCTATTAAATTACCGAAAAACTATAGGCTGGGTTTCATCCCTCAACCCAAGCTTGTATCTTAGAAGCAATTGTAGAACGAGATTGTCAACTGCTTTGGAGCTGATCGACAGGAACCAAATTCTATCGAGTGTCTACAGTGGCGTGGAACGGTTCCATCAATTTAATCGGAGTTCCATTAATCTCCCTTAACTCACCACTCCACACCATCTGATACAATCGTTTCAGGTCGTCCTTGTCATCATCAGTTAACTCACTTTGGTGACCATAATTCATGATGCTAAATGCGTTGTGCGATCCGAACACTTCACTAGGCCACTCTCTCTCTCTGATATTGGCGAAAAAGTGCCGAAGTCCGAAGATGTGACCGATTTCATGGATCAATGTATCCACCTGCTCTTTCCGGCTCTGGGTCAACATCCGGGGATAAATCACCAATTCGTGTCGGCCAGGGTCAGGAAAAAAAGCGCTCGCCAAGACGCATCCGTTAATGCGACATCGATCTGTCTCTCTCATCACGATCTCGAAGTCCCATAAATCGTCTTGCTGGGCAAATTTGACGGGAGCCGCCTCACCCCAGGCTAAGAGGGCTTCGCCCAACAGTTCCTTAATCGCGGTTTTGGCGACCTCCCGCTCCTCGAAGATACTCATGGAACGTTCTTGAAATCGCCATCGCAATGTCATGTCTTTTGCCCACAGCCGAATAAACCCTTCCGATGCATCGAGGACTATCTCGAGTGGAGTGCGATTTCCCGGTGTGGCGTATCCCCGACTATCGGTGTCGCAAATAGCACCGTGTCCGTAGAGGTGTATTTGGGATTCCACTTCGCGGAACGCATCTGCCGGATCCCGCAATTCAAAAGGATTAGTTCGTGCCGAATCAGTACTCGGCTGCTTCATGGTAGTGGTTTGTGTCATCGTGTAGCACCTTTGTTTCTAGGTTTAGGATTTTTGTAATGGCACAGATGGTTGGCCTAACAAGGGTGCCTAGGGGCGCGAAAGATAGCCTACAATTCAAACAAACTATAAACTGATATCATTCTGCTTTAGATTTGCATGGTAAGCTTTTTTCCATAGCTGCACTTCAGATTTTTATACCTTGTAACATCAAATCAGAATGTTATGAGCGTCCCTTGCAGCATAGGGTTAGACCAAACTTCTAATCAGGTCTATAGCAAATAGTTTAGCAATACTGAAATTAAAGCAGGCAAAACCATGAAGCAATAGCAATAAAACTTTTATTTTCTATAAGATTAATGAAGTGAGAGAAATAAAGGGCGGTCTAATGCTGAATTGGTATTATTTTCCCAGAATCTTCAACATCTTTAGAACTTGATAGGTGAATTCACTACTTTTCGGCAACGGAACTAGAATAATCATGAGGACAATACCAAATAAGCAAAAAATTGTAAAAGGAAGAAAAATCTCCCCCAAAGAGAGGAGTTTTCCTGTTTGCGTCTCTTCCCGGTATGCAACCCACAATTTATCGCCTATTTTGCTATTCAATGCAGATACAGACGCTGTAAATTTACTGGTTTGACCTTGAGGATTGGTATATTCGATTATGGGCATATGCCGGCTTCCCGAATCTTCAGAGGATGTAGTATCTATGGCAACAACTCTCCCCGCGATCGCTTTAGCAGCCCTTAAGAATAGATAATTATACACTCCCAACCATAGTGCGCCAATTAAGCTGTCGTGCATTCAAAATGCACAACAGCAAGTCAAAAGTCAAAAGTCAAAAGTCAAAAGTGAAGAAAGTTTGAGGTTGATCTATCGAAATAGAATAATATACAACTT
>JAAUYI010040542.1_pt1 | contig 13782 bp, 24 predicted proteins | sample 7278041 | NCBI WGS metagenome assembly JAAUYI01 (sample SAMN14350216, study PRJNA611818) | marine sediment metagenome | isolation source: surface marine sediment (0.6m) | place: French Polynesia: Moorea | collected 2018-08
CTTGCGTCGGCCGCCAGGTTGCAGTGATCGCAACGCCCCTCCCCTCATGCCGCGGGCATCACCACGCCGCCGACTGATGCCGCCGACGCCGCGCTCGGTTGCCCTTCGCCGCACCATGCGACCGGTTGCAGGTGCCGTGCCAGGCGGCGTAGCGGTACGTGATCGGCGGCTCGGGGTGCCCGCATTCCCATGCCGGCCGAGCCATGCCTGCGGCAACAGCTTCAGCGAGGGTCATGTCGCAGAGTGGGCAGCGGTGGTTGGGGTTGGCGTTGGCTGCGGCGACGATGCGTGGTGCTGCTCGCTGGTATTCGCCGGTGGACCACTTTCCCGCCATGGGCCTAGCTCACACCCACATAGAACATCACGGAGCAAACCACACGCGTGTCGTTCTGTCAAGCACCCCGTCGGATGCCGGCTCGGCGCAGCTGCTCACGATTAGGGCGGATACCCCGGTCATGGAGCCGCACGATCTCCTTGGGCGGGTACTGGCCGTGCACCGCTCGGAACTCGCCGCAGCGTCGACACAGTTGCACGCCGCAGTAGCGCTCGTCGACAGGGACGTGGGAGTCCCCGGCTCGTTCGTGTGCGTGGCAGATGTCGGGGCGTCGGTCGACGTCGATGGGGTCAGTGTCGCGGATGATCTGGTCGAGCCGTTCGCAGTAACGCAGGATCCGTCGCTGCGTGTTGACCGGCTGGGAGCGCAGCCGCTTCGGCATCGTGAGCCACGCCACGGTCGCCACTCGACTGCTCATGGGTCCTGGCTGGTTGTGTTCGGACAGGCCGACGTCAACGGCGAGCTCGCCGAATCGGCCGAGCACGTAGTCGATGGCAGCCAGGGCGCGACGAGCGAAGTCGGGTGAGGTGGCATCGGCCTCGAGCTTGGTGAGCTCAGCTTCTTCGTCGTCGAGCAGTGGTGTCGGGCCGCTCGGCGCGGACGAGCCGCGCACGGCGGAGGCGTATTCGCCGGTCCACTCCTCGAGCTGTCTGACCGCGGCGGCGAGCTTCGGGACGATCGATGTCTCGACGAGGCGGGTGGCTTCGGTGGCGTAGCGGGTCATTGTCCACAGCCCTCTCGCGGGAACACGCGCGGGAACGCGGGAACGCGCGGGAACGACCTCTCGCTCTCTTGGTCTCGCGCGTACGTGCGGAGTCGGAACATCATCGCATCACTCCTGGTAGTCGAATTGTCATAGTTCTGAGCAGAAGATCGAGAGGAGGGGTCCGCGCGGGAAAAGGTTCCCGCGTTCCCGCGCGTTGTCCACAGGTCAGACCGGGCGGGCATCGGCAGCCTCCCAGCCGTCCTCGACGGGCTCGATCCAGTCCTTGGACTCGGCGTAGGCGATCATCTCGTCGACGGATGCGGCCGCCTTGTGCTTCGACGCAACTGCAGCCTGCAGGTCTCGTTTCGCCAGCCGTCCGCCCACCTTGTGCGCTCGCCGAGCCAGCGACTTCGCACCCGACATCAGCGCCCGCCGCTCTGCAGCGTCGGCGAGGGTGGCCTCCCGGTCCACGGCGAGTGCGGTGCGTGCTCGCTCGGTCGCTGCAGCCTTCGACCGGGCGTGCTCGATCACCGCCGAGCGCACTGCCCGTGACGTCGTCATGAGCGCGCCAGCCAGCTCCCAGTCCTCGACGTCGACAGCGAACCGTCTACCGAGCAGCGCCAGCAGAGCGGCCACCTTCATCCGCACGAGGTCGGCGTGGGTGTCGAGGGCGTCGGGGGTAAACTCGCCGCGCGCCTGGGCCAGCTGACGCGCCTGGATCTCCTCGACGACCGACCGGGCGAAGTCGAGCTCACGGTGCGGACGGATCACCGGCGGCACGTCGAACTCGATCAGCCCTGGCCAGTCGGGTCGCTCGTCGGGCACGCTGGGGTCCGTCGCCGAGGCGAACACGAACCGTTGCGGCGTGCCGCCAGGGGCGTCCGCGATCAGGTCGGCGGCGTACTCGTACTGGAACCCGACGACGATCGACATGCGGTAGGTGTGAGCCTTGAGCACCCGGTGTGTCTCGGCGGTGGCGTTCGACTGCCCCACCACTGCGCCGGACCACGCGGAGCGCAGCGTCGGCAGCAGCGTGGCACCCTTGCGGCTCCCCATCTCGGCGAGCGCCTGGCCCTCATCGAGATAGATGAACGCGCCGCTCTTGGTCTGGCTCTTCACTTTGCGTTTCTTGCCGTCGTCGCCGTCCTCCTCGACCAGTTCGAAGTACATTTCGGCCAGACCCTCGCCCGATCCCGGGGGCACGTCGGCGATCACGTCCTTGCGCTCGATCGGCAGCAGCTCACGGGCGACGTCGACCGAGGTGGTCTTGCCGCCACCCGAAGCCGACACCACGCCGCCCAGGAAGTTCAGCGACGCGATGCCACCCGCGATCGGTGGGAGCACGGTGGTGGGGTGCACCACTGCGGCCAGGCGGGCCAGGGTGGCCAAGAGCACCGAATCGGCCGAGCGCACGCGGCTGTGCGCCGCTCGGCGGATGAAGTCGAGCTCGGGGCGCGCCGACCAGAACTCGTCGGGCAGATTGAGCGTCGGGCGGAGGATCTCGCCCGTTGCCGGGTCGACGTTGGGTGGCGGCTCGGCCGGTCGGCTCAGGCTGTCACGGATCTCGGCGACTCGTCCCGGCTCAAGGGCGACCTGAGCGACCGCCCAGCGGATCGCTGCGCCGAACTCACCGCCCTCTCGGCGCTCCGGATCGTCCATCACCCGGTGCCACCAGCCCTCGAGCAGCTCGATGGCGTCTGCGGCCGTGTAGGCACCCGCGGCGGCCTCTCGCATCGCCCAGCAGGCCACCTCAACCAGCGTGTCGTGGCGTGAGCCGATGAAGTTCGCCAGGCGGGTCTCGATCCCCTTGAGCTTGCCGGCGACGCGGCGCTCGGTGGTCTCGGTGACGAACGCGGTGATCTCGTCGCCCGACGCTGCGGCTGCGGTCTGACCCTTGATGGCACGCAGGCCCTCGATCCATGCCCACGGCATCTCGGGTAGGTCGTCGATGTCGGGCACCTGGTCCAACGTCTCGCCCGAGGCCTCGTCGATCAGCTGGTACTGCTCGCCGGTGTCGGGGTGTACGCTGGGCGAGATCACCGCGTAGCGATGGTGGTGCTGCACGATCTCGATACCCTCGGTCGGGTTGGCGCGCAGCGTGGTGCCGACCGGCACGCGGAACAGCGCGATGCCGCTGCCGTCGTCGCGGCTGGTCGACCACACGGTGGGCGGCAGCTCGCCCCAGTTCCCTTCGAACGCCTGCAGGCTGCCGCCGCGGTACACGTCGACGTCGACGCCGACCACATCGGGCGGCAGGCGCAGCGCGATGTTGCCGGTCCAGCCCCACGCCTCGACGTCGGCTCGGCGCGCCATGCGCCCGCGGTAGCCGGTGAAGCCATCCGGCGGCGGCCACTTCGCACGCTCGGGCAGCGGCAGGGCCGACCAGCCCCGGTCCACCAGGTCGAGCGCGATGGTCTTGAGGTCCACGGAGACGGTCACCGCGGCGGTGCCTCGTACGGCAGCCCGGCCATCATCGCACACGGCTCACAGCCGAAGTTGCACCGGCCCCGGTCGCCCCACGCGGAGCGGGTGCAGTCGTCGTCGCACACGCAGCGCAGGCCGGACAGCGCCTCGAACCAGATCTGGCCGAGCCGCTTCGGCTTCAGCGACTCGTTCTGCGCGGCTTCGGCGATCGCTCGGCGGCGAGCTCGTTCGTGATTGGTCAGGGCCATGTCACGAGTCACGCTTTCCGATGCCGGTGAGGCAGCGGCGGGCGGCGTGTCGTTTTGTCAACCCGACGCGGGCCACCTTGAACTCGTCGCGGTCGGGGTGTTGGAGCTCGGTCGGCGAGAACGCCACCCAGAACAGCCCGGCCCGGATCACCACCAGATGCGGCAGAGCGGAGCGAGCCGCCGCAGGCTCGACCACCCGATCCAATGCCGGACCATGTTCGATGTTCTCTGGCATTAGTAGTCCTCTCCGATCTCCTGCGCGTATCGGCCGATTGACTCAACGGCCGATCGGCGCTCGTCGTCGCTGAAGACCAACGGCCCGACGCACCCGTAGTACATGAACCAGTGGCAGACGTGCCCAGGGCAGTAGCGTCGCCGCTCCGAAGCTGGACCATCCGTGGTTTCTGGGGTGGAGTCATGCACGAGCAACACTCGTCTGGACGAGGCCGAGCTGAACGAGCGGCTCAATGTTGGCGTTCCACACGAACAGTGCAGACGGATGTGATGCGGCGACCTGGCGGCGGTTCGGTCGGAGCACGTCGAACTTGAGGCGCCCCTTCACGAACACCACTCCGTCAGCCGACTCGGCGGCAGCTTGGAATATGCGGGTGTCGGTAGCCGCTGGCATCAGCAAGATGCACGGATGGCCATCTCGCTCGCCGTGAGCGATGCAGCGGCGCACCCATCGGTCGCGAGCCTTGCCGTAGGGCGGGTTGACGAAGGCGCCGCCGAACCACGACTCAGCCGCGCCGTCGGTAGGCGGGCAGTAGAAGGTCGTCGCCCCGACAGGATTGGACGGGATAGTGCAGGGGTCGGTGTCGATCTCGCCGCCGAATGCCTCGCGCACGAGGCCAAGAACGCGCTCGGGGGTTAATTGGGTCTGGGATGGATGGTCCTCGGAGCGATATCGAAGGTCGTTCGAGAACCGACTTTGGGCTCGGAAGGCGGTCATGACGGAACCTCCTCGTCGACGTCAAACGCATAGCGGGCGTCAAGGTCCATGCGGAGCGTGGAGCGGTCGGTGTCCGCCCAGCCGTCCAGCATTTGCCCGTCACGTCGACCGTTGGCGATCGCGTTGTAGGCCAGATGCGACAGGACCTCGTCGCGATTGTCGAAGTGATAGAAGCTCCGACGGAACCCTTCGGTCAGGCCGCGCGTGATGATCTCGTCGTCATCCCACTCGATCGTCACCTGCACTTCGGCGATCACTGTCGCTCGGTGCTTCATCACTGCGGGACCATCCGTGGCGTCTGTTGTGCTCATGTTGCGCGCCCCTTGGACAGGGCCAGGTGTGTCATCAACTGGTGGCCTTCGAACCCGGCTCGGTGGTAGCCGGTGGCGCCGCCACCTTCGCATCCGAACAGGTCGAGGATTCGCGGTCGAGTCCAGCCACCCCTCACGACCATGTAGCCCTCGGCCTCGAACTCTGGGGTCGCGGTCACGCGATCAACCTGCCTTCCTCGACTTGGTATCCGAGGCGTCCAGCCAGCTGACGGAATGCATGTGCTGCCGCCAACGGGACCAGTCCGTTGCCTCCAAGGTGGAGGGCGTCAGCCAGCCCCACGGGACGCCCATCAGTGCCGCGATGAACCGCGGGTTCAGGTCCGCCTTCGGCGAGCCATCGTTCCCAGCCGGCGTGATCATCTGGGGTCGGCGGCCACGCACCGCCAGATCCGTCAACGTCACGTCTGCCGACCCCTGCTTTCCACCAGACGCCTTCGCATCCGACGCCGTCGGCGTCGGCCATGCGGTCACCGCGTCGTCGAAATTGCGACGCCCGTCCGCCAGCCGGGAGAGTGCCACGTCGCGTGACGGAACTCCTCGACGATTGTCGCCGAGCTTCGCTGTCGGCGTCGGCCACATCTTGACTTGGACCGTCAGCGACGTCGGCACAGTCCGGCCGCCCAGCCGCTCTTTCATCGCCATGTGCGCTTCCGGAGACCTCTGGTCGTCCCGCGCCGTCGGCGACCCCCAGCTGTGAGGCCAGGAGCCAGAGGCGTTCCCGCTTGTGGGGCGCTCCAACGGCGGACGCGGAGAGCAGACCCCATTCCGCATCGAACCCGAGGTCGGTAAGGTCGGTGAGGACGTGAGGTAGCCCGAGCCGAACAAGTCCGGGGACGTTCTCCAGGAGGACGAGAGAGGGTCCCACGTCACCAATGATCCGTCCGATGGCAGGCCAGATCCACCGGTCATCGTCAACACCGCGCCGCTTGCCCGCGGCCGAGAACGGCTGACACGAGAATCCCGCCGTGATGAGATCCACTGCTCCACGCCACGCTGCAGCGTCGAACGTGGTGAGGTCAGACCAGACAGGCGCTTGATCCAGGACCTCGTCTTCCATCCGCGCCACGAGCAAGGCCGCTGCGTGGCTGTCCCGCTCAACGTGACCCACGGTTCGGCATTCCACGCCGGCGAGTCGCAATCCGAGTTCGAACCCTCCGTATCCGGAGCAGAGATGCAGGGCACGTAGTACCACGTCACGACACCCATCCCAGAGAATCCGTGGTTTCTGGGTTACTCATCGTCATCCCCGTGAAGCTGGCTGTAGCGCTGAAGTCGGTCTTCCATCTCGGCGATCTGGTCAAGGACGTCAGCCCCGACGTGCTCTGCAACCGAGCCAAGATTGGGGTAGCAGATGGCACATTCGACGACGTACCGAATCGGATTGAGGTCCGCCTCAACGATGTCGTCGAAGCCGAACACTCGGAGGGCTTGCTGCCAGGCATCGAGAAACCTGCCGTAAGCCTTCGACATGGTGATGGCGCGGAACTTCTCCAGGTCGCCCGGCGTCGCTTCCCATTCTTCGCCGTGTTCGGTGCGAACGATCAGCTTCGCCTCAACAGGTCGTTGGTACATGGCGGTCGGACCCGGACCATCCGTGTTCTTTGGGGCGGTCACAGCTCCACCTCGGCGACTCGCCACAGGACCTTCGTCTCGCCCAGCACGTTCGGATCAGTATGGATGCAAGTGCTGTAGTGGCGTTCCGCCCACACCATCACTTCGTGCTCCCTCGGAGCTTGCCAGCGAGCCCCGCAGTTCTCGCACCATGCTTCGGTGAAAGAATCGCGCTCGGTCGCCATTGGTGTGTGGACTGGACCCCCCGTCAACTGGCCATCCGTGTTCTTTGGGGTGGTGGTCATGACGGCCTCCGCTCCATCCATCGCTTGCGAGTGATCTCGCCATCGACGTACGCGAAGAAGTCCTCCATGTACGGATGCAGCGTCCCGCTGTTGAGGAGGTCGTCGACCGCCTCCCACCAGCGACGTTCCTCAGCCAATCGTTCCCTCACGACCATGTAGCCTTCGGCCTCCAGCTCTTCACGAGTGGGCCGATCGGTTTTGGCTTGTGAGCCGTCCAACCACTTCGCGACGCGCCAGCGCTTCATCTCGCGAGCGATGATCTCGCCGCGCCGATCAGCATCGGTTGGACCGTCCGTGTTCCGCCGCTCGTGGTGGTCGCTCATCGGATGGCCCCTCGCTTCACGAGGCGATCCCAGTCGGTGCGACCAGTCGCGTCCCCGAGGTCCGCGCCCCAGAGGTCCGCGCCCCAGAGGTCCGCGCCCCAGAGGTTCGCGCCCCGGAGGTTCGCGTCCCAGAGGTCCGCGCCCCGGAGGTTCGCTCCCCAGAGGTTCGCGTCCTCGAGGATCGCGCCCCGGAGATTCGCGTCCCAGAGGTTCGCGCCCCGGAGGTCCGCGTCCCAGAGGTCCGCGCCCCGGAGGTTCGCGTCCCCGAGGTTCGCGCCCCAGAGGTTCGCGCCCCGGAGGTCCGCGGCGAGCCCCGACCGGATGACTGCGAGGACGTCGAAGATCCCGACCACCTCGACGGCGCTCACCCGGCACTTGCCGTCCCATTCGGCCAGAACGTCGTCTGCCGAATACTCGAGTTCCAGGCCGATACACGACGCGAGCCCGATGCCACCCGACGAGGCCGCCCGCGCCGTCAGCGCCACACACAGCCCGTCACCTTCATGGCGCGGGCAGGGGTCGTCGTGTTCGGTGGGGTCGGTGGCCTCGACTCGGACTCGTTCACCGGGCATCGGCAGCGGCCAGCGGTAACCGTTGCGAGTGGTCCCGTCCGTGCGGGTAATCTTGAAGCCCCTGATGACGTCGGAGCCGGCACTCCCTGGAGTTGCCTCGTTGCCTTGGGCGTGCCCGCTCATCGAATCGCTCCCCGCTGTACGAGGTCGTCCCAGCCGGTGCGGCCAGTCGCGCCCTGAAGCTTCGCGCCTTGGAGGTCCGCGCCTTGGAGGTCCGCGCCTTGGAGCTTCGCGCCCTGGAGGTCCGCGTACCTGAGGTCCGCGTACCTGAGGTCCGCGTACCTGAGGTTCGCGCCCCTGAGGTTCGCGCCCTGGAGGTTCGCGCCCCAGAGTTTCGCGCCCCGGAGGTCCGCGCCCTGGAGGTCCGCGTACCGGAGGTTGCCCCTGATGACGTCGGGGCCGGCACTCCCTGGAGTTGCCTCGTTCCCTTTGGCGTGCTCGCTCATCGTGGATCGGCCTTGCGTTCAGGGTCGGGCAGCTTCGAGCTCACCCAGAACATGAGTCCGCCGAATGCGAGGACGACGGCGAGAATCACGATGGCGGGGGTCATGCTGGCGCCCGTGGCGGGGAGCGGTTCGGTGGGTTCCCACGGCGGCAGCGTCGTGGCGACGGTGGTCGGTGTGGGGATGCGGTCGGCTGGGGCGGGTGGCCCCACCGGTGGGGATGGTGGGTAGGCGACGGTCATGGTGTGACCCCGACGACCGGAGGCTCGACGAGCGGACCGACGTCGATCGAGAATCGGATTGGCTCGATGACCTCGACAGATGCCGAATCGTGAGCTGGGGGGTCGGCCGAAACCGCAGGTTGGACCGGCACGTGGGCGAACGGGTCGGTGGCCGAGCAGCCGCCGGAGATCAGCGTGAACGGCGCCGGACAGTCGGTCGGCACGCACGGCATCGGGCCCTGCGAGGTCGAGCCGACGTTCAGCGTGTCCCACGTCGCGAGCTCCCAGGTGTCGACCACGGCGATCAGCCGGGTGGTATCGCCGTCGAGCGGCGCGAAGCAGATCCGGTTCTCGTCGTACGCCTCGTTCAGCATGGGATCGTCGTACGGCCACTCAGCTGCGACGGTACCGGGGGCGAGCAGGGCCGCTGTTGTGAGGGCGGCGATGAGCGCTCTCATGCCGCCTCCCCGTCGAGGTTGGGGCGCAAGTAGCACGTCGGCTGGCGCGAGAAGCTCCGGGTCGAGGTGCTTGAGCACGAGCTCGTCAGTTGCGGTGGTCATTGTGGGTCCTCCAGGAGCGAGTGGATGAGGTCGGTTCGGTACTGCGTGCGGGGCACCTGCCAACGGCCTTCGAGGGCCTCGCCGAGGGTCCACAGGAGCCACGCATCGGCCTGGTCGTTGTCGTCGACGGGTGCGCCGGCACGCACAGCGGCGAGGAGCATCTGGTCCTTGTTCGCGTTGCCCTTGCCGGTCGCCCACTTCTTCAGCGATGCCGGCGACACCTTCACGACACGCGGGCCAATGAGGTCGGCGATCCGATCCAACACGAGGGCATGCACGGTGGCGATGGCGATCGCGGTGTTCACGTGACGGGTGCCGATCGCCTCGATCACCAGCACATCCGCGCTGAGCGCGACGGGCTGCACCTCGCCGGCGATCATGCGGGCCCGGTCGAGGAGCTCGCCCTTCGGCGCGATCGTGGAGCACTCCCCCGCCGCGCACACGCCGGTCGACGTGGACGAGAGGTCAATGCCGACGACGAGGGTCATGCGATCGGCTCCTCGTAGTCGAGATGCTCCGACGAGCATTCCGGGCAGAACGATTCGTCCTGTCGCTGCATCGCCTCTTCCCAGTCGTCCACCTTGATTGGCAGCCCACATCGGACGCAGTCCCGTGTAGAGAGGGTCATCACGTCCTCGACGTCGTGCTCCCATTGATCGGGTGCGTCGGGGAACACGTAGGACCAGAACTCGGCGTCGGTCATGTGCGCCGTCTTGAGCGCCAGGCCGCAGCCGATCACGAGCCCCCCTCGGCGATGCTGGCGGCATCATCGGGCACGTCCGCGAGACCGCGCTGGGCGAGCAGCTCGGCCACGCGGTCGGCGACGAGCTCGGGTGCGATCACGACGGCAAGGCGGTGCTCATCGACCACGATCGCCCAGCCGGCGGTCGGCATCACGCCGAACATGCCCGACGCCGGGTCGCCGTAGCTGACCACCGGAATCGTCACGGGCTTCGTCTCGACGGCGCATCGGTCGGTGATCGATCGCTCGATCAGGCGCTCGGCGACGCGCACGACGAGTCGGTGCAGTCGTCGCATCAGCCGACCTCCCGCCGTCGGGCCGCCTCGCGCTTCGCCTGGCGCTGTTCGACCTGCTTCAATTTGCGCGCGCGGCGGCAGTCGTCGCACGGCTCCTCGCCTCGACGTCGGTGGGCGATGTAGCCGCCGGGCGTGCCGTGGTTGATCGGGCGAGGGCGTGACTGCGGGCGGCCGTCGGCGGTGCGTCGGCGGCGGCGTTCGGCCATTCGTTCGCGCTGGCCGAGGCCGGCCCAGATGCCGTGTAGCGACGGATCGGTGAGTGCGTACTCGAGGCACTCGATGCGCACCGGGCAGTCGGCGCACACGAGCTTCGCCGGCTCGGCCGCCTGGCCGGGGCTGATGAAGAACATGTCGAGCACGGACGCGAAGCCGGCGGCGCGGGCCACCTCAAGCACGAACGGCGAGTGCGGTGGCGAGCATGCGCCGTCGGCCATGAAGTCAGCTCGGGGCAAGATGCGCGGGAGGTGGTAGCTCATCGCACGACCTCCCGGATGGCGTCGAAGATTTCGCCCTGCTGCATGATCAGTGCGTTCAGGCAGTGCGAGCACACCGAGCCGAACTCGACCTCTTGGGTGGGCTGGCGTTGCCAGTCGTAGCTGTTGACCTCGATCTCGTGGGTGGCGTTGCCGCCGCAGCGGATGCAGAGGATGCCGCTCATCGCTTCGGCGCCCCCTTCTCGATGCACGTCGGACAGAGCGCGACAACCGTGCCGGGCGAGGTCGTGAGTGCCGCACCCGACCTGTTGCACAAGGTGAGCGCGGTGCCTCCGCCCTTCGTGGCAGGGCCCTCGACGAAGTGCTTCACCCAGTGGGCGGTCGCCTGCTTGCGGATCACGCGCCAGCTGCCGAACAGTTCGCCGACGATCGGATCGGGCGCCCCCTTCTTCTTCGCCTTCGGCTTGCGCGGCGTGCCGTTGGTGAACGGCGCCGGGTCGAACAGTGCGCCAGTCATCGCGACCGCGACCACGACCACGACCCCGACCCCGACCGCGACCGCGACCGCGACCGCGGTCCCGACAGCGACCGCGACCACGACCGCGACCCCGACCCAGACCCCGACCGCGACCGCGACCGCGACCGCGACCCCGACCACGACCACGACCCCGACCCCGACCCCGACCGCGACAGCGACCGCGACCGCGACCGCGACCCCGACCCCGACCGCGACCGCGGCACAACAGTTGGCGCTCCGAAAGCGGTCATTGCTGTCTCGTCGGGAGATCGTGATTCCAGGTGGTCATGTCGACCACGGACGACCGCTGCACCCATACCGGGGCGGCATATGGCTCGATCTCGGCGTTCCCGCCGAAGCCGGAACTGAGGGCGTCAGCGAAACGGCCGGTGTCGGCGATCCAGGCGGCGCTGCTGAGCTCGATCAGCTCGGAGTCAATCGCCTCGACATGTCCTGTCACGATCGCCGTGACGGTGCGGATCAGCACGTTCTCGCCGACCAGGTTGTTGGCAAGCCATGGCGCCGCAGTCGCAGCGGACGGCCTCGACTCAGTGGCACCGTGCAAGGCTGCGGCGATTTGGATGCCGGTGGCGATGGTCTCTGGGTTCATCGGGTGAGTTCCTTTCGGTGGTGTGGGTGCGAAGTGCCCGCCGACGGCTCGAACGTCGGTGCCTGCCGGCCGGGCGGAGCGGTCAGAAGGGTTCGACCTCGTCGTGCTGGTCGGTCGGGAGCGGGGTGCCGCCGGACGCGTGGAGCTCGGCGTGCAGCGCCTCGCAGCGAGCGACGAGCTCGTTCTCGGTGGGCTGGGGTGCGCGGAGGCGAAACTTGCGGTCCTTGCGCGGGTTGTTGCCGGCGCGGCTCGGTGCGAGCTCCTCGATGAACTTCCACGCGCCGACGTAGCCGACCTCGAGGCCGACCTCGTCGGTGATGCCGCCCCACGACTTGAACGGCGCGGTCACGGCATCACGGTCGGGGTCCCACTTCGCGTAGGAGCCGATGTAGATCGTGTGGAGCTCGTCGGCGACGGCGGGGTCGTAGCCGCCGTTGCCGTCGGGCGTGACGGCCTGGCCGGGTTCGATGACGAGCACCGTGAGGGCGTGCTGGGTCATCTGGTTGCCCGCCGCGTTGAGCTTCGGGTTGCCGGTGCCGAACTCGGTCATCGGCAGGCCGAGCTTCACGTCGACGACGGCGAACTTCACCTCGTCGCCGACGTTGCGGAGCTTGAGCGAGGGCGGCGCCTTCGTCTTCGAGCCGGTCGGTAGTGCGGTTCCCATGGTGGTGCCTCCTGTGGCGTTGTCGGGGTGGGACTCAACACGGACCACGAGGCCCGGTCGATCTGGGTTCTCCGGCGAGATGACGACGCGCTCGAGCGCGACGACCCATTCCTCGCCGGAGTCGATACGGGGAGCAAGCACGGCAGCCACGTCGGCCGGCAGGTGGCCGACCATGACCGGCGACTTCGATCCGCAGACGTAGACCTCGATGGCGTTCGCGTCGTGCGGGTTGCTCGGGTTCCGTCGAAGTTCGGCCGTCAGGTCGCGACCGCGCACCGACGCCAGGCCGAGCTGATGCAGAACGCTCGGGTAGCCGTCGATGAAGCTGACGCCCGCGACATGGATCTCGTGCGCCGTCATGCCACGCCTCGCAGGTCTTCGGGGTCGAGGTCGAGCGCGTGCTGTGCCATGTCGGCCAGCCGCCCGGCCTCGGGGACGGTCAGGTCGGCCAGCCAGCGGCCGACGGGTGTGGTCGGGTGTTCGGCTTGGTCGGTGTCAAGCACGCAGGCGATGAGCAGGCGCACCGCTGCCTCGTCGTCGCGCTCTGCGAGCACGGCGAGGTGGTGGGCGGCGCGCAGGATCTCGAACCGGCGGACGGTCGGCTTCGGTCGCGGGTTCCAACCGACGTCGGCGGCGTGGGCTTCGCTGACCCATGCGTTCACCCATGCCTTCGCCGGCGACGCCGCCACCCGATCGACGAGTTGCTTCAGCGCGTCGCGTTCGACGTAGCCGCTGTGGCCGCCATCGTCGACGCGCCGTACCTCGTCTCGATCGAGCGCCGCAGTCGAGGAGCCCGTGGACAGGGTCGACTCCTCGACTGCGGGCGGATCCTCCGGTTGGGTGACGGAGGGAAGGGTGACCGGCGTGTCGAAATCGTCGACTTCCGGTTCTGCGACCGGCTGGGACGGTGGCGAGACCGGAACCACGACGCAGGTCTCGTCGGAGTCGGTGACGAGCGAGAACACGTCGGTGCGCTTCTCCCACCGTCGCGCCCACGCGCACCGCTCCCCTGCCTCGCGGCCGGCCTCGAGGTCGACGAGCACGAGCCGGCAGGTGGCCTCGCCCTCGATCGCGGCGAGCACGTCGAGGTGTGCGATCAGCGCCCAGCGCTGGTCAACGGGCCACTGCCACTCGCTGCGCTCGCCGGTGTCGACGTCGTAGGGCGTGGCCTGCGCGTAGCTGGCGATCTGCACCGGCGAGGACCTCGGCATCCCGGTCGAGGCGCAGCGCGCGCTGGTCGCCGCGTGGGAGCAGATGCTCGAGCGCAACGGCATCGAGATCCTCGCCACCGAGGCCAACGTGGTCGACGACGTGTGGCGCCAGGCCGGCACCCTCGACCGCCTCGCCTACCTCAGCCGCGACCTGCGGTTCGTCGTCGCCGGCGGTGAGGTCGTGGCGCTGCCAGCGGGCACGGTGATCGTGCTCGACATCAAGACCGGCCGGCTGCGTTGTGAGGCGAGCATCGTGCAGCACTGGCTCTCCTACGCCGTGCAGATCGCCAGCTACGCGCAGGCCACGCCCTACGACGTCGACACCGGCGAGCGCAGC
>JAAUYI010171117.1_pt1 | contig 13774 bp, 13 predicted proteins | sample 7278041 | NCBI WGS metagenome assembly JAAUYI01 (sample SAMN14350216, study PRJNA611818) | marine sediment metagenome | isolation source: surface marine sediment (0.6m) | place: French Polynesia: Moorea | collected 2018-08
AACGCGATCCACAGGGCGATCAGCACCGCGACGTGGGGGAGGGCGAGGAACCACTTCACCAACCACAGGCCCTGGCTGGGGCTGTCGAGCTCGGCTTCGAGCCGGAGCACGAGCTCACCGCTGCCACTCCGGAGCGGAACCCGGTCCGGCTCGAAGCCGAGCTCGACAGCCCCAGCCAGGGCCTGTGGTTGGTGAAGTGGTTCCTCGCCCTCCCCCACGTCGCGGTGCTGATCGCCCTGTGGATCGCGTTCGTGCTGCTCACCGTCGTGGCCGGCGTCGCGATCCTCTTCACGGGGCGCTACCCGACGCGGATCTTCCGCTTCAACCTCGGCGTGATCCGGTGGACCTGGCGAGTCGTCTACTACGCCTACGGGGCGCTCGGGACGGACCGCTACCCGCCCTTCAGCCTCGGCGCCGAGCCTGACTACCCGGCCCGGATCACCATCGACGAGCCGGGGCAGCTGTCGCGCGGCCTGGTGCTCGTGAAGTGGTGGCTGCTGATCCTGCCCCACTACCTGCTCATCGCCGCGATCGGCGGAGGCTTCGTGTTCGGCCCCGGACCGGACGAGGCGATCGGCCTCGTGCCGCTGCTCGTCGTCTTCGCCGGGGTGTCGCTGCTCTTCCGACGGGTGTATCCGCAGGGCATCTTCGACCTGGTCGTCGGCCTCCAGCGCTGGGGCTACCGGGTGCTGGCCTACGCGGCCCTCATGACCGACGAGTACCCGCCGTTCCGACTCGACCTGGGCGGAACCGAGCCCGACGACCGGCCGACCGGGCCACCGGTCCCTCCCCTGGCGGGAGGGCGGGTCGAGGAGGCCGAGCTCGCCGGGGTCTGACCACACGAGGAAAGGGGAACACGATGGATCTGCACGCGAAGGTCGGGGACCGGCTCGTGATCGACAGCGACCACCTGGGTGAGCGCCGGCGCGAGGGGCTGATCCTGGAGGTGCTCGGAGAGGGCGAGACGACCCACTACCGGATCCGCTGGGAGGACGGCCACGAATCGGTGTTCTACCCGTCGAGCAGCGCGCACATCGTCACCGAAGGTCAGGGCTGACGGTGGCCGGAGCTCTCGAGGTCGAACAACTCGTCGCCCCCGAGTCCGGCGAGCGGACGCGCTCGGACCTCGACGGCACGTGGCGCAACCGCCTCGGGTCCGAGCTCACGCTCCAGGTCACCGAGGACCACGCGCTCCGCGGCACGTTCCGACTCGCCTCGCCCAGTGGCCGCCACCACGACCACCCGGTGCGGGGCTTCACCGAGGGTGCGGCGTTCACGTTCTGCGTCGACTTCGGCGAGCACGGCTCCGTCGCGAGCTGGACGGGTCACCTCGTCGTCGACGACGACGAGGAGCGGCTGGAGACGTTGTGGCTGCTATCCCGGTCGCACGCGGGCGAGGCCGGTGGCAGCGGCAGCCCCGCCTGGGGCGCGCTGCTCACCGGCGCCAACACCTTCACCCGCCGGGCCTGAGCGGCCCGGGCGGGTTCATCGCAACGTCCCGCCACACGGCCGTGTGACCTGCCGGGTCGCCGAGAGCCCCTGCCCGTCGGTCGCGGTCACCGCCATCGTGTAGGCCGAGTCGAGGCACGACCCGACGACCGAGCTGACCGTCGCGCGGTCGGTCTGGGTCGTGATCGTGGTGCGGGTGCCCGGCTGCCACGCGAACGAGAACCCGCCGCCCGAGCCCCCTGACGCCGTCGCCGTACACAGCACGGCCCCGGCGTCGCAGTGCAGGGCGAGGTCGACCGACGGCGGCAGCGGAGGCGGGGTGAAGTCGATCCGCAGCTCGTGGAGGAAGTGACCCGGCGCGCCGTCCCAGTGGAAGCGGACGTACCGTGCGTCGGCGGGCACGTCCAGGCGGAGCCGTTCGGACCAGCCGAAGCTCACCGAGTGCCAGGCGTGGGGTCGGTAGTTCATGTACCCCTCCCACCCCGTCGTCGTCGAACCGGTCAGCCGGGTCCAGGTCCGGCCGTCCGTCGAGTACGACACCGCCTCGCCCTGCCGGCCCCGGTGACCGGCTCCGCTGTTCCCGAGCGTCATCAGACGGCTGAAGCCCGAGAACGTCCCGACGCAGCCGAAGTCGACCTGGACGTACTGCCAGTCGAGGTGCTCGGTGGCGAAGAAGCTCCCGGTGCTGCCGTCGAACGCGTTGCTCACGAACCGGTTCGGGATGGCGGGCTGATCCGACGTCACCGACGCCCGAGGGCAGGGTGGTCGAGGATCCCTGGGGTCGTCCGCTCCGGCCGGATCGGCCGATCCCGCCATCACCCCACCGACCACCGCGAGGGTGGCCAGGACGGCCAGGAGTGCTCTGCTGGTCCGCTGCATGTCGTCTCCTTCGTGTCGACGCGGCGTCAGCGCCATCGTCATCCCGGAGCACACGCAGCGGAATGGGGACCACCCCCCACTGCGGCTCGTCAGCGGACGGTCACACCCTGGCTCTCCCAGGGGGCGACGGTCCCGTCGGCCCGGTAGGCGTCGGGAAGCTCCTCGACCACGTGCCAGGTCGCCGCGAGCCGGCCCACGCCGACGAAGAGCGCCACGTTGAGGCCGAGCTCGACGATCTGCTCCTCGCTGAAGTGGTCCGCGAGGCGCTCGTGGAACTCGTCGTCGATCGCGAGGTGGTCGGTGGCCAGGAGCTCGCCGTAGCGGACGGCGATGCGCTCGGCCTCGCTCATCCCCTCGGCCTCCATCGGCTGCTCCAGCGAGCAGACCAGGTCCTCGGTGAGGCCGTCGTCGAGCGCGTCCTGGTAGCGGATCGCCATGCAGCTCCGGCACTGGTTGTGGAACGCCACCCGGAGGCGGACGAGCTCGACGAGGCGGCGGGGCAACGTGCCCTTGCGCTTGAGCGATCCGGCGAACGCGTTGAGCCCCTTCGCCAGCTCGGGGGCATGCCCGAGGATCGGCGTGAGACCGACCTCGATCGGTGTGCGATCGTCGACCCGGGTCTGCTCCCGGAGCTCCGGGTCGAGCTCGTCGAGCTCCAGCTTGCGCAGACGGCTCATGGCGTCACTCCCCCGTCATCGGCCCCACGTACCAGTATGGTCGCCGTGGACCCGAACATCGCAGCCGACGTCACCGAGATCATCCAGGTCACGAACCGGTACTGCTTCGCGATCGACGCACACGAGTGGGACACGTTGCGCACCGAGGTCTTCCTCGCCGATGCGGTCGTCGATTTCGGGGTGCGACACGGTGAGCGCGAGGGCATCGACGCGATCATCGAGGTGATCGCCGGCGCGCTGACGCCGCTCGACGGATCGCAGCACCTGGTGGGGAGCCACATCGTCGACGTGGACGGTGACACCGCCACCTGCCGGTGCTACCTCCACGGCCAGCACATCCGCCACGACGTCGAGGGCGGGCCGCACTTCGTCGTGGCGCTCACCTACGACGACCGGCTCGTGCGCACCGACGCCGGCTGGCGGATCGCCCATCGCCGGCTCCTGCCGAGCTGGACCTCCGGCAACCCCGCCGTCGTACGGCGCGGCGACTGAGACACCCCCGACAGGATCGGGCGGGAGGTCCCTTCCCAGCGTCGAGACGTCGTGGGCGAGATCGGGACGTGGAGACGATCCCTCGCGCCGAAGCGGGGCCGTGAGCGCCGAGCTCGATCCGACCGCGCCGGATGGGACCTCGACGCTCAGAGCGGTCCGGTCGCTGTGGCGCGGGGCCTACGCCAGGCTCATCGGCGCCCAGGTGCTCGGTCAGGCGGGTGACGGCCTCGCGCAGATCGCGTTCGCCCAACTCGTCCTGTTCGAACCCGAACGGGGTGCCACGCCGTGGGAGCTGACCAAGCTGCTCGCGGTCACCCTGCTGCCGTTCTCGATGGTCGGCCCGCTGGCCGGGGTGATGAACGACAGGCTGGACCGCCGCCGGGTGCTGGTTGGCGTGTCGGTCCTGCGAAGCATCATCGTCGCGCTGGCCGCGGTGGCGGCCCTCGGCTCCTCGACGTGGTGGGCCTACGTCGTGATCGTCGCGCTGTTGTCGTGCTCGCGCTTCGTCGGGGCCGCCAAGGGGGCGGCGCTTCCCCACACCGTCGCCGATCCGGACCAGTTGGTCACCGCCAACGCCCTCTCGTCGTTCTGCGGGGTGATCGCTGCGTTCGGCGGGGCGGCGTCCGGCGCGCTCATCGTCCAGTCATCGCCGGCAGCCGGACTCGTCCTCGCGAGCGGCGCCTACCTGATCGCATCGATCCGGTTCCGACGCCTGCCACCGGTCGGCGGCGGCCACCCGACCGAGACCCTCACGTCGAGCCTCGCACGGCTGCGGGACGACCTGGCCGTCGAGGTCCGCACCGTCGTGGCGACGACCGAGCTCCGGCGACCGCTCCTCGCCGTCGGTGCCCACCGTCTCCTGCTGGGCGCAGGCAGCGTCGTGCTCGTCCTCGTCGCCGACACCCGCTACGACCTCGAGGCGACCGGGTACGCCGTCGCGCTGGTCGTCACGGGAGCGGGTGCGTTCATCGGCACCTGGGCCGCTCCCGAGCTGGCCCGCCGCTTCGACGACCACGGTCTCCAGGCAGCGGCCTTCGTCGCCGCCGGCGCCGCCACCGTCGTCGCCGCGAGTCGCCCTGAGCTCGGTGTCCTCGTCCTCGCCGTCGGCGTCGTGGCGATGGCGTTCCAGATCCTGAAGGTCGTGGCCGACGCGCTCGTGCAGCGCGCGGCCCCTGACCACGTCCGCGGCCGCGCCTTCGCCGTCTATGACCTGCTCTACAACGCCGCCTTCGTCGCGGCGGCACTCGCGCTCGTCCCGCTCTGGGAGGAGGGTGACGAGCACCGGCTGCTCTGGGGGATCGCCGGCGGCTTCGTCGCCACCGGCGGGCTGTTCGCACGCACGCGCCCGCTCTGGCCCTGGTCGGAGGGTCGCACCACCCCACGCGGGGTGCCCGACCTCCGTCTCCGGTTCGCGGCGCTGTGCTGCGGTGCGCTCATGGTGCTCGCGTTCCCCGAGCCGGGCTGGTCGTGGCTGGCGCCGGTGGGGTTGGTCCCGCTGGCGCTCGTCGTGCGGCGCGCGGTGTCGCCGCGGGAGTCGGTCGTGCTGAGCTGGCTCGGTGGCGTCGGGTTCTTCTGCGGCACCTACTGGTGGTTGGTGCCCAGCTCAGGCCCTGCTCCGGTGCTGCTGGCCATGCTGCTCGGGCTGTCGTGGGTGCCGTGGGGTCGCCTGTGGTGGAGCCTCGCCCGGCCGGGATCGGCCGGGGAGGTCGTCGCCGCGATCGTGCTGCCGGCGGCCGCCTGGGTCGTCGGTGAGTTCGTCCGCTCGTGGGAGGCGCTCGGCGGGCCGTGGAACGTGCTCGGTGCCAGCCAGTGGGAACGACCGAGGGTGCTCGCGCTCGCCGCCTTCGGGGGCGTGTGGCTCGTCAGCGCGGTGCTCGTCGTCGTGAACGGCGCTGTGGCGCTCCTCGCCGTCTCGACACCGAGCCGGTCGACACGGCCGACCGCCGTCGCGCTCGTCGGCCTCGCGCTCGTGCTCGTGCTCGCGGCCGCGCCGAGGGCCCCGGTCGCGGACGAGCGCCTTCTCGTCGCCGGCGTGCAGCCCGGGGTCATCGACGACGGTCTCGAGCGCTTCGCTGCCGCCGAGGCGGCGACCCGTACCCTCGCCGAGGTCGAGCCCGACCTCGTCGTCTGGGGCGAGAGCAGCGTCGGGTTCGATCTCGACCAGCGCCCTGATCTGCTCCGACGGCTACAGGCGCTCGCCGGGCTCGTCGAAGCCGACCTCCTCGTCAACGTCGACGCCCGTGGAGCCGACGATCGCATCGCGAAGGCCTCCGTCCTCGTCTCGACCGAAGGGGTCGTCGCCCGCTACGACAAGATGCGCCTCGTCCCGTTCGGCGAGTACATCCCCTTCCGAACCGTGCTCGGTTGGCTGGGCGACCTGACCGAGGCGGCGGGAGAGGATCGCCGGCGCGGCGATCGGCTCGTGCTGATGGAGTCGGCGGGAGTCACCTTCGGTCCGTTGGTCTGCTTCGAGTCGGCGTTCTCCGATCTCACCCGTGAGCTCGTCGACGCCGGCGCCGATCTCGTCATCGTGCAATCGGCGAACACCACCTTCCAGGACACGTGGGCTCCCGAGCAGCACGCTTCGCTGGCCGCCGTGTGAGCGGCCGAGAGCGGTGTGAGCGTGCTGCACGCGACGATCTCCGGGGTCACGACCGGCTTCGATCACCGCGGCCGGCAGCTGCTGTGGGTGCCGACCTCGGAGACGGGCACGTGGACCGTCGAGGTGCCGGTCGGTGCTCGACGGACGCCGTACGTGCGGCTGGGCGACTGGGTCCCGGCGTTGGCGATCGTCATCCTGCTCGCCGCTGCGATCGACGTCGGACTCCGTGCTCGATGAACGAGCGCGGCCGGCGCCGCCCGCTCAGGCGATCGTCACCGTCCCGGCGGCACCATCGACGGTGACGGTCGCTCCGTCGGGGATGCGGTCGGTCGCGTCGACGACGGACACCACGCACGGCACACCGAGCTCACGGCTGACGATCGCGGCGTGGCTGGCGATCGCGCCCACGTTGCACACCACGGCACCGGCCTGGAGAAACAGCGGGGTCCACGACGGATCGGTCGTGGGAGCGATCATGATGTCGCCGGGCTCCAGCGCGGTGGCGTCGAACGGATCGAGCACGACGCGGGCCGTCCCCGTCACCGTGCCCGGCGAGGCGGCGGCACCGGCCAGCACCTCGCCGGCACCGGCCACCGCAGCATCGCTCTCCCCGCGGACCGGCCACTGGTCGAGCGGCGGGACCCCCTCCTCCAGCTTGATGATGTAGGGCGGGACGCGCTTCGGCAGCTCCGCGAAGATCTCCGCCCGCTCGTCGACGGTCGAGGTGAGCTTCTCCGGCTCGGCGACGAAGTCGTCGAGCTCGCTGTCGAGGAGCTGGAACACCTTCCAACGGTCGTCGAGCGCGCCCCGCTCGACCATCCGGTCGCCGAGCTCGAGCAACGTCAGCTTGGCCTCGTTGAGGAGCATGATGACGGCGTTCTTGCCCCGCTCCCTGAGCTGGAAGAACACGGCCGCGGAGCTCGAACCCGCCTGGAGCGCGCCGAGGGCCTCCGCATCGTCGGCGACGATCTCGCTGATCTCGCCGAGGAGCCGCTCGCGCTCGGCGACCGTGGCTTCCGTCGAGGCGGCGGGCGCACGATCGTCGGACTGGAACCGCAGCCGCTCGAGCATGCCGAGCGGGATCGACGGCGTCGTCTCCCACGAGGGCGCGCCGAGGTCCCACTCGTTCGGTCCACGATGACCGAACTCGGCGATGAGCTCGTCGAACGCGGTCAGGAACGCGTTCGCGTCGTCCGACGACGAGTCGCGCAGCCGATCGAGCAGGCCGTCGACCCCGGCATCGAAGGCGGCCGTCAGGTCGGCCGAACCCCGGACCAGACGGCTCAGGTCCCACATCGAGAACGACGCCGCCGCCGAGTCGACGCCGCCGATCGCCGCGAGGAGCTGGACCGCCGCCTCGGGTCGTCCGATCGCGCCGCAGACCATCTGCACGGCGCCCGGACCGAGCGACGCGCCGAGGCAGATCTCGCAGTACGGAACCCAGGCCTGGTGCACGTCGGCGATGACCGAGCGGGCCCGCTCGACGAGCTCGGCGTCCGACAGCGAGGCCAGATCGGGTCGCGACGCCCGGAGCGCGATGGCGTTGGCCTTCCACTCCTCCATCGCCGGGTGGCCGTCGGTCGACATGACCCACCCCATCGTCTGCTCGAGCTTGGCCGCCTGCTCGGCGTTGTCGTCGTCGGGGTGCGGCGTGTACGGCGGCACGCCCGGATGATCACCGAAGTAGGCCTGGTCGATGGCCTCGGGTGTGGCACCGGGCATCCGGACGCCCATGACGCGGGGCAGCGACAGCTGGTTGTAGAAGTAGCCGCCCCAGTTGCCGAACACCTCGGGTGGGTCGAGCGCGAACTCGTCCAGGGTCACGACGCCGAAGCTGACGAACCCGTCGGCCACCCCCGGCACGCAACCTCGGCCCCAACCGAGGCTCCAGCCGAGCGGCGTGAACGGTTCCGGTCCGACCTCGTCGGCGTTCGCCCGCGTGTAGTACGGGAAGCGAGGGCTGATCTCGGTATCGGTGATCCAACGCTCCGGCAGCTCGGTCAACGCACGGCCCCTCCGTCTCGACTCGGCGGGACAGCCTACGACGCCGTGCCGCTCGCTATGACATCGGTCACTAGGCTCGACCCGTGGCCGACACCGCCGAGCTCCTCGCCTCCGCCGGGTACCGCCATGATCCGGCGCCGGTCTGGCGCGAGCTCCGCGAGCACCGTCCCATCCACCACGACGTGTCCACCGGGTGCTGGGTCGTGTCGCGCCACGCCGACGTCGCGGCCGTGCTGGATGACCACGAGACCTACTCGGCGGCGACCTACGCCGGGGCCACCGGTGCCGTGCTCGGCGAGACGCTCATCCAGATGGATGGTCCCGAGCACGTGTGGCGGCGCAGCGCGGTCGCACCCGACTTCGTGGGTTCACGCCTGGAGAGCTGGATGCCGACGCTCCACGCGGCGATCGATGCGCTGCTCGACCGGATCCCTGACGGCGACGAGTTCGACCTCGTGCGCGACGTCTCCACCTGGCTGCCCGTGAACCTGATCGTGTCGATGCTCGGGTTCGACGGCGACCAGGCGACCTTCCACGGGTGGGTGAAGGACGTCATGGCCGGGCTCGCCCCGATCCCCGAGGCCCGGAAGCGGGGACGGGCCGCCCATGCCGCACTCTGCACCCACATCGCCCCCCTGCTCGAGAACGTCGACGACGAGCGGCGCACCGACCTGATCGCCAAGATCGCCCGCGCCGAGTCGGACGGCCGTCGGCTCGACCTCGACGAGGTGCGGGCGTTCGTCGGGCTGTTGTTCATCGCCGGCGGTGAGACGACCGACAAGGCGATCGGCAACCTCTGGTGGAACCTGCTCCGCGACGACGACGTGCTCGCCGCCGTCGTCGACGACCCGACCTGCCTCCAGGCCGCGTTCAGCGAGACGATGCGCCTCGACGCCCCGGTGGTCTCCGAGGACCGCTTCACGACCCGTGAGGTCGAGTGGTACAGGACGACCCTCCCCACCGGCACGAGGGTCCGGGCGCTGATCGGCGCCGCCAACCGCGACCCCGACGTGTTCGCTGATGCGGACGAGTTCCGACTCGGTCGCTCCGACCTGCACCTCGGCATCGAGCGCCGGAACGGCTCGGCCGATCCGGGCCGCACCGGGCACCTCGGGTTCGGACTGGGCAAGCACTTCTGCCTCGGCTACCAACTCGCCCGGGCCGAGGCCGTCGAGTGCACGCTGCGGATCCTCGACCGGTTCCCCAACCCCCGCTTCGCCGACCCCGACCAGGCCGGACCGGTGCTGCACCGCTCGATGCGATCGTTGGCGTCGCTGCCGATCGCCCACGACTGACAGGAGGGTCACCATGGCCGACGACTACGAGGACGTGAGCGTCTTCACGCTGAGCGACGAGCGCGAGCAGGCCCTGCTCGACAAGCAGACCGAGTGCGTCCTGATGTGGACGACCGACTCGGGCGCTCCCACCGGCGTGGTCATGAACTTCGTCTTCCGGGAGGGCCGCTTCTGGCTGACGGCCACGCGCCGCCGCAAGCGGATCGCCTCGATCGAGCGCCGCCCGCGGGTGGCCGTGGCCATCTCGTCTCGAGGGACCGACATCGGCATCAGCCAGAGCCTCACCTACCAGGGCACCGCGACCATCCACGACGACGGCGAGACGGCCGACTGGTTCTACCCTGCGCTCGCCGCCCGTGTCCGGCCCGAGAGCGCCGACCAGCAGGCCGCCTTCGTCCGACACCTCGATTCGCCGGGGCGGGTCGTGATCGAGATCGTGCCGGACCATCGGATGGGGTTCGACAGCGAGGCGATGTTCGCCGGATCCGACGCCGGGGCGACCCGCACGCAGGTCTGAACCGGCCGACTCGGATCAGCGGATCGCGACCTCTTCCTCCTCGAGCACCTGCAACGCGCCCGGCTCCTCGGCATCGAAGCGAACCATCGAGGCGCGGCGGCTGGTGTCCCATCGTCGCCAACGCTCCCGGGCCCACGGGCCCACGCCCACGAGCCCCGCAGGGAAGCGGACGGCGACGACCAGCAGCGCGATGCCCGTGAACAGGAACTGGTTCTCCGACGGCGCTCCCGACGTCAGGGCCACGATGACCAGACCGGACGGCGCGATCAAGCCACCGATCACCGCGCCGGTCACCGACCCGATCCCGCCGAGATAGGCGAGGGCGAGCAGCTCCAGACCGGTCTCGGCCTCGAGGCCCGCCCGGGTGAAGTCGATGCTCTTGTAGGCGAACATCACCCCCGCCACCCCGGCGAGGAACGAGGCGATGGCAGCCGCCAGGAGCTTCGTGCGAGGCACGTTGATCCCCGCCGCAGCCGCGGCCGGCTCGTTGATCCGCACGGCGAGGAACCGCCGGCCGACCGACCCGTTCCTCAGACGGACCACCATCAACATGGAGCCGAGCGTGAACAGCACCATCAGCACCCCGAAGGTGCGCTCGGGGAACGGACCGTCGTGGAGGATCCCGACGCCGACACCGAAGAGCTCGGGCGGATCGACGGTCGCGATGCCGCCCGCGCCGGTGAGCGCGGGGCTGCGGAACACGACGCGCTCGAACACCAGGGCCGCGGCGAAGGTCACGATCGCGAACTGGATGCCTCGGATGCGCAACGCCGGGACGCCGATCAACGTCCCGGTGATCGTGGTGATGGCGATCGCCAGCAGCGGGCTGAGGGGGAAGGGGATGTCCCACCGCTGGTCGAACAGCGACAGCAGGAACGCTGCGTAGCCGGCGAAGGAGAGCTGGGCCAAGGACACCTGACCGATGAAGCCGGTCAGCACGACGATCGACAGCAGGATCGTGATCACGAAGAGGCTCTGGATGGCACCGAGGCGGATCACCGGGCCCGCGAAGAGCATCAGGGCGAGCGCGCCCCCGCCGCCCAGCACCCAGACCGCGAGGCTGTAGCGCGAGGCCGAGGCGTCGACGAAGCGGTGCTCCACGATGGTGCCCCTCGTCGGCAGGGTCTTGCCGACGACGATCAGCGACACGACGATCACGAGGAATGGCACCAGAGCGTCGAGCCCGCCCTGGGAGAACGCCGGGACCTGGCCTTGGGCGACGAGGTGCACGGCCAACGCCTGGAACGCCCCGCTGGCGATGCCGAACGCGACCGCGACGCTCATCGACCGCAACCGGGCGGCGAGGGCGGCGCCGAGGGCGGGGACCACCATCAGGCTGTAGTTGAACGGGTTCACCCCGCTCACCGGCGTCAGGAGGATGCCCACGGAGCTGGTGAGGACCGACGCGATCAACCAGTTCATCAGCCCGATGCGCGCGGCGTTGTACCCGAGGAGGATGGCGCCCTTCTCGTTGCTCGCCGCAGCGCGGGTCGCGATGCCGAACCGGGCGTACCGGTAGAACGCGGCCATGCCGAGTCCGAGCACGACCACGACACCTGCCAGCCAGAAGCGGTCGACGGGAACGCGCCGACCGAACAGATCGATGACGTCGTCGGGCAGGATCGGTGGCGACCGCACCGTGGCCGTCCCGAAGCTCTTCACCGCGAGACCCTGCAGCACGATCGTCAGGCCCACGGTCGCGATCACCATCGTCAGCGCCGGGCTGTTCCGGAGCGGCCGGATCACGACGACGTAGGCGACCGTGGTGATCAGCATGCCGATCGCGACGGCCAGCGCGGCCGCCGGCCAGAAGCCGAGCGGATCTCCGAGCGCCACCCGGTTGGGGAGCACGACGACCGGCAGGAGCAGGTCGCCGCTGGTCCGCAGCTCGGCGTAGACCACCGCCGGGAACATCGCCATCGCGCCGAGGGCGAAGTTGACGACGCCGCTACCCCGGTAGGCGACGATCACACCCATCGCCAGAGCGGCGTACATCGCGCCGACGCCGACGCCCAGCAGGGCGAAGAGCAGGGGGGTCGTCATGGTCGCGGTGGGGAGCCGGTGGCCCGGGGCTCAGTGCAGCGCGGCGTCGCCCAGGTAGCTCGCCTCCAGGAGATCACGACGCTCCATCAGCTCGGCCGCCGTCCCCGACATCATGAGCTCGCCGTGGTTCAGGACGTACGCCCGGTCGGCGACCTCGAGGGCCATGTGGACGTGCTGCTCCACGACGAGTACCCCGATGCCCGCCTCGTCGGCGATGTCGCGCACGATCGGCAACAGCCGCTCCACGATGATCGGAGCCAGCCCGAGGCTCATCTCGTCGACGAGCAGGCACTTCGGCTCGGAGACCAGCGCCCGGGCCATGGCCAGCATCTGCTGCTCGCCGCCGGACAGCAGACCGGCCAGACGCCCTCCGAGCGGGCGGAGCGCCGGCAGCATCTCCATCGCCCGGTCGTAGGCTGCCTTGCGCGACGACTTGTCGCCGGTCAGGCCGAGGCGGATGTTCTCGTCGACGGTGAGGTCGAAGAACAGCGAGCGGTCCTCGGCCACGTGGGCCAGACCCCGACGGGGGATCTGGTACGGCTTGTCACCGCTCACCTCCTCGCCGATGACCGTCACGGACCCCTCGATGGGCCGGAGCAGCCCGGAGATCGTCAGCAGCGTCGTGGTCTTGCCCGCGCCGTTGGGGCCGAGCAACGCGACGACCTCGCCGGCGTCGACGTGGATGTCCAGGTCACGCACGACGGCGATGCCGCCGTAGCCGGCATGGAGGCCCTGGATGTCGATCAGACGGTCAGCCATCAGCGCTGCTCCCCTCGGTCCCCAGTCCGGCGACGGCGGCACCCTCGCGGGCCTGCGCCTCGCCGGCCGACTCGCCCAGGTAGGCGGCGATCACGTCGGGATCGTTGCGGATCTCCGCCGGTGTGCCGTGAGCGATGATCCGCCCGAAGTCGAGCACGTAGATGTAGTCGCAGACGTTGAGGACCAGCCCCATGTCGTGATCGATCAGGAACACCGAGATGTCCTGGTCGAGGAAGTCGCGGAGGTGGCTGCCCAGCAGCTGGCTCTCCGCCGTGTCGAGACCCGCAGCGGGCTCGTCGAGCAGCACCAGCTTGGGCTTGGCGGCGAGCGCCCGGGCCACGCCCACCAGCTTGCGCTGACCGTGGCTGAGGTCGCTCGGCAGCCGATCGGCGAACTCGCCGAGGTTCAGAACATCCATCGCCCACTCGACCTGCTCGTGGTACGGCTTCTCGAGCTGACCGGGTCGGAAGATGTCGACGAGGAAGGAGTACCACTTCGACGGTTCTGCGGCGGCGAGCAGGTTGTCGCGCACCGACAGGTCCTCGAAGAGCTCCAGCGACTGGAACGTCCGGCTGAGGCCGAGGTGAGCCCGACGGTCGGGCGTCAGGCCGGCGAGATCGACGCCGGCGAAGCTCACCGACCCGGCGGACACGGGCGTGAACCCGGTGATCGCGTCGATGAACGTGGTCTTCCCTGCCCCGTTCGGCCCGATCAGTCCGACGAGCTTGCCCTCCTCGACGTCGAGGTCGACGCTGTCGTTGGCGTGCAGACCGCCGTAGCTGACCGTCATCGCTCGCGCCTCGAGCAGGCTCATGATGCGGTCTCCATGGGACGGGCGGCCTCGTCGACGACTGACTCGGCGGGAGGCGGTGCCGGCGGCGGCGCGTGCTCGTGCCCGTGACCACCGCCGCGGATCCGCAGCACCAACGATCGGACGAAGAGCGTGAGCCCGGCGCCGAGCAACGGCATCCACAGCATCGAGTAGGAGTCGACCCGGAGCGGCCACACGAGCCAGCCGAGCACGTACCCGACGAGGGCCACGGGCCCGTACCGCCTC
>JAAUYI010225773.1_pt1 | contig 13773 bp, 9 predicted proteins | sample 7278041 | NCBI WGS metagenome assembly JAAUYI01 (sample SAMN14350216, study PRJNA611818) | marine sediment metagenome | isolation source: surface marine sediment (0.6m) | place: French Polynesia: Moorea | collected 2018-08
CCGTTGAAGAGAATAAATTAAATAACCATCCCAGAATTAGAATACTTGCGGAAAAATCAATTACAGGTCAAAAGTCAATGGGAAAATCCAGGAAAAAACAGTCACCCAAAACAAAATGATGCGATCGCCTTGTTTGCTTTTAACTTTTCCTCAAAAAACCTAGCCAGACTACAATAATGTTAGCCAAAAGCCCAGAATTTATTTATCTTTGCCAGCCTCAAACCAACACTGAAGGTACTTTAGGCGGTTTGCGTTTGGGGGTCAAAGATTTGTTTCATATTGCAGGGTTCCCTACGAGTGCGGGCAACCCTGACTGGCTGGCTAGCCATCCTCAACCAGCAGAGGTAACTGCGCCCTGCGTTATGGCATTGTTAGAAGCAGGAGCAACTTTAATCGGCAAAACCCTAACTGATGAATTGGCTTATAGTCTGGAAGGGATCAATAAGCATTATGGCACTCCCATAAATCCCCAAGCACCAGAACGTATTCCTGGCGGTTCTAGTAGTGGTTCGGCTGTGGCGGTTGCCAATAATAGTATCGATATCGGTCTGGGTACGGATACTGGTGGCTCGATCCGCGTACCAGCTAGTTATAACGGTCTTTATGGTCTGCGTCCCAGTCATGATATGATTAGCTGCGAACATCTTGTACCTCTAGCACCACGGTTTGACACAGTTGGTTGGATGACTCGCGACCTAGAAACCATGCTCCAGGTAGCTCAAGTACTCTTGCCAAAATCAGAAAATATTAACCTATCACACTTGGTAGTCTGCGATCTAGAAGGCATAGAGACATGGAGAGAAGCTCGCCAGCCATTGTTAACTGCCGTGACCAATCAATTTGAGTCAATACAATACATTCAGCTCGGTGCGGAACAATTAACCAAAGCCAGTACTGCTTTTCGAGTCTTACAGGGTAGAGAAATTTGGCGTATTCATGGTCGATGGCTCGAACAACAACAACCAGACTTGGCTAAAGAAATCGGCGATCGCTTTAGCTGGTGTAAAAGACTGAGTGCCAGTGACCAACGACAGGCGGAGAAGACGGCACAAGAGTTTATTGATTTTTGGCATACTGATGTATTACCTGAACTCGACCGAGTACTATTACTTCCTACTACTCCTGGTGCTGCACCGTTACTAAATACTTCACCATCTCAACTGCGAGAATATCGTACTCGTCTGATGGGAATGACTGCACCTGCTGGTTTGACTAGCGCACCGCAAATCAGCTTGCCATATTTACATAGCGAACAAGCTCCTTGGGGTGTATCATTGCTAGCGCGTTCTGGTTGCGATCGAGCTTTACTCGACTGTGCTAGCAAATTAGAGCGAAATGATTACTGCGATCGTAGCCACTAGCCAATGGGTCTATTAGATGATTGAGTTGTAGCAGTCATAATCGGATTTGATTCAACACGGTGTAGTTAACTACAATATTCAAGCTATGAGAATTAAATTGCGATCGCATATTTCTAGTGAATGAATTATTATTTATGACCGAGGACAGAAATGTAGCAAACGTTTAGCCAATCGATCTTATATACAGAAGGCTTTATCTACAGTCAAAAGTCAAAATTTAGAGAATTGGTATAACTCTATCTTGAGTTTAGCAGCAAGATTTTAGGAATTTGTGAAGAAATAGCTGCTGTTTATTAAGCAAAATAACTATATATACGTAACAAGATAGCACTATAAATTTATTTATCGCTTCAGTATTTATACGTAGAATTAAATAAGAAGTATCTGAAGAAAATTAATTGTGCAGCTAAATAAATCTTTTTTCTTAGAACAGATAATCGATCGCCAGCCTTTAACCGTAGCTCCTAAAACCCAATTAACTCAAGTTATTAGGCAAATGCAGGAATGGACTAACAATTGTTATCTAACTGAAAGTAACGATGCTTCAGATGCAGATTCTCTGACTCGCATTAATAATAGTTGCGCCTTAGTAGTGGAAGATACTCAACTATTAGGAATATTTACTGAGGGAGATTTGGTCAAGCTGATTGCTACAGAAAGAGATCTAGCAGAAATAGTAGTTGGTCAAGTAATGAGCAGGGAGTTAATTACTTTAACCACATCTGGTATGGAAGATCTTTTTATTGCCCTAAATTTAATGCGCCAGCACTATATTCGCCATCTGCCAATTGTAGATGAAAGCGATCGCTTATTGGGGTTGATTACAGAAAAAAATCTACGTCAGAATCTCCAACCGCTCGATCTGATGAAATGGCGTAGGGTAGAAGAAGTAATGAGCGATCGCGTTATCCACGCCCCACCTACAATATCAGTTCGGCAAGCAGCAAAATTAATGGCGGAAAACCAAGTTAGCTACGTAGCCATTGTCGAGTCGGATCGAGAGGGAAGCGAATTATTAATTCCCGTGGGAATCGTTACTGAAAGAGATCTAGTTCAGTTCCAAAGCTTGAATTTAGATTTCTCACAACCAGTACAAAGATTTATGTGTACCCCTTTGTTTTTAGTCAATCCTAACGATTCTTTGTGGTCGATACACGAGCAGATGCAACAGCATCGAGTACGAAGGTTCTTAGTAGCAGGTTCGCGGGGAGAACTGCGGGGAATTATTACCCAAACTAATTTGCTTCAGGTATTTGACCCCACGAAAATGTGTGGAGTTGTCGATGTATTACAGCGACAGATTGACCAGTTAAAAAACGAAAAAGCCAAATATCTAGTCGATCGGGCTAGAGAACTAGAAAAACGAGTAAATGAGCGTACAGCCGAACTCAGACAAGCTCACCAGCAACTTTTCTTTCACGTTAATAACACTCCCCTAGCAGTTGTGGAGTGGGATAGTAATTTTTGTGTCAAACATTGGTCGGAACGAGCCGAACAAATTTTTGGTTGGTCGAAATCTGAGGTTATGGGTAAACACTGGCGTGACTGGCAGTTTGTTTTAGAAGCAGATGTCGAGAGTGTAATTGGGATTACCTCTCGGTTGTTCGATAGTACCGAACCACGCAATATCAGTCACAATCGCAACTACACTAAGAAGGGATCTATCGTTACTTGTGAATGGTACAACTCTGTTTTACTCGACGAAGGGGGTAATTTAATATCTATCTTATCTTTAGTTCAGGATGTTAGCGCACGGGAAACAGCACTGCGCGATCGCGCCGAAGCCGAAGCAGCTTTACGTGAAAGCGAACAACTATTCCGCAATATGGCAGATAATGCTCCGATGATGGTTTGGGTGACAGATGGGACGGGCTACTACACCTACGTGAGTCCAAGCTGGTATGAATTTACGGGGCAAACTAAAGAGACTGGATTGGGGTTTGGTTGGTTAGAGGCAGTACATCCCGACGATCGCGATCGAACTCAAACAATTTTCTTGCGTGCCAACCAATGCCAGGAAGCATTTCGGCTCGATTATCGTCTTCACCACCACGATGGTGAGTATCGTTGGGTAATTGATGCTGCTAAACCCTGGATTGGCAATGACGGTCAATTCAAAGGTTATATCGGCTCGGTAATTGATATTAGCGAGCGCAAACGCCGAGAAGAAATTCTCAAAGATATTGCTTCTGGTGTTTCAGTGGAAACAGGAGTAAATTTTTTACCATCTTTATGCGAGTATCTCTGCAAAACCTTAAAAGTAGACTGTGCTTTTGTCGGCGAATTAATCCAGCCAGAAGCAGATAAGATTCAAACTCTAGCAATATATGGTAAAGGTCAAATTATTGACAACTTTACATATCCAATGGCTGGTACTCCCTGCGAGGAAGTTATCAGAGAGGGATTATGTATTTATCCAGAAGCAATCCAGGAATTATTTCCCCACGATCCAATGCTGCGATCGATGGCAGCCGAAAGTTATGCAGGTATACCTATCTTTAAATCTAATGGATCGGCTTTGGGTTTAATTGCAGTTTTAGACAGCAAACCTTTTGATGATGTTGCCCCGATCGAAGAAGTATTGAAGATTTTTGCTACCCGTGTCACGAGCGAATTAGAACGCCAACAGACAGAAAACAAAATTCGCGAACAAGCAGCTTTACTAGATATTGCCACAGACGCGATTATGGTTCGTGGATTAGACGATCGCATCTTATTTTGGAATCGAGGCGCAGAAAAATTATATGGATGGACAAAAGCAGAAGCTTTAAATAGAAATGCTAACGAGCTTTTATATCGCGAATCTCCAACAGAATTAAGCAAAATTCAGCAAGTAGTAACAGAGCAAGGGGAATGGCAAGGGGAACTCAATCAAGTTACCAAAGGGGGTAAAGATCTTGTGGTTCAAAGTCGTTGGTCTTTAGTGAGAGATGAGGCGGGAAATCCATCCTCATATTTAGTAGTTAAGAGCGACATTACCGAGCAAAAACAGCTAGAAGCCCAATTTCTCCGCACTCAACGCTTAGAAAGCTTGGGAACTCTGGCTGGTGGGATCGCTCACGATCTCAAAAACATTCTCGCTCCTCTTCTGGGGTTCTCACGGTTACTACCTCTGAAATTACCCGATTTAGACGAGCAAACCATAAGCTTTTTCCAAATTATGGAAAATAATGCCCAACGAGGAACGGCATTGGTGCAGCAGATTTTAACCTTTTCCCAAGGCACAGAAGGCGAAAAAGGGATCGTGCAAATTCGCCATCTAATTGAAGAGATTGGGCAAATAATTAAAGAAACTTTTCCCAAAACCATCGAACTAGAAATAAATGCGCCCAAAAACCTCTGGACGGTCAATGCCGATCCCAATCAACTACACCAAGTGTTGATGAATTTGGCAGTTAATGCGCGAGATGCTATGCCAGAGGGGGGCAGACTAAAAATCGCTGCCGAGAATTTTCCGATTGATGCTAATTTTGCTCGACTATATCTAGATGCCCATGAGGGTTGTTATCTCTTAATTACCGTTTCCGATACTGGCGTGGGTATTCCTCCTGAAATTATCGGTCGCATTTTCGAGCCATTTTTTACCACCAAAGAAATCGGTCATGGTACGGGTTTGGGTTTATCCACCGTTATCGGCATTGTGAAAAATCATGGTGGTTTTATCGATGTAATCAGCGAAAGGCAGCGAGGAACTCAGTTTAAAGTGTTCTTGCCAGCTTCCGAGACAGCAGGGATTGCCATAGAAACAACAGCAGAATTACCTCAAGGGAATGGCGAATTAATTCTCGTTGTCGATGATGAACCCGCAATTCTGGAAGTAACTAAAGCTACTCTGGAAACCTTCAACTACAGAGTGCTAACTGCTGGAGATGGCGTAGATGCGATCGCTATTTATACTCAAAATCAAGCTGAAATCGGTGTGGTTTTAATGGATTTGATGATGCCAGAAATCAGTGGTCTAACAGCAATGCGTACCTTGAAAAAAATTAATCCTTCGGTCAAACTCATTGCTAATAGCGGTATAGCAGAGAGGGATAAGATTACAGCTGCCGAAAAAATTGGCATCAAAGCTTTTCTTGCCAAACCCTACACGGCAGAAAAGTTATTACAGCAATTAAAAGATGTTATTGCAGCCAATTAGCTTTTTAAAATTTCTAATTGCTGCCAACAAAGATATAAGGCGCGAGGGACATGAAAACACCCCTTCCATTTTCCTCCTTTGAGATTTAACAAGACTTCTCCTCGTCGATCGAGATAGCCAAACCATTCCCCATAATCAGGATCGGTGAAATGTCGCCAGGTATAATCATGCACCTTTTCAAACCATTGCCAGCATTCTGGTCTCTTGGTTAAATTAAATCCCATCAACAAAGCTACTATGGTTTCTAAATGTACCCACCACAGCTTTTGATTCCACTCTAACTGTTGCGGAGGATGCCCGATCGCATCCATAAAATAGTAAATACCTTGATATTCTTTGTCCCAACCGAAATTAAGAATATTTAGCACTACCTCAACCGCTTGCTGAATTAGATTGAGATCTCCGCTACGGTTAGCAATATCCATGACAAACCACATTGCCTCGATCCCATGCCCAGGATTGATTAGCCTACCATCAAAACAATCTAAATGTTTGCCTTCAGGAGTTACGTATTCGTACATTAACCCTGTATCACTATCCAAAAAATCTCCCATTACTTCTCGGACGGTTTGCGCTAAAACTTCCTCTAATTGATTATCTTGTAGCAACCAATCCATTTCTAAAGATAGATTAGCCAAAATCATCGGTACGGCGAGACTTTTGAGCGATCGCGTTCCTGGATAGGCTTTGTTATACTTTCCTTTGGGATTAACTTGGCGACGTAATACATTATTGTAGGCTTGTAGGGCAATTTCTGAGGCTTGTTCGTTATTTGAAGCTAGGGCATACTGACTAAAAGCCATGGCAGCAAAACAATCGGAAAAGATATTGTAGGGTTGTACCAATGGTTGTCCCGAACGATCTAAAGCAAAATACCAGTTGCCATCAGCATCGCGTCCGTACTGCGCCAAAAAATCTGCCCCATTTTGAGCAATCTCTAGCCACGGCGATCGCTGTTCTAAACGATTATAAAACATGGAGTACGTCCATACCTGACGATTTTGTAGCCAGATAAATTTATCGGTATCGTAAACCTTACCACTGCGGTCTAAACAGCTAAAATATCCTCCCTGTTCCCAATCTACCGAATTATTCGACCAAAAGGGAATGACATTGTTTAGTAAGGTATCTCGATATAATCGCGCTAGGTTATCGATCTGCTGATTCATATTTTGCCAGTGACAGAGAAATAGAGCTAGTTCGCTTTGCAAATGAGAATAATTCCTATTTGTATCCGAACCTGTAGTTAGTCACAGGAATTATAAGCGATCTTAAATAAGCTACTCGAAGCAATTATAGAGAAAAATTCATTTTGACAGAAAAATCAGTAAACTTCATCTCGCTATCGACATCAGCTTCTACTCCTAAAGTACCTGAAGAAGTCTTCGTACCTAATTTGATACTGCCACCGTTAAAAGAACTGTTTTCGTTCAATTTTCCACTAACGCCAATATTGGAACCAAAGAGAAAATTGGTATTCCAGGAAGCATCAGCACCACTAAAATTAGTTTCGCCATCGACTTTAACATTAGCAGCAAAAGAACCCATAAAAGTTTTGGTAGATATTCTAATGTCACCCCCTGTAAAAACAGTATGGCGATCGAAGTTACCATTAAGACCTAGGGAAACTAGGGAAGTTTTGGCGTTCCAGCCAGCATTCCCCCCAGTAAAGGTAGTTTCTTGGTCAAAATTGCCCTTAAGTGTAATTTCTCCCACTATTGTTTTAGCGTTCCAGGCAGCATTTCCCCCAGTAAAAGTAGTTTCTGGATCGAAATTACCTTTAACTGTAAAAGAACCTAAAATTGACTCCGCGTGCCAAGTAGCAATGCTTTTGAGTGGTTTAAGCCTGTCATCAACATCAACTGCTAAGTCTACCGAACCAAGTGTAGTATTACTTCGCCAAAAAGCTCTTCCCTTAGTAAAACGTGCTTGAGCATCAAAATTACCGTCCAGGGTTAAAGAACCAACTTGAGTGTTGGTTTTCCAAGATGCTGTCCCTGGCTGAAACGAAACTGGTTGCTCTTGAAAAGAGTAATGATTGGAATTACTAGAACTATTGTAATGTTTCTCTAAAGTTAAGCTAGGTAGAGACAAGGTATTAATTGCCAGTCGCCCAACAAATTTGTTTTCTCCAGAGGCTAATGAATAAACTGAATCTTGCTTGTCTTTTAAATAACTATCGGGAGCAAAATACCTCAAATCATCTTGCTGGATCGAGGTGTTGTGAGTTAACTGATAAAAATTTTTATTGGTTTGAATCGGTTGGAGAAAAATAATCTGTGTTCCGAGAAATATTCCTGTTGCAGTTAACCACATAAATATATCTCTAAATAAAATAAAAAGTTTTATGTCATTTTTTCAGTTTAAAATGTTGCTCGTTAAGATGGTAAGGTTCTAAGACAAAGTTTTGATGAAATTTTTTTGTTTTGGGGATTTAAGTTAAATATTTCACAGATAACTGGAAACAGAGCGTAATTCTTCGGGAATGAGAGTATCTGGGAGAAATTCCAAACAGGTTTCGCGATCGCCTAAGTAACCAGATTCGGTAAAGGCAAGTAACATTCTAGCAAGGGCGATCCAAACTTCTCGGTCGTATTCCCAATCTCGATCTCTGGAGGTAAAACAGGCGATCGATTTTAATGCCCAAAAATAGCTATTACGCACTACCGAACCACCTTTTTTGTAAGCTGGAAGATCCGAGTAGGCAATAAATAAAATATCTTCTTCGATCCTAACTTGCATTCATCAATACCAAATAGGCGATCGCTTATACTTGTTTACCCGCTCCAACGGCATGTTTCAAGCTGGAATCAGGGCTGACTTATAGATTATGACGGCACGTTATTAGTGCCACGGCTACATCCAACGACTTTAGCCGTTGGTTTTGCCTTTAATTTCTATAAAAATAATCGTCAGTTAAATTGCGATCGTAGTTATAGTTTTCACAGCTTTGAGCAGTTGCTTCTGCTTCTGCTTGCATTCGATCCACTAATTGAGGATTTTCTGACAACAGGTTGGATTTGCGAGTTACTTTAGGATCGGATTTTGGTCGCAAAGATTCTAACTGCGGATTTAGCTTAATGCTTTTTTCGATGGGAATAGCCAAGCTGGAGCGAGTAATTAATTCTTCTAATTCTGGACAAGGTTGAGAGCCATCTTGATAAAGTTCGGGGGATTCCCATAGAGGGTAGGCGTGCTTGCCATTGACACCTACTACTTCTCCGCGACTGTTAAGCAACGGCCCTCCACTCATGCCCTTTTTTACGTCATTGGTATAGCCAATCTGATATCCTTCCAGCAAAGCTTGATTCAAAATAATGGCAATTCTTCCTGTTTTGATAGCCAGTCCTGACAATCTATGATTGGCAACTTTGCGATCGACAGTAGAAGTTGATGCCTTGGTTTCTAATTCTGTGTAAGGAAAGCCAACAGCAAATATTGGTTCGCCAACTTCTAGGTAAAGCGAACTACCGATTTTTGCCGTAGCATAATCGCGATCGGTAGTAAATTGCAATACGGCTAGATCGTATTCATACTCACTTTCTACAGAACTATTAACAACCTCTGCTGGATGTATTTTGCCATCAGAAGTTTGAATCCTATAAGGAGCTTCTCCCGCTCTTAAGACGTGCTGGTTAGTAATGACAATATACTGATTGTCTTTTCGCTGTACGATAAAACCAGAGCCAAGAAAATCTTGGTCCGATATTTTAACGCTAATATCCGCTGCAATTTTATCGATTTTCTCCACTCGTCCTTGAGGAGAAACTGCTAGAGGTGAAACTGTAGCCAAAATTTTCTGTTTGAATTTGGAGACATCTCCAGATAAAAACATCCCAGTGGCAACCAAAAAGACAAGCAATCCTAAGATCTGGGATGTTGATTTCAACAAGTGTTTTCTGTGAGGAATTTTGCCTTGAAAGTTTTGCCTTTGTAACCCTCTATTGATTGGCCATTTCATTCAATAGTCTTGATAAATGTTTTCTTGCCTATATTTCTAACATAAAGCTCAGTTATTAACGGGTACAGAGTCGAGGAATTTTTCCATATCTACGTAGAATTCACCGTCAGAATAAAAACCAGGATCGTCCGAACTTAGAGTTAAAGTTTGACCGCTAACGCTGCGACGGAAATCTACTAGTTTGATTAATACTTCTTCGGGATCTGTTTCTTGTTTGAGTGTAACTAGAACATTCTCATCAGGGCAATCACCACCACGAACATTAGCAACGCAGAGTACTGGCTGTCTATTGATGTTGCCAGTACGAATAAATTTTAAATTGCCCTGGTCCAGAAATGTTTGGAAACGTTTTGAAACCTCAACGCATCTTGCTTGAGGAGTCCATTTTTCGGCAAATTGGTTTACCCAATTAATTAAGGTAATTCTGCCTCTGGGGGTATTGACGAAAGTATTCCAATCACCATTCAATTGAGCGCAATAGTAGGTATTGCTATTTTTAGTTTGTGCTAAAGCGGGATTGGCGATCGCGCTACTAAGAACAACGCTCAATCCAGCAAGTATTCCAGCTAACGATCTAGTTTTCATAGTATTTCCTGAGATATTTAAGACTCACTATACATACTGAAAGTAAACTACACGATTACTCCACTACTATTTTAGCTAAACTTGATTTGAGCCAAATTATACTATCCCGATAAATCATTAGACTTTACAATATATTTATAAAAATATATTTTTTTTTCCGCATTCAATAGTAAGCGGTCACGTTTCCAATCATGGCTCGTACTTTCGTAAGTCAGTACGCTCTTACCAAAAAGCTTTTGTAGCACTGAATTGGGAGGAAACTTCTGATAATTTTTTTGATTATTAACTAAAATTCGCCGAGCCATCTGATAATTGCTGACCGATAGTCACGATCGCCACAGCCAGAATATTTGCACCACTTCTCCGAATCTTTGATTAAATAGAATCACTAAAGTAAACAAGCGAGGGATAAGAGCCAATTCCATAACTGTCTGTAAATCATTTAGATTTGAGATATTATATGGAAAATGTCACTACAATCGATATTTGTACTGGACATAATATCGAATTCTTCAGCAAGAGGAGCAAAACTGTGACCCACACGATTAGTTGTAGTTGTGGCAAACTTAAAGGCATACTCAAACGCGATCGAGATGTAAATAGGTGCGTGTGCTACTGTGCTGATTGCCAAGCCTTTGCCCGTTTTCTAAAACGAGAGAATGAAATACTTGATGAAATGGGTGGTACTAGTCTGATTCAGACGCTCCCTGCAAATATTACGATTACTGAAGGCATTGAAAATCTAGCTTGTATGCGTCTTACTGACCATGGTCTGTTGCGATGGTATGCAACTTGTTGTAATACTCCGATTGGCAATACTCCTCCAAATCTCAACATATCGTTCATCGGTTTAGTTCACAACTGTTTGAGTTCAGATCGCAATTCGTTAGATCGATCGTTTGGTTCTGTACGCATGAAAGTGAATACCAAATATGCGATTGGAGAAGATAAGCCAAAATCGGTAGGACTTCTATCTGGTACCCTACGTTTGATTGGCATGATGCTTAAAGCTCGTTTTGATGGTAGCTACAAACATACACCATTTTTTGTTCTAGAATCTGGTACTCCTATAGTTACCCCGAAAGTACTCAACAATCGAGAGTTAAAAGACGTAATGAATGCCGTATAACAATCTGCTTGCACATGACCAGATCGAGTTCTTTGTTGAGTTTGAGAGTTCCTAGCGATGGGTGAGGCGGAACATTAATCGAGTGTAGGTACATTACAATTAACTAAAACTCTTAATTTCGCGATCGCAGACTAATTATCAAACAACATAAACTAAAAGCATTGCAAGAATCTGACATCAGCTTATGCTTTGGCACTAAAAAGTTATTTCTCGCCCAATACCAACTAGAAGCAGTTGCCCGCAGAAGTTTTCGATAAATTATTTCCTAACTCTGAATTTATTTGGAACGAAGATCGATTTGATGGTTGATTAGGAACAATAAGAATTCGACCTTATCGAGATCGAACGCTTTTTAAGGTTAATTTTGATTGTAAGGAAGATAAAAAAGATGAAGTCGAAGTATATATTCCAACAAAAAGTTTTAACTACGGTTTTGTCGAATTTATTGATGGTTTCAAAGGTAAAGTAGAGTCTTTTTGGGGGATTAATTTTAATCCATAGCAGTCCTAAATCATTTGTAAATCTAACCAATAACTAAAGACTAGTAACGAAAGACCATAAGCAGAATAGTTCTCTCAATTCAGACAGGATTGCTATAGAGTAAACAAGCGATCGCATTTAATTTAATAGAAATCAATCAAGCATAAAGTAAACGACCTTTAGGAACGGGAATCTCGCGACCTAACTCTATTTTTATGGCATCGAATAGCATTGTGGATTTAAACAGAGAAAAACATAAAAAAACCGAGATGCAATTTTCACACCTCGGTTGCAGATTTTCATCTCAGCCACAAGCTCTAAACTAATAGTTAGTAGCTTTGCTTATACAAACCATTCCTCAACTGCTTCCTCTTTAGTATTTGTGTTGCGTGAAGGAGTTTGACGTTCAAAGTTCATGTGAATAGAACGAGTCTGTTCTCCATCAACTGCTACAGCCTTAATAGGATAGTCAATAATTCCATCTTGGAAAGACATTTGGAAACGGAATGTACCGTCAGGGTTTAACTCAATTTTGCGATCGCCAATGGTTACTGTCGCATCGGGTTCGGTTGCACCGTAGACAATTAACTCTGCATCGGCAACTAACCAGAATTTACGAGGCTTAACGGGAGCAGCACTAGCTGAGAAACCTACACCCGACATATTGATCCCAGAAGCGGTGGGTACGGCCCACATTCCTACGCCAGAGGGGAAAATGTAGGAACTAACTGCTGCTTCGGGAGCTTGCTGCATCGAACCAAACAGAGAACCAGCTATACGCATTGATTCGGCATCTTTGGTCATGCCAAATACTGCATTGTAAAGTCGATCGCCTTCAACTGCATTAGCACTCATTGCTTGTTTCTTAGCAGGAGGTACGAGTTTATAAAGCGTTTTACCTTTTAGATCGTCATCCCAGTTGACTGTGATAAAAGCATCTTCAATCCAGTCAGAAGGATAAACAGGAGGAATACTCACAGAAGCGGAACGGGCTAGCACTAACCAACGTCCGTCAGCACAACGATAGCCGATATCGGCAACATAATCGCGATCGCTTACGGGAATAGGCAGATACCATTCTCTCGCCATCTCGTCACATAAATATTCTTGGACGCTGTGGGGAGCTTGATGATTGATGTCGATATCTGTCACATCATAGATGCGTAGAGCTAGTTGTTGTCCACCCTGACGACGTAGTTCTTCTTTGTGGGTGTTAGGAACATCCCAATAGGCATATGCCCATTGTGGATCGCGAGGCATCAATACGATTCGGCTTTCTCCGTAACCGTCGGGAAGATCTCCTAAATCGCGATCGACAGCAGCAAGGCTCTCTTGGAGATTATCTTCTTGACCAACTTCAAATTTTGCAGCTTTCACTTCTTGTTCCTCCTGAATGGCTGATGGATTTTGTAAAAATACTTCTTGTTCTGTTTGCTCTTGTTCTGCTTTTCTTATTGCTTCTTTAATTGAAGCCAGCAGCTGCGCCTTACGCATTCTGCTATAACGGGATATTTTATATTCGCTGGCAACCCTTCTGAGCTGCCGTAAAGTCATTTCTTCTAGTGGTGGGCGTTCTTTTGCCATTAACTTACAGCCTCCGATTAATTAGACGGTGTATAGCTGTTGGCAGCCATATTTAAGACTCAGAAGCTAGCAAAAGTCACTAGTACTCCTTTGATCTTGCAACCTTAATTTTCGTCTACATTAATTACTCTTTAATTTAGTTTTTTTTTGTTTGTATGTGGGAAAGGTCTTAACCACTTAATTAATTTATAGCAACAAAACAGCGTTGGGGATCGCGTTCGAGGGAATAAGAATCGGTTTAATAACGATTTTTCTAGGTTACAAGGTCATTTATGTCATGAAATTTTAACATTTACGGGATCGTCGATCCCAAAAAAAGAACTAAAGTTATAATTTCATGACTTTTATTGGTGTTGGAGAAGTGTAGTCAAAAAAAGGAGACTTAAGGGGAGTAGAGAAAAATCTGTCATGTTACTAGAAAATAAGTAAAAATGAACATTACAATGGTTTAAACATTACTAACTTTTAAAGAAAATTAATCTAACTAAATTTTTATGACTGACGTTCCCGTCTCTCGCATCCGTAATTTCTC
>JAAUYI010012564.1_pt1 | contig 13770 bp, 14 predicted proteins | sample 7278041 | NCBI WGS metagenome assembly JAAUYI01 (sample SAMN14350216, study PRJNA611818) | marine sediment metagenome | isolation source: surface marine sediment (0.6m) | place: French Polynesia: Moorea | collected 2018-08
GGATGGAGAGTATCGCTGGTTATTAGATTATGGCAAACCCCGATTTAGAACAGATGGTAGTTTTGCTGGTTATATTGGTTCTTGTATCGATATCAGCGATCGCAAACAGATCGAAGCCACTCTCCAAGAATCTGAGCGACGCTGGCGTACCTTGCTCGAAAATGTAAGGATGTTAGTCGTAGGATTAGATTGTCAGGGAATAGTTGAATATGTTAATCCCTATTTGCTCGAAGTGACTGAATATACCGAAGAAGAAGTTGTTCGGCAAAGTTGGATTGATAAGTTTGTTCGTCCCCACGATCAAGCAGAAGCAGAAAAATTATTTAAAAAGGTACTACAGTCTAATTCTCCTTCTCAGAATCATCGTAAGACTATTTTGACTAAATCAGGAGAGCCGAGAGTTGTCTCTTGGAATAGTACTCAATTGCGTAATCTGCAAGGAGAACCCATCGGTATGATGTGTATTGGCGTAGATATAACTGAACATCATGCTGTTGAGCAAATGAAGGATGAGTTCATTTCTGTTGTTAGTCATGAACTCCGCACTCCTCTAACTGCTGTGCATGGCGCATTATGTTTATTAGTGAAAGGTGCAGTAAAACCAGAATCGGTTCAAGGTCAACGTATTGTCCAAATTGCAGCAGAAAGTACAGACCGCTTAGTTCGCTTAGTCAATGATATTTTAGAATTAGAACGATTACAATCAGGGAAAATTGAGTTAGTTAAGCAAAAAATTAATGCTAAAGAACTGATCCGACAATCGATCGACCAGGTTCAGATTATGGCAACTCAAGCGGGTGTTAATCTCCGATTGCAAAAAGCAGATGTATTTTTTGAGGGTGATGGTCATCGTTTGATTCAGGTATTAACCAATCTTCTCACTAATGCGATTAAGTTTTCTGATCCAGGCTCGTGTGTTTGTCTTTGTGCCAAGATCAAAGAACCGAATAATTTAGAACCACACAATCACATTTTATTTGTAGTTCAAGATAAAGGTCGAGGTATTCCCACAGAACAATTAGAGAGTATATTTGAACGATTTCATCAAGTTGATGCCTCTGATTCTCGCAAAAAAGGGGGAACTGGTCTAGGGCTGGCTATTTGTCGCAATATTGTCGAACAACATGGCGGTAGAATTTGGGTAGAAAGTATAGTCGGGGAGGGTAGTACTTTTTACTTTACTATTCCTCTTCCTGAATACAATATCAATCCTTAAACAAAATTTGTTGTCGAGAAGATTATGGCTCAGAAACGTATTTTAGTTGTGGACGATGACGATGGTGTTAGAGAAGTTATTCAAATTTGTTTAGAAGCGATCGCCGGATGGAAGGTATTACCTGCTGCTTCTGGAGGAGAAGCTTTGATCGTAGCTGAAGACCAAAAACCTGATGCTATTTTACTTGATGTAATGATGCCAGATATGGACGGACTAAATACTTTTCAGCAGCTACAAGTTAGTGGTACCACTAAAGATATACCCACAATTTTGTTGACTGCTAAAGCCAAAATTAGTGAACAAAGAAAACTTCAAGTTTTGGGAGTTGCAGGTGTGATTGTTAAACCTTTTGAACCTTATAATCTAGTCGATCAAATTAAAACAATTCTCAATTGGTTAGACTGATTTTGGTAGCAACCCTTGCTAAAAAGCCGTGAGATTATAGCAAACGAGTATTAAGTAGTCGTGCAAAACGGACATCTCACGCTGACGAGCAAAGCTCGCCAGTCGTGTCCTCATTAATTGGATAGTTGAGATAGGGTTTAGGTATTAGGTTTTAGGTGTTAGGGAAAAATGGAATGTACAAATAATTTTGTTTAGGTACTTAAGAGAACTATTTGGGGAAAATAAACATATTTTTTTTTAATCGCCCTTTTTCAATAACACGCTAAGCTAATCTAAACTATTTAAATTGGTGTGAGGTTTGTTAGATGAGGGTTTTGTTAATATATCCTTTGTTTCCTCAAAGTTTTTGGTCGTTTGAGAAAACATTAGCTCTAGTAGGGCGAAAAGCATTATTACCCCCCCTTGGCTTAATTACTGTAGCAGCTATTTTGCCAAAAGAATGGGAATATAAGCTTGTCGATCATAATATTCGTGAAATAACTGAAGCTGACTGGGATTGGGCAGAGTTAGTGATAATTTCTGGCATGATTGTGCAGAAGGAAGATTTATTAGCACAAATAAAAGCAGCCAAAAAACGAGATAAGCCAGTGGCAGTAGGAGGACCTTACGCTACAACCTCACCTCAAGAAGTTCAAGCAGCAGACTATTTAGTGTTAGATGAAGGAGAAATTACTCTCCCTATGCTTGTGGAAGCAATAGAAAGAGGAGAACAAAGCGGTATATTTAGAGCAACTGAGAAACCATCGGTAACAGAAACACCCATTCCTCGTTACGATTTACTAGAATTGTCTGCTTACGATAATATGTCAATTCAGTTTTCCCGTGGCTGTCCTTTTCAGTGTGAATTCTGTGACATTATTGTTCTTTATGGACGCAAACCTCGAACTAAAACTCCTGCACAACTATTAGCAGAACTAGATTATATTTACAATCTCGGTTGGCGAGGGGGAGTATTTATGGTAGATGATAACTTTATTGGCAATAAGCGCAATGTTAAATTGCTCCTAAAAGAATTAAAAGTCTGGATGCAAGAAAAAGACTATCCTTTTAGTTTTGATACGGAAGCTTCTATCGATCTAGCTAAAGATGAAGAATTGATGGAATTGATGGTAGATTGTAGCTTCAAAAAAGTTTTTTTAGGTATAGAAACTCCTGACGAAGATAGTTTGGCTTTAACTCAAAAATTTCAAAATACCCGCGATCCTCTCAGCGAATCTGTAGATAAAATTACCAAAGCTGGCTTACAAGTTATGGCAGGGTTTATCATTGGCTTTGATGGTGAGAAACCAGGGGCAGGCGATCGCATTGTTCGTTTTGTCGAACAGACTGCTATTCCTATGGCAATGTTTAGTATGTTGCAAGCCTTACCTAATACTGCCCTTTGGCACAGATTAGAAAAAGAAGGAAGATTGCTGGCAAGAGGCGCAAATATCAATCAGACTACTTTAATGAATTTTGTACCTACTCGTCCTATTGAAGATATTGCCCAAGAATACATCGATAGTTTCTGGAAACTTTATGAACCCAAATCTTATCTCGATCGCGCTTTACGCTATTTTATGAAGTTGGGTACACCTAAACATTCTGGTAAACGCAAAATTACGCCTCAGGTTATCTCCGCACTATTCACTATTTTTTGGCGACAAGGTGTTATTGGCTCAACTCGCTGGACATTTTGGCGCAACTTAATCACTTTACTACTACACAATCATCGTGTTGTCCCTTTTTATCTCATTGTCTGTGCTTACCTAGAACACTTTGGTGAGTATCGTCAAATTGTTTATCAAAATATCAATACCCAATTAGCTGCCTATCAGAAGGCTAGCCGTGTAGAAAGTTTAGCTTCTTAAGTTTTAGGGGCAGTATCCGTGCTGCCCCTATATAAAACTCTAAATACTAAAGATAATTCTTAACGCTTTATCTAAAATCAATTAGTTGAGTCTAATTTTTGTATTGCTAATTTTCTTTGGTTATCTAGTTTTTTTCGCCACTTTTCATCAATTTTTGTGGCTGATTCATATAAATTGCTTGCTTTTTGTTCGGCAGATTTAGCAAGCCCAATTAATTTGTCTAAAGTTTCTTCATTCGGTAGTTTAGTAATTTCTTTCATTGTAGTTTTCTTAAAACTTCTATAGTAGTTACGACTTCTATTTTAGTATCTAACACTTGACCTAAAAGGCTCGATAAATCTTCTCCAGATTCTTGAATTTCTTCTGCTGTCACATCAGATATAGAAACTCGTTCAATAATTGCTTGTATGCGTCTTCGTGAAATCTCTACGAATAGCAAAATATTGTTGAGTAACGAAAAAAATCTAATTAGTCTAAGATTGTCAGGAAAACGAGATATTAAAGGTCTGAGTAAATTGATGCCTTCTCTTGTCTCTTGCTCTGTAAAAGTAAGTTCTCGATCGAGTCTTTCAATTAGTTTTTTAATTTCTGAAGGAGTAGACATTGATGTTGATAATCTAAAGATATCTGCTCAATTTTATATTTCAAGCGTAAAAATGGAAAATGGAAGAGTATCTTGATCGCATTCAGGCAGAATTTTTTGAACCCATTAATTCTTATAAAATTATTCAAGAAGGCTGGACTAATCTGATAGTAGAAATTAATGGGCAATGGATTTTTCGTTTTGTCAGAGATCGGGAAAACATGCAAATTGCTGTAGAACGTGATTTTCTGCCAAACTTTGCTAAGGTTTCACCTGTTAATATTCCTAATTTAGCAATAAGTAGTGATGATTATATTGCTTATCGTAAAATAGCTGGCGATCGATTTTCTCCCCAAAATTTTTTGCTTTTTTCCAGTACTCAAAAAGCAAACCTCTTCAAGCTTTTAGGACAATTTTTGACCTGTCTACATAATTTCCAATTTACTCATCTATACCTATCCACAGCACCTTATGGCGGAAGTGATTTCTGGAATGACTTGTGGCTTCCTGTCAAAGATGATCTTTCTGAGCAAACGAGAATTAAAGCTGAATGCTATTTTACTAATATTTTGAAGGAAGTTAATGCTATTCCTTTCGAGAAGACACTAACTCATTCTGATTTAGGAACAAACAATATATTAGTAAATTATGAGCAATGTCATTTGGCAGGAATTATTGACTTTAGCGATATGAGCATAGCCGATCCCGCTGTAGATTTTGCCGGATTTTATCGTAATTTTGGTCATCAATTTGTGGAAGAGCTTCTTAGTTACTACCAAAGACCAATAGAAAGTAATTTTTGGGCGCGAATAGAATACGAATCTAAAAGAAAAATGTTCTTTGTTATTTATTTTGCTCTGAATCATGGTTTTGCAACTCAGATTCCTATTATTCTGGAATATATCGAAAAGCTATTTCAAGATAAAGATTATGAATAACAATTTAATTGTGACTTTCAGCTTGAGCTTTAGGCAGTGCATAAAATCCGAGATGATTAGCAATAGGGCGTTCATTCATGGGTATTTTGCTATGAATAGGAGCATTTAAAAATTTAGTACCATAAGCATTAGCAATTGCTAAAGTGGTAGAACCACCACCATCTAAATTTAATGCCCTATCTGCACCTAAATTAATAGCAATATTTGCTAGTTCCTTTAAAGTGGCTCCCTCACTATACAAAGGTTGCTTACCATCAACTACAATCAACCAAATTTGGTCACCTGTATTATTAGTAGCTACGACTGTTCGAGCATAAGCAGGAGTATCGTAATTAATTTTCGACATGCCATCAATAACTAAAATATCCTTACCTCCAATTCCCCAAACTGTTCCTCCAGGACATTTTTGTTGAGTTGAAATTTGCGCCATGTTGGATTTAGCAAAACACAAAAGATTCCATTTATCTGCTGGATTACCATATCCTACGGTATTAGAAATTGATTGACCTAACACATTAACATCTTCTCCCAATTGAGGATAATAATCCCAAGGACTTTGTTCATGAAAAGGATAAAAAAAGCTACCATTAATGGCTAATTGTAAATCAAATTTTTTAATAAACTGAGATATAGTTAAAGCAGAATTTTGATTGATGTTAGAAAAAGATTGAGGTGGAGTTACAAAAGGTTTTATACCTGTTGTAGTCAGATCGATCGCGACAATGTGGACGATAAAAGGACGAGGTGTAGAATATATTTCTCTTTGATAAGTAATACCTTGAAATAATATCTGTTGCTCATTGGTTATGGGAGGACGCAAACTAGCTCGCCAAATATAAAATATTAAAGGTAAAAGCAAAACAATTACCACTAAAAATCTAAAACACGATCGAGAATTTATTTTAGATATCATAATTGATATAGCAGTTCTAATCTGGAATACTTTAGTTGACTATAAATGCTTAAGATAAGTAAAAACAAATTAATTTTTTAGCTTAAATCAAATTATGCTAATCAGTAAAGCTTATTTCTAAATACTAAATAAATGAGATTACCTATTAAGTATATTTCTAAAATAATATTTGTCGTAGTAGTAAGCATTTTAGCTTTTGATGCTATTGCTACTATGTTATTTGGTAGTTTAGGTAAAACTACTGAAAGCTCAGAATGGAATTATATTTTGACATTGTATATTTTCTTGGCAAGTTTAGGAGCGATCGCCTTGATTGCAAATCTAAAAACTAACTTAACGATCTTCAAGATATTCAAACCAATTGCGACTGTTTTATCTGCTACGTTAAGTTTTGCTTTATTAGGATTTTATTATGGAGGCAGTACAACTAATAATAATCCTCAAATAGCGATAATAACAGCGATCGCTCTAGGTATAGTAGGAACTATTTTCAGTTTAAAATATAATCAATTTATAATTAAAGGCGTTACATCGATCGCTAGCATAGCAGCCTATGGTTTTGCTTTTTATGCTGTTACAAATGCCAGCGCGTATTTTTCTGTAGCGAACTTATTTGGCGGAATATCGTGGGGAATAATTTGTTTGATTTATCTGAGCATAACTATAAATAATTTGATGAATATATCGAATCAATTAAATTGATGTTATTGAGTTATTAGATACAATTGTTTCTGGAAAAATAAAAAAATCTTTAATATTACAATATTTTGCATTTTAACTTTTGTCTTAACCCCTGTAAACAAGTAATAGAATAAATCTATGAAATTATTTAATGCCATTCCCTTATTTGCTATTATATGGGTTCTATACCATTTGGTTATTATCTGGGGATCATCAACAATATTAAGCTATGAAGTATTTCAGCTTGGCTTAGTTTCAGGAACTATTTGGAAAGTTACAGTTAGTGACTTATTACTGATGGCTGGATTAATTGTTTTATATTTAGAAATTCTCCAAGCTACTTTAACTAGTATGATGTCGGTAATTAATCATACTCTTTCAACCTTAGTATTTGTTGTTTTTATCGTTGAATTTATTATCATTGCTACTTCTACAAATTCTACCTTTTTTCTCTTAAGTTTAATGTCTTTAATTGATGTCCTAGCTGGTTTCACTATTACCATCGCTGCTTCTCGCCGAGATATTGTTAGGAATGATTAGAATAGCCGAGGTAAGCTAATCTACAGAAACCTCGTATATTGATCATTTAAAGGAATAAATTTTAAAACTATTACCCTATCAGGTAACTGTAAGTACTTAGGCACAATTATTTACACACTTTCTTTTTCTATTACCTATTATCTACCTTTACCAAGTAATTTATTTTATACAAGTACTTAATTGTTTGGGTTAGGGTAGCCAAAGCGAGAAAATATTCATCATTAAAGCTAAGAGTGTTAGCTCTAACTAATCATCTCTTCTTTTTGTCTAAAGACCTGAAAATACCTGAATTTTCCCCCTTTTATTAACCCCAAAATCACTACAAAATACTAATAAGTTGAGTTGTTAACTGGTTATTTATGACTATGCATAAACGGCAAAAGTCAATCCTAGAATTACTCATAAGTATTTAATTGCTAAAACATAACCAATATAAATGCCTAATTTAGTCGAGAAAAATCTATGAAAATACTAATTTTGGCTTCTAATCCGAGAAAAGACCTTGATCTAGAAAGGGAAATTAGATATTTGCAAGAAGTAATTGAGAGATCGAGAAATCGAGAATATTTAGACGTAGAAGTTGGTTTGGCTGTACGACCAGAAGATTTACAAGGACTATTTCTGAAACATGAACCAGATATTGTTCATTTCTGTGGACATGGCACAGGAAAACCAGGCTTAGTATTACAAGATGATGCTGGACTAGAGAAGCTCGTTAGTACAGATGCGTTATCTAATCTATTCGAGCTTTGTTCTGAATGGGTTAAATGTGTTTTGCTTAATGCTTGTTATTCAGAAGTGCAAGCCAATGCCATGGTTCAACATATCAATTATGCCATTGGTATGAATCATGAGATTAGAGATGATGCAGCGATCGCTTTTGCTACTGGTTTTTATCAAGCACTAGGATATGGACAACCTATAGGGCAAGCTTACAGATTTGGCTGTAATGCTATTCAACTTCAGATTTCTGGTAATTCTACTGTTCGCTCTGTTCTCTCGAAAGAAAAACGCAAACTGGAAATTGCTACCACCGTAGAGAAAGTTGTCATTCCCGAACATTTGAAGCCAGTGCTGAAAATCAAGCCAAATCTGACAACTAGTATAGATAAGTCTATGCCTGATGCGAAGGAAAACCTTTTACCTTCTACCAAACTCGATATTCAATCCTATATTGACAAAGCTCTGGAAAAAGAAATTGCTCGGAGGCAAGCTCACCCAGAATTAAGAGAAAATTTAGCCGAGCCAAGTATTCAAGTTTACTCTCCTTCCTCTTCACCCAAAAAAACTCATAAATTGTTGATTGGCAGTATTTTTGGGGTTATTTTAGCTACTGTGGCTTTAATTGTAATATCATCTTTGTCTAATAGAACTGAGATGACAGCTGAAGATTTTTTCGATCGTGGGGCGGATAAACATGAGAAAAATGATTACCGAGGCGCGATCGAGGATTATACTCAGGCGATCAAAATAGATCAAAACCATGACGATGCCTACTACGATCGAGGTCATGCTCGCTTTGAACTAGGAGATCACCAGGGAGCAATTGAGGATTTCACTCAGGCGATCGCCATCGATCGAAATGATGGTAATGCTTACTACGATCGGGGTAAAGCTCGCTTTGAACTAAGAGATCGCCAGGGAGCGATCGAGGATTACAAAAAAGCTGCCGAGCTTTTTCGGCAACAAGGAGATACAAGATGGTATCAAGAAACACAAGAAGAACTGAATAAAATCAAAGAAATTAAGCCTAGAAAACTTAAGTCTATTGTTGAAGTTTTAAAAGTTTACGCTAATTCTACCCAAGGTACTCCTTTTGAAAATCGTGACAATAAGTCTGTACAAGTAAGATTTGAAGTAGATTCTAATAGTAGATGGTTAGCCATTCCTAAACATATTGATAATGTTCGTGAATCTGCTCAAGGTTTTATTTCCCCGAAAGGAAATCCTAATTTTCGCTCTAACGATAATATGCCCTGTCCTAGATATCCTCTCGGATCGTTAGTAGTTAAGAGTGAAAAAGGTGGATGTCTTGCCCACGGAGAACAAGACTTTTTTGAATTAGCACCAGGAGAAACAGTTTATTTTCTCATGAATGATGTTTATGGGCGTTATGAGGATAATGAAGGTTATATTGATGTCCAAATATCCAGATAAGCCTGTTATTTAATCGTTCTGCATTTCACAGTCAGAAAATTGAGAGAATTATGTTCTTGCTTTGCTTTAATTTGTCGATCGATCATGCTGAAAAAACTATAAATTGCTGATAATGTTTTGTACGATCTGTTGACTAATTTGTGTGAATTATTTGTTATGGTAAGTTCGAGCAGAGACTAATAATTAGCTTCATCATCCCTGCTTAATTTGAGGAAATTATGAGGATGATGAATTTTTGTCAGTAGGAAGCCCCAGTCTTCGCCATTCCATCATGCCTCCTGTGATGTTATAAACTTGAGTAAAACCAGCTTTTGACAGTTGTTGAGCAGCGATAGGACTGCGGTGAGCCGTCAGACAAATTAAAGCAATGGGTTCATCTTTAGGTAGTTCCCGAAACCACTGGGGCAAAACCCAACGACTCAGCCAAGAGTTACTGCCGATCAAAATACGAGGAAAACTTAAATTAACTGCATTGGTCGCGTGAAATATTTTATACTCAAAACTACTGCGAACATCAATCAGCTGAGGAGGGTTGGGTAACTGAAGAAATTCCTCTGGTGAGAGATCGATAACTTGTGGTTGGGAATTTGTAATTGATGTCATTTAAAACTCCTTTAAATTAAAAACTATTTAAGCACCGTTCAAATGCTACTTTGTGAGCTTTTTTCCCTGCCATCATGCCCCCAGCAATTTTATGGACTTTGGTAAATCCAGCTTTTACCAGTTGTTGGGCAGCAATAGGACTACGATGAGCCGTCAGACAAATTAAGGCAATGGATTACTGATTACCCTTCGGGCGGGGCGCGTTCCCAAAGGTCAGAAACCTCCGTGGGGTCGCCCCCGCTGATTACGGATTGAAAAGTAACTTTCTATCCAGTCTCCTCAGTCTAAAATTAGTGTGGTCTATCGATCTCAAAACCGCTGTAAGCTCTTTGACTTTTTTCTAAGGACAAAGCTAAAGTCCTAAACCCACCAGGGTTTTTTTCCAGTACGTGGATCGATATCTGTCCAAGGAGCAATCCTAATATAGTCTCCGGCAACGCTAACGTGAGCTAGTTGTAAAGGAAGAGGTGCTGGTCCTCGTACGACTCTTCCCTCATGGTCATAGCGAGAACCATGACAGGGACATTGGAATTGATTTTCATTAGGATTCCAGGGAAAAGTGCAGCCTAAATGAGTGCAATTATCGACGATTCCCCAAGAGTGTAATTTATTATCTTTGGTAACAGTAAGATAGGTTGGTTCTCCTGCTAATCCTGCAACTAAAGCACGAGTTCCAGGTGGTTTGGCTAGAATCTGACTGGCAGGAATCAGATTACCATTAATATCTTTAGCCAGTATCGAACCATCTTCGCCAACTTCTTGAGGTGGAACAAACAACTTGGCAGCAGGATATAAGGCTGCACAGCAGTAGCAGCAACGGCTGCACCTGTAATAAAGTTAAGTAGTTGCCTTCGTGATATTGAAGGACTTTCTAAGGATAAACTCTCTTCCACGGTTAAATACCTTCTTAAATTTTGTGATTGATATGTTCTAGAAGTCTGTCAAGGTAGCAATAAGGAAATAGAGTATTAGTATTGTTGAGGATTTTGTTTGCGAGTGTTAATACCCAATAAGCCATAGAGCAGACAAGAACCTGCTAGACCACTAATTGCCATGACAGCACCAGTAACAATTAAACCAATACCTAAAGTCGAACCACTATAAACTAATAAACCGAAATAGAATAAAGCACTGGCTAACACTAAACGAATTAAACGATCGATTGTCCCTACATTGTTAAACATGATTTTTATTTCCTTAAATTGATATTTCTTAATGATTAAAAAAATTTGCCCTAACTTTGAGTAACTAATTGCGCCGTACTTAGGCTATTGATTACTCTCTGCATCTTGTGACTAGCTTGAACAGCAAGTTGCATATCTAAACCTCTGTTGAACGTTGTTTCGCCAAAACGCAATTTTTATTTACATTTCTTAGCAACTATTTATTATGTTAGATAACTATATGGTAATATAACAAAATATTTAATATTTTTTTTAGACCAAGAATTAATCATGGCTCATGTAGTAGTAGGGGGGACTCGGCGGTTTACCCACTGCTTACGAATTGCGACATTTTTTAGCAAAAGAACATCAGGCTACTTTGATTTCGGATAAGCCGATGGTTGTCAGCTTCCTTTTACCTACTCAATGATTCTTCCTTCTTTTCGAGGAGTATCTTTTATCCAAGAAGTACCTGGATTAGGTAATGAGAAGGGATTTATGTCAATCAAAAGATCGAGCCATAGTCTTCAATTACTTTGACTTCACAACTTACTCAAATTATCAATCTATGTTTTTAATCGCCAAAAATTTAAACAAGTTTAGAACATTCATAAGCAAATCTCTAAACAGAGTTTTAATCGGATTCGCTATTATTTTCTTGTTGTTTATAGGGAATCCTTCTCTAGCGATCGCCCAAACCGATGCTACTCAATTAGCAAAGGCAGTAGCAGAAATTGAAAACCTGGATGCTATGCGTTCTGGGTTGGCTTCTACTCTAAAGGATTCAACTACTGAACCAACAGTACAAACTTTCAAAGAAGTTTGCCAACCTGTGGGTATGAGAGCCATGCAACTGAGTAAAGAAAATGGCTGGCAAGTAAAGCAAATTGCCAAAAAGTATCGTAATCCCGCTCATAAACCCGATAATTTACCAGCACAAATGGCATTGGCAAAGTTCGATCGAGACTCGGAATTAATGGGCTTTTGGGATAGAGAAACCATCGCTGGAGAATCAGGGACTCGTTACTATCGCCGTATTAACGTTGAGTCTAGCTGTCTAGCTTGTCATGGAGACAAAAACTCGCGTCCCCAGTTTATTAAGGATAAGTATCCTCAAGACTTAGCCTACAATTTTAAGATAGGAGATTTACGAGGAATGTATTCAGTGTTTATTCCCGATGTGCAAGCAGCTTTATTAAATTCTCACACAGGTGAATCATAATAAGGTTTATTGACACTCCCTTAGCCCTTTAGGGTAAGGGATTCTTGAGCTAACCGTTGACTATTTACTTTTGCTTTCGCTATCCTCAAGGTCTTACACAATTATGTCTGAACCGTGATTGAAAGCTTTCTCTTAATACTAAGAAGCGGGCGAAAATTGGAAGAAGTAAGAAAATAGCAACCCAAAATATTTTAACTTTGGATTGCTTAAACTGTTATTTAAAGGAAAACTAAGAGAAAATGACGAATTTAATTAACTGTTAATGACAGGAGCAGTCAACGCCATAGGCTGAACTTCCCCAGAAGCTAAATCTAAGGGAAAATTGTGAACATTCCGTTCGTGTATAACTTCAATTCCTAAACCAGCACGGTTCAAAACATCAGCCCAAGTATTAATTACTCGACCTTGAGCATCAAGAAGAGACTGGTTAAAGTTGAAACCATTAAGGTTGAAGGAAAAGCAACACACAGCTAAAGCAGCACACCAGATACCAATTACTGGCCATGCGCCTAAGAAAAAGTGTAAAGCACGACTGTTATTGAAAGAAGCATATTGGAAGATCAATCTGCCAAAATAACCGTGAGCAGCAACAATATTATAAGTTTCTTCTTCTTGACCAAATTTATAACCGTAGTTTTGGGATTCGGTTTCAGTAGTTTCTCGAACTAAGGAAGATGTCACCAAAGAACCGTGCATGGCAGAAAATAAAGCTCCACCAAAGACACCAGCTACACCTAACATATGCAAGGGGTGCATCAGAACATTGTGTTCTGCTTGCAAAACAAGCATAAAGTTAAATGTCCCACTAATCCCTAAAGGCATTCCATCGGAGAAAGAACCTTGACCTATAGAATAGACAAGCAATACCGCAGTGGCAGCAGCAACAGGCGCACTATAAGCAACACTAATCCAAGGACGCATTCCTAAGCGGTAAGATAATTCCCACTGGCGACCCATATAGCAAAAAATACCAATCAGAAAGTGAAACACAATCAGTTGGTAAGGTCCACCATTATATAACCACTCATCTAAGTTAGCTGCTTCCCAGATGGGGTAAAAATGCAAACCAATAGCATTGGAACTAGGTACAACCGCAGCCGAAATGATGTTATTGCCATAGAGTAACGAACCAGCGACGGGTTCGCGAATACCATCAATATCTACTGGCGGTGCTGCGATGAAGGCAATGATAAAACAAATAGTTGCGGTTAAGAGAGTAGGAATCATTAAGACTCCAAACCAACCGATATACATACGGTTGTTAGTGCTTGTAATCCACTGACAAAATTTTTCCCAAACATTGTCGTTTGGACGTTGTTGTACGGAAATAGTCATATTTTTAAATTGCGAGGTTAATAATTGTTAAAGGCAACTTTAACCTTAATATATGTTAAACTAAGCCACCTCGTCACCGAGGCGACTCGTCTTCAGAACGCATCATGAAAATTTCTCTTCAATGCGCTCCTCTGTAATCAGGCTCTTTATGAGTACCATGACCA
>JAAUYI010016256.1_pt1 | contig 13770 bp, 16 predicted proteins | sample 7278041 | NCBI WGS metagenome assembly JAAUYI01 (sample SAMN14350216, study PRJNA611818) | marine sediment metagenome | isolation source: surface marine sediment (0.6m) | place: French Polynesia: Moorea | collected 2018-08
GATTTTCTGGAAAATCCCAAAGTACCTTTGCTGCGTCGAGAATTAGACAAAGCAATCACTGAAGCGATCGCCGTTGCTCAAGCTAAGGGTGCAACTTCAACTGAGTGCATTGATGCTTGGGCTTTGGTTGAAGATTTGGAAGCAGAAGCAACTTATCAAGAGGGAGCAAAATCACCAGATACAACTCCTTTCCAACAATTTTGCTTAGATAATCCAGAAATTCTCAAGGTTCGTCATGACCAGACCGAATCTGCGCTCGCTAAATAAGTGAACTAGATAGGGACATTCTTTATGAATGTCTCTACTTTCTAACTGAGAGGAAAATACTCATGACTACACTAACTGGTTTAACTCCAGGGGAATCAATTTGGAAACCTAAATTTATTGAAGAAATAGATCGAAATATTTGTCTTGATTGCGACAGATTTGATGAAGTAGGTGGTCGCAATGCTTTCAAAATACAGTCTATAAACCAAGACGATGACAATCTTCAACATCAAATATTAACCATTGCCAATCCCGAACAATGTGCAGATTGTACGGCTTGCACGAGTCGCTATCCAGAACCATATCCCTCACACTACTCCTCACACTACTCTTTTTCTGTATGAAAAAAATTAGTAATGAAACCAGAAAAACAGACAGCAACACTACCTAAGAAAAATTATAAAATTTCTTTGGCTGTCCGCTCTAAATTTTTCTTGCTTCTACTCATAAGTCTAGCTTTGATCTTCGATGAAATAGTTCGTCCACCAAGCTCAAAGTTATTCTATAATCAGTCTTCACCCGAAGTACCAGCAGCAAAATAACTAACAAGTTTTCATTTAACTTTTCTAGTTGGGAGTAGTAACAATATTGAATAATTAGCAGTAGGAAAAATCATGAAAAATTTTAAACGTATCCGAGAAGACATAATCACGATCGCGCTTTTGTTGATAACTCTTACCTTTACCTCTAGTAATTTTACTCCTGAGTTATTAGAAGATAATTCTTTTACTCAGAGAAGAGCGCAAATAGCAGTAAGTCATTAGCACTTTGTAGTTTGTAAACAAGAACTAATAACCAACAATTAACCACTAACCAACATAATAATTATAGGAGTTTCAGTCATGACTAAAATAGGTATTTTTTATGGCAGCACCGCAGGCGTAACTGAAGAAATCGCTGAAAAACTGGTGGAATATTTTGACGAAGGTGTCTGCGATCTCTACAACATGGAAGATGATTTTGATGATTTTGACGATATGCTGCAATACGATTATTTGCTGCTTGGTTCGTCTACTTGGGGTTCTGGTGAAGTACAGAATGATTGGCGCGATCCTTTGGTAGATATGGAAGACGACAAGCCCGACTTTACTGGCAAAACAATTGCTTTCTTTGGTGCGGGAGACTGTGGCACTCATGGCGAAAATTTTGTTAGTGCTTTGGGTATTTTATACGACGCTTTTAAAGAAGCAGGTGCAACCATAGTCGGAGATGTTTCCACAGACGACTATACCTTTAATTATTCTTTTGCAGTGCGTGACGGTAAGTTTGTCGGCTTACCCATTGACGAGATTAACGAAAGCGAAAAAACCGAACAACGGATCGAAAATTGGATCGAAACTCTCCGCCCCCATTTTGCTTAGCGATCGCCCATTAAATCATGCAGACTATTCAAGAACAGTTTTCCTGGTGCGATCTCGAACCAGAAATCAAGCAATTATTGGTTCTAGCTAGCGAAAATTGGGAATATACGGGTTTAGCCGAAAAATACATCCAGGAAGCTTTATCTAAAGCTGGAAATAATCTCGATGTCTTGGTTGGAGCTTATCGTTTCTTTTTCTACAAACACAAACCGGCGATCGCCTTATCAATTGCCCAAAAAGTATTACAGGCGATCGCAACTGAAGAAAACTTACCTAGCCAATGGTTACAACTCCAACCAATTCTTCTCTCGCGCAAACAAGAACCTAAGATCCGACTTTATCTTAATGCCTATGCAGCCACGGGTTTGATTCTCGCCCAACTTGGCAGAATCGAAGAAGCCAAAGCAATTAGCCAAAAAGTCAAAGAAATAGATGATACCCGTCAGTTTTGCGCCACTACCGTCTTTGAAGTAATTACAAAACCATCTGATGAAGATGAAGACGAATAACCAGCAACTAAAGACAAAGGACAAATAACCAATGACTGATAACCAACGTCAAGAAGAATATTTCAAATTAATCGATCTCCTACTCCGTTGTCCCAATGGCAAAGAACCAGAAGTCTTAGATGCCAACAAAGATTTAATTGATGAAAATTTCATCAGAACTGTAATGCAAGTAGCAACCATAATGGCCCATGAAAATAATCAAGAAGGTTCTAAATTCTTGGTCTTTATCGCTCGTCAACTTGCCAAACAACTAGGTTTGTATCCAGAATTATCCACTAAAACATCACAACAATGATTATAGCCACAAGACTCAGCCATGCTTCTGTAGCTTGGCTACAAAAAAAAGGTTACAGTGCCGAAAATTTAAACAAGAAAGCCAATAATGGTGCGACAGCTTTAATAGCTGCTAGTCGAGAAGGAGCAATTAACGTCGTGCGAGATTTACTCGCTAGCGGTGTTGACATCAACCTAACCAACAATGATGGCAATAATGCTCTTTGGTTTGCCTGTTTTAATCATAATCTTCCTCTGATGGGGTTACTGATTAACGCAGGGATTGAAATCGATAACCAAAACGAGAATGGTGTAACCGTATTAATGTACGCTGCTTCGTCAGGAAAAATAGATGCAGTCAGACTGCTACTAACAGTAGGAGCAAATCCTAATCTAAGAAACTTAGATGACTTTAGGGCGATCGAATTTTCCAGTACTGTTGAGATTCTTAAAATTTTACGTCAAGCTTCTTCGCAGCAGGGCAATAAGTAGGGGCGAACGCCCTAAAGGATTAGCTGAGTCTAACGACTTGCTTGCGCAACCGCGTCGCCGTTCGCCCCTACAACCCCGAACTAACAACTAACAATCAATGACCAATGATCGTTCAACAATTAGAAACAGTCGGCAAAAAATTCCATGATGCTACTAAGCATTCTCCTTTATCGGTGATGCTCGATCCTAATTATGTCGATGCGTCAACTCAGCCTACTGCTTTTAAAAGCTATCCTAAATTTTATCGTCGTTTCCCTTTAGATAAAAATAATCCAGTCCATAGCTTTATTCATTTAACCAGCGCGATTACTTTTGAAAAGAAATATAAATATGATGCCTATCAGTTAAGAGTAAATCCCTCGGCAGGAGCATTATATCCTACGGAAATTTATATTCAAATCAGAGGGATTAAAGGTATTATCGATGGTATTTATCATCTAGAAGTTGCTACTAATTCATTAACTTTAATCTATGAGTTAATTGATGATGGACTAGAAAGTTATATCTTACCTAATTGCTTGGTCAAAGGTTTTATCTTTTTAGTGAGTTGTGCCTATTTTCGTTCTAGTTGGAAATATAAAAATAGAAGTTTGCGCTATTGTTTTTTAGATAGTGGACATCACCTCGGCGCAATCGAAGCTGCTGCATATTTGTATCAAAAAAACCTCCAAGTTCTCTTTGATTTTGATAAACTCGCTCTGAATAATGTTCTAGGATTTGAGAATAAAGAATTTGTAACTGCTGCGGTGATTTCTGGCGAAATTAAGACCAGACCCGTCCGTAGATTGCGATCGCCTTTACCTTTTGTTTCCCCCACTGACTACTTTGAAGCCAATCATTTGATTGAAGCAGGATATCAAGCTACAGTTAGCCAAAATTTAGAAAATAACTTATTTCTTAATAAAAATATAGTTCTTCAAAGTCCTCCTTTTAATTATCAACTAGAACAATTTAGAGAGACAATTCTGACTCGGAGATCGGCAAGAGCTTTTAAACGTAAAGCAATTTCTCAAGCAGAATGGTTACAAATTTGGCAGTATTTAAAACAGCCTTTGCTTACAATAAGTAAAGAAACAATTGAAATCTATTTAGTAGTAAATTACATTGAAGGCATGGAGTCAGGTTTATATCGAGGACTTCAGCAACTCCAAAGCCAAGATTTTAGCGAAAAAGCCAAATATTTGTGCGTAAATCAAGCAATAGCTAGAGATAGTGCCGTAACCTTATTTCTTACCTCCACTTATAGTAACTATCAAACAGCTATGCAAGTTGCTGGCTGGATGGGACAAAGACTTTATTTAATTAGTAATTATTTGGGCATAGGCTGTAGTGGAATTGGAGCTTATCACGATGATGAAACTCAGAAATTCTTAGGCACAAATAATGACGTTCTCTATACTCTGGCGATCGGACGTTGAATAAGGAATCAGGGGAAAGGAACAAGGAACGAGGAACGAGGAACGAGGAATAAGGAATAAGGAATAAGGAACAAGGAACAAAGGGAAAGTAAACAACTAACAACTGACAACTAACAACTAACCATTAACAAAATCATCATGAAAATTGCCAATAACATTACCGAACTTGTCGGCAAAACTCCTTTAGTCCGCTTAAATTCAATTCCCTTTGCCGAAGGTTGTCTGGCTCAAATTGTAGTCAAATTAGAAAGTATGAACCCCGCAGCCTCGGTTAAAGACCGCATCGGGGTAAATATGATTGTTGCTGCGGAAAAAGCAGGTCTAATTACCCCTGGCAAAACCATACTAATCGAACCGACTTCTGGCAATACGGGGATTGGTTTGGCGATGACTGCTGCTGCTAAAGGCTATCAACTGATTTTAACTATGCCTGAAAGTATGAGTAAAGAACGCAGGGCGATGCTCAAAGCTTATGGGGCGCAGTTAGAATTAACTGAGGCTTCCGCAGGGATGAAGGGAGCAATTTCTCGTGCTGAAGAACTAGCAGCAACCCTACCCGATGGGTTTATGCTACAACAGTTTAAAAATCCTGCCAATCCAGAAATTCATCGTCTGACTACCGCCGAAGAAATTTGGTCTGATACCGACGGCGAGATAGATATTGTAATTGCTGGTGTCGGTACGGGAGGAACGATTACAGGTGTTGCGGAAATAATCAAACAACGCAAACCAGAATTTAAAGCGATCGCGATCGAACCGAAGGACAGTGATGTGCTGTCTGGGGGTAGTCCAGGAGGACACAAAATTCAGGGGATTGGTGCGGGTTTTATTCCCGAAGTTTTAAGTGTCGATCTAATTGATGAAGTAGTTACTGTTACCAATGAGCAAGCTTTTAACTATGGTCGTCGCTTAGCCAGAGAAGAAGGTTTGCTGTCGGGTATTTCTACAGGTGCAGCTTTAGCAGCAGCGATCGAAGTCGGCAAACGACCAGAAAATGCAGGCAAGTTAATTGTGATGATTCAGCCCAGTTTTGGCGAGCGTTATCTGAGTACGCCCATGTTCCAAGATCTTGAGGATGAAAAATCCTTGGTCGTTAGTCGTTAGTCATACTCAAGATCTCATCGTGACCTGGCTTAACTCGGTACCAGCCCTGTTCTTGATTAACAGAAAGAATTTGGGTGGGAGTTTGAGTTTCCCGCCAAATTCCAACTCCTGCCTCCTCTTGACAGGCAAATTTTTAAATCACGTCTAATTTTACCCCAAAGAATTTGATTTCAAATATAGTTATTTTCAGAGAATTAAAAACTTAAATTATCTAAAAAAAACAGATAGGTATAAATAAGCAAAAATCTGGTTTTAATGTTTTTGAGATTAGATTTTCTTCTAATTTGTTCTCCATTAAAATCAATATTTTCTCCTGCTTATAAAATAGCGAGTCTTTGCCCAGCAATTATTAGAGATAAATAACTTCAGACTTATTACTTATGTAAAATACTCAAACTTAAAGTACGTAGCAAACTTAAAATTTACTAAAGAAAATATTAGGTTTTTGGGAAAATTGTTAACAATCAATCACAAAGACAAGCATAGTAGCTGTTGATACTTTATTAACATACTAATTTAACTATCTTATAAGAGCTATTTAGTTTGATTGACAAACTGAATGACACTAAATACTGAACAATACTAATTAGGAGCTAAAAAAATTGAGCTTTCCAGAAAATAAACAAACGTCACATCATATTGTCATTGTCGGTGGAGGATTCGGTGGGCTTTATGCAGCACAAACTCTGGCTAAAGGACCGGTCAAAGTTACCTTGATTGATAAACGCAACTTTCATGTCTTTCAGCCACTACTTTACCAAGTGGCTACTGGTGGTTTATCTCCCACTAATATTAGTTCTCCTCTGCGGGGAATCTTGAAGCGCAGCAAAAATATTGAAGTGCTAATGGGGGAAGTAAAAAACATCGACTCCAAACAGCAAACAGTCAAACTGCGCTCGAGAGAAATTAGCTATGACTCTCTGATCGTTGCTACTGGTGCTAGTCACCAATATTTTGGACATGAAGAATGGGCTGACAAAGCACCAGGTTTAAAAACCGTCGAAGATGCTTTGGAAATGAGACGACGCATTTTTATTGCTTTTGAATCGGCAGAAAAAGAAACTGACCCTGAAAAACGCCAGGCCTGGTTGACGTTCGCTATCATTGGTGGTGGCCCAGCGGGAGTGGAGTTAGCAGGAGCATTGGGCGAACTTGCTCACGGCACTCTCAAAGATGATTTCCGTAATTTTAACACAAAAGAAGCCAAAATCATCCTGGTACAAAGCCCAGAACGAATTTTGCCTTCCTATTCTCCTTCACTATCAATCGAAGCTAAAGCTTCCCTCGAACAGTTGGGAGTTACAGTCATGACTGGTGCGAGAGTTGTTGACATGGATAACCAGACAATTTCTGTGCGTCGCGGTGGTGAAATTGAATCAATTCGAGCGAGGACAGTGTTGTGGACTGCGGGAATGAAAGCCTCAGCCATGGCACAGAACCTAGCAGAATCGACGGGTGCTGCCTTAGATAAAATGGGACGAGTAATAGTTGACTCAGATTTTAATGTGCCAGGGACTAAAAACATTTTTGTCATCGGCGATCTGGCTAATTACTCTCACCAAGAGGGAAAACCATTGCCTGGTGTGGCTCCCGTGGCAATGCAGTCGGGAAAATATGTCGCCCGCCTGATTAAGAGTCGCCTCCAAGGAGAGACGATTTCACCTTTCCGATATTGGGACTGGGGCAGCTTGGCAGTAATTGGCAAGCACGCTGCCGTAGTGGAGATCGGATTTTTGAAGCTTTCTGGGTTTCTTGCTTGGGCATTCTGGATGTTTATTCACGTCTTTTATCTGCTGGAATTTGACAATAAATTAATTGTGATGATTCAGTGGGCTTGGAATTACTTCACTAGTAACAAAGGAGCGCGTATGATTACTGCCCCTGGAGAACAACCTAGTATTGAACTGGAAGAAAATAGTTTCTTACCAGTGCCGTCTGAGATTTGATTGAGATTGAACTCGCATTTTCTAGATAGACTTTTTAAGAGTTATGTTGAAAATCATTGACTCTTAAAAAGACTTTTAAAACCATAGGGAGGCAGTTAAAGAAGCAACTTATGAGCGGAAATACTCTCTGGCGATGGTTGTATACATCTGCCTCCTTTTATCCAAAGTATCTCACACCCTTACTTAGGGAAGTATCTCAAATCTCAACCTCAAAAACTGCTATCGGTCGATTTATATTCAAACTTTTCAACAAAACTAATCAAAATAATAACTTTCCGACAAAACACAAACAACAAAAAACCAAAGATAAGCTTATGAAAACCACAGAACCCTCAAAATCCAACTATAAAATAGAGGGAGAATTTCTCGGTTTTATACCCAAGCCAGGAGGTAAACCCAAGTACATTCAAGTCCAGGTAGGAGAGCGGATTATCCCAATTAAACTGGCAAAAGAATTGCGGGAAACTTTGGTCAGCGAATTGGTAAAGGGCGATCGCCTGTCAATATTTTTAGAATCACAAAATTTAGGTCGTTTTAGTAAACTAAAACTCAAAAGCGATTGCCTGGAAAGACTCGATACTAGAAGCGAATCTCAGTCTGTTGCATCAACTTTTAAATCAGAAAAAAGCGATCGAGGTAAGATTCTAGTTTGTCGCCAATCTAGTTGTTCCAAGCGAGGAGGAAAGCAACTCTATCGCGCTTTAACACAAACCCTGATGCAATTAGGATTACAAGAGCGAGTTAGTATCGAACTGACTAGTTGTCAGAAAAAATGCAAACAAGCTCCGAGTCTAATTTTAATGCCAGGTCATGTTAAGCATTCTTATGTCCATCCTAATGACCTTGCTTCACTCCTAAAAGCTCATTATTTGTAGTTATTTGTCTTTTGTCCTTTCTTGTTCGCATTAAATAACTAATGACCAATGACAAATGACTATTAATCAATAACTATTTATCACTGGAGATTATCATGGCACAAGTTATATTTTACGAAAGACCAGGCTGCGTCAATAATGCTAAGCAAAAAGCTTTGCTCTGGGCTTCAGGACACGAAGTAACAGCCCACGATATATTTAAAACTCCTTGGACAATCAAGAGCCTACGCCCTTTCTTTGGCGATCGCCCTGTAACTGAGTGGTTTAATAAAACTGCACCTCAAATAAAAATGGGTGAGATAGTTCCTCAAGATTTAGACGAAATCACAGCCTTAAAACTAATGATCGAAGATCCTACACTAATTCGTCGCCCACTGATTCAGGTAGGCGATACTTATCAAATAGGATTCAATCGCGCTCAAGTTGATGCCTGGATTGGTTTAGAGTCACCAAAAGGTTTCGAGAAGCTCGAAGTTTGTCCTAAAACTCATTAATTGGTAATTTATTATCGGTTCTTTGTCATTCGTCTTGCAATATTTGCATTGAATAACCAATGACTGATGACTGTAGGGGCGATCGGTCGTTCGCCCCGAAGACTAACCACTAACCAAATTATCACTCTATTTCTAAAATTTTCTTGATTTTAAGGCGATCCCCTGGTTTGGCAGCAAAGCGACTATTTTCAATATCTCGAATCCAACTTTGACTTTTACCTAGTTGTTGTGCCAGTTTTCTCTGACTTATCCCCAGACGCTTTCTAGCACTTACAATTTCTTCGGCTTCTAAATGTGATACTGTTTGCGCTTTGGTTTTGCGACGAGTTTTGCGTTGTTTTTTGTTTTCCCAACGAGACAATTGTTTGTCCCATTCTGGAGGCAGTTCAAAATGTAGAATACGTGCTTTCATTAATAAATTCCATTTTCCTGGTGGTGCGGGATCGGTAATGCTAGTTTCATTGCAACCATCATTAATCCAAAACTCCATAGCTTCGTCTGCATCATCGGGAACAATCGCTAATCTCGCCCACAAAGGTTGAATTTTGAGAGGATAGGTAACGGGATCGAAAACAGGTTTAATCTGATAATGATGAAGAACTTCTAAGTCGCTTTCAAATCTGCGTAGCAGTCTTTTTCTTTTTTCGCGATTTAAGCTAGCTTCTCTTACTTTTGCTTCTCCATAGGCTACATACATCAGCTTGGGAATGGTGATCCGCTGTTGTTTACCCATTTTGGTTTTAAATAGCAACCATAGCATCATCCTCACTGTACCTTCGTGTTGATGCCAAATAGTCATAACCGTAGTTAAGAGAAATTTGGGTAAAGTGCCATATTGATAAAAAGCGGTATATTTTTGATATCCTTGTTTGTTGAGAAAATATTTTGCCCACATTCCTGCCTTGATCCTAAAGGTCATCCCGACAAGGTGCTTATAACCTTCTGCATCTTCTTGAAAATGATTGTCGATCTCTACTAAATGCCAAACGCGATCTTGTGGCACAGAAAATGATGGGATTTTCCCCTGGCGAAACCAATCAATATTAGCGATAAGTTTGCATGGCTGTTGCACCAAGGTTTTAACTAAAGTCAATTTGGCAGCTTTACTGAGATCTTTGCGTTTGTTTAAACCTAAATAAGTTTCAAGTTGTTTGTTATCGATCGCGAATTCTTGTTCCCAAGGTCTTTCTAAACTGGTAACTAAGGCAGCAAAGATTAAATGCACGCAAGCTGCACGGATATCCATTAGTTCTATAGTAGAGGCTGCATCTGCTTCGCTCAAAGTTTGTTTCACATCTGCATTGACATCTTCAGTTAGACGAAACTCGATCTTACCTCTACCCTGTTTTACTTCGCGTTTAAAATATAGCTCGCCAGCATCGTCAGTATACCAAGGAAAAACCGATCCCTTGGCTAATAAGTTGCAAGCTTCCCAAATAACCATTGAAGATGCGATCGGATTGTTATGACCATTAGCAAAAAGATGATGAGTATTTAAAACTCTTGGTTCGGCTTTATATCTGCCTTTCTTAGTAGGTAAAGGGACAGGTAAATTATCAGGACAACTATCAACACATGCAGGTTTAGAATTTTTATCTCCGCAATTATTGCATAGACCAGGTTCTACCCAATGCTCGTTATTTTGGTCTATTTGAATTGCGTTTGTTGGACATTCTGGTAAGCAAATACCGCAATGGATACAGCTTTTAGGAATCGTATAAGCCATAGTAAGTTTCCTTTTAAAACTATTTTTTCTCGGCAAAAACTATGCAAAATCTGTAACTATCTAGAAATTAAATAGCAGAAAAAATTAATACGATAATTTCATCAATGTCAAGAATTAATGACATTGAGTACATAAAAAAATTTATTTATAATTTTGAGCTTAAGTCGATTTATGAGTCAACATTCCCAGAAAAGTTACTTAGGGTTTATTACTCGTTAATATTTACATAATCTTTTTTAGCAATTTGTTAAATATGATCGATTTTATTTGAATCAAAAAAATCTTTATATTTTATTTGTATTTACTATTTAGTAATTTATTTTTTTTAGGTAATACTGAAATAACATTTACATAATGTCAAAAAAATATTATGCAAAAATTAAAATCTATTATTCAAAAAGCATTTTTAATAATTTAAAATTATAGCAAAAAGCAGCCAATAAAATTGTAATTTTATTGGCTGTTTAAATAATTTTAAACACATTTTCTTTCATTTTCTCTTGGTTTAATATCCTTAATGCCTTTAGGCTGCCAATCTCTAATTAAACCTCTAATTACATCATTCATAGATACTTGAAGCTCATCACAGTGAATTTTAAGCTTCATATATTCTGCTTCTGTCAATCTTAAACTAAATCTTTTCATAGCATCAATGTGACCTCATCTTAATGTTAACAAATAACCATTGAATTCAACCCTTGAAACCAATAGCATCATTTTGACACCATTTTGACACCGAAATATTTCTGGATTCAAAATGTTGAGTATTGAATCTAAAGAAATTTATTGTCGTTAATATCATTTATATCATTGACTCTATAATAGAGTCGAAACAATTGAATGCATTTAGATTCCTTAATATTAATTAGAAATGTACTCAGATACCATTAACCCCAATTTACAACGCAGAAATGTATCCTGAAGAACTAGGCAGACGAGTATTTCTGAGTTGAAATGTCAGTATTTTAAGCTTGAGAGATAAGTATTTTTTATTGTTGTTGGAGACTAGGGAGATGGGGAAGATGGGGAAGATGATAAAAGATACGGAAGCCTTGTAGGGTGGGCAAAACCTAATTCAGATCGAAGGTCATTTCAGGTAAAGATCTTTGCCCACCAAAACTAAAGTGGTCTTGGCCTCTACTTCAGAGCCGACATGATCTTAAAAAAGCCCCAAGATCCGTTCAAAATTCCAGCAGTCACTACACCACCCAGTGCTGCTCCTAGAATACCGTGTCCGCTAACATCTGTTCCCGTTAGATAGAGATTTTTAATCGGCGTTTTCGCATCGATCCAGTCTGCATCTAGTCTTGTTGGTATTGGTGGAATGCCATAAATAGCACCGCGATCGCTCCCATCAAAATGTTCTACTGTTAAAGGTGTAGAAAGTTCGCTGTAGGCAATTAAATCTTGGAAACCAGGATATTTAGATTCCACCAGAGCGATTAGACTTTGAGAGAGTTTTTCTTTAAGTTGGTTATATTTCTCTCCTCGTCTTTTCCAAGGTCGATCTTGCCATTGAATAAAGCAATTGTAATCGATAAGACTAATAATCTCTCCAGTGTGGCTTTGTGCTGCTGGATCTTTTAGAGAGGGGAAGGATAAATAACAGCTAGTGGGAAATTCTTCTAAGGAAGTTAGCTTGGCAAAAGTTCGATCGTGGTCGTAATCTTTAAAAATAGTGTGGTTTTCTCCTTTAAATCCTAGCTTGGCTGGAGATTCTTTAAAACCTAAATAGAGAGTGATACTGCTCGTTCCTTTAGGAAATGCTTTAATTTCTTCTCGACAGGCGAGAGGATAGCTTTCAGGAATTAGTTTAGTGTAGGTATTAAACGCTCCAGCATCGGAAATAACAATCGGTGCGTAGTATTCTTCTATGTCTACTTCTGGTTTGTTGGTTTTCTGTGCTTTTACGCCGATCGCTGTTTCATTTTCAATGATTATTTCTGTAACTTGTCGTCGGGAGATCGCCCGTCCGCCTCTTGTTTCGATTAAGGGTAAGATCTGTTTGGCAATTTGAGAGCCTCCTCCTACGGGATACCAGCCACCTTTGAGATAGTGATTGGCTATCAAAGCATGAATGGCAAAGGAACTTTTGGAGGGAGGCAAAGCATAAGTATCCCATCGCGACTCTAGCAAAGATTTTAGTTGCGGATTTTGAAAGTTGCGATCGAGATATTCTTTGGTTGTTTGTTGGATAATCTTACCCAAGGTTCGTCTTGATAGCTTGACCATCGGACTCAAAAAACTAGGAAATGATGCTGCGATCGCCTCCAGTTCGCTCCAAGTCTGGGCTTTTTTAAGATCGGCGAAGTATTTTTTGATTGCTGCTTTATCTTCTGGAAACTTGGCAATTAAATCCGACTGATATTTTTGCGGATCGGAATCTACTTTAAAGGTAAAGCCAGGATAGATAAAGACATCAAACGGATCGGGCATTTTAGTCCATTTCAGTTTTCCATCGGTTATGTAATCAAATATTTGTCTGCCAATTTCTCCTTCTCCCATCTCTCCGACATAATGAAGTCCCACATCCCAACTAAATCCTTGACGCTCGAATTCGTGGGTAAATCCGCCAATTACATAATGCTGCTCTAAAATTAATACTTTTTTGTGGCTGTATTTGGAAAGTATTGCAGCAGCAGTAAGTCCGCCAATACCAGAACCAATTACGATCGCATCGTATTTATCAGACATTTTTCTAACCTCTTTAATAAAAGATTCAATTACGCACTCAGAACAAGAAACATCTGTAAGCCTCTATTCCCTGTTTCCTCAAAACTTAGGAAAACAGACCTTTTTTTTATTTCCTGTTGAGTAGATACACGATCCATCAATTGTTACCCCCAAACCCCAACCGAGTATGGGATAGATACTCCAGAAATGTCGGGGTGTAGTAGCCAGATTTAGCAATACCAGAAATGTACTTACGGCTAAATAAGGAATTAGATGGAATCTAATAAATGCTTTTCTCCTTTTGGCTTGTTTTTGACGGGCTTGTTGTTGCTCTAGCCAAGTTTTTTCCGCTTTTTCTAGGGTTTGGGCTGAAATACCCACCTCTGTTGCTATTTCTTGTAATTGCTGCTGCGAGATGTCACTATCTTTTTGCATCCTGGTTGCTACTTGTAAAATTTCTTGTACTTCTTCGTTGCTATATGTTTTGGACATTTTCTTGACCTCCTTGGAATTCAGATATTTATACTTTTTATATGTAAATAATTACATATAAATTTTGAAAAAGACAATTAAAACTGTCGCTCGATAATTAAATCTTCTCCTGCCTCCTAGAAACAAAGCGAATTAAAATG
>JAAUYI010039681.1_pt1 | contig 13766 bp, 10 predicted proteins | sample 7278041 | NCBI WGS metagenome assembly JAAUYI01 (sample SAMN14350216, study PRJNA611818) | marine sediment metagenome | isolation source: surface marine sediment (0.6m) | place: French Polynesia: Moorea | collected 2018-08
CGAGGATGAGTCGCGCCATGGCGATGGTCCAGCACAGTTCTTCCTGCGACGGCTCGGGGCTCTGGGCCATCCGCGTGCCGGCCTTGGCGCGGAAGTTCTGGACGATGACTTCCTGGATATGGCCGTAGCGATCATGGAGTCTGCGGATATGCAGGAGGTCCCGCAGGCGCTCCTCCCGGGTCTCGCCGATGCCCAGGAGCAGGCCGGTGGTCATGGGAATCTTGAGCTGACCGGCCCGGACCAGCGTGGCAAGGCGGCGCCAGGGGCGCTTGTCCGGCGAACCGTGATGCGCCCCGCCCTTCTCCAGCAGCCGCGGCGAGCCCGACTCAAGCATGATGCCCATGGAGGCGCTGACCCGGCGCAGGCGCCGGAGTTCGTCCCGACTCAGCGTGCCCGCGTTGATGTGGGGGATCAGCCCGGTCTCCCGGAGCACCGCGCCGGCCGCGTCCACCACGTAGTCGACGGTGGACGCGTAGCCGTGGCTGTCGAGCCAGTCCCGGGCCGCCCGATAGCGCCGCTCGGGCTTCTCGCCCAGCGTGAAGAGCGCTTCCCGGCAGCCGGTCTCCCGCCCCTCGCGGGCGATGGCCAGGACCTCGTCGAGCTCGAGATAGGGCGCATCGACCTGCTTGGGTGTCGTCGCGAAGGTGCAGTAGTGGCACACGTCGCGGCACAGCCGGGTGAGCGGGATGAACACCTTGGGGCTGTAGGTGAGCCGGTTGCCGAAGCCCTCGTCCCGAAGCCGCCGGGCCCGGGCGGCCAGGGCCGGCAGCGTCGACGACGCACCCAGCGCGGCCGCCTCCGTCAGGGTCAGGGGCGGGTGGGCCTGACGGTTCACAGCGGGACGCCCTGAGGTTCCGGATCCGCCGCGGAACGCATCGCCGCCGGGGTCTCCGCCAGGGCCGGGGACTGCGCCAGGGTCGGGGTCTGCGCCAGGGCCGGGGTCTGACCCTGCGACCCGACGGAAGGCGGTGTTTGCGAAGGTCTCCCGAGCGACTTGAGCAAGGCCGGCCCGTGGCGCGTCGCCCAGAGCGCCGTTCGGGCGCCGACGGGTGCTCCGGATGCCGCGCGACGAAGGAGCGCGCCGAGGTCCGCCGGCGTATCGATATCCAGGGTCAGGCCCGGTCTGTCGAGCACCGTCCAGGGACCGCTCCCCGCGTCGGCGCACCGTTGGTGAGCGGCGAAGCTGTCGGGCCCGAAGTAAAACGCCGGCATGGCGTCAAAACGAAAGCCCAGGGCGTTCGTGCCCACACCGGCCGCGTCGGGACAGATCACGACGTCGTGGTCCCGCAGAGTCCGCGCCGCGGCGCGGATATCCTGCGCCGCGAGACCCGGCAGGTCCCCGTGCAGCACCAGCGCCCGGTCCGGCTGCTCGATCGCCACGGCTTCGCGCAACACCCCGTTCAGTCCGGTGCTGGCGAGTTGCTCCTCTCGCAGCAGGTTCAGGTCAGGACATTGCGGCAGCCGACCCTGCCAGCACCCGGGCGCGATCACCGAGAGTCGGGTGTCTGATCCAGCAGCGAGGACGGCATCCACCACGTCCAGGGCCATGGCTTCAACGAGGGTCTCGCGTTGCTCGTCCGACAGCAGACCCGCCAGGCGAGTCTTGGCCCAGGCCAGATCCTTCAGCGGCAGAAACACGTGGAGCATCACAGCGCCTCCGCCAGCATCCACGCCGCGAGCCGTCGGCGTTCGGAGGTTCCGGTCATGATCGTGTCTGTTGTTCTTATCATCAGGCCCGCTTCCGAAAGCCGCGTCGCTTCCGCCGCGTCGGCGTTGTCCAGTACCCATTCGTCCACGAGGTTTGCGTAGCTGTTGCGAAGATACTCGACCCAGCCCGAGGCGGATACCGGCAGGTCCATCTCTGCCATCATCTTGGCCGCGGGGCCTTTGATCGCCTTGCGGGAAACGATCGGACTCACGGCGAGGACCTTCGGAGCCGCGCGCTTCAGGCGCGGAGCCATCCCGGGAATCGCGAGAATCGGGCCGATGCTCAGGAAGGGATTGGACGGGGCGAGAATCACGGCGTCGAATGCGTCGGGTTGCAGCGCCTCATCGAAGGCCGGCGAGATGCGAGCCTGATCAGCGCCCTCGAAGCTCACCCGGCTCACGCGGGGGACGCAGCGCTCGCGGACGAAGTAGTGCTGGAAGTCCAGGACGCCGATATCGGTATGCACCCGCGTGCGCAGCGCCTGCTCGGTCGCCGGGAGAATACAGGCGCGGACGTTCAGGCTGTGCGCCAGGTGTGCACTCACGTCTGACAGCGACTGGCCGTTGCGCAGCGCCGCCGTTCGATACAGGTGCGTCGCCAGGTCCAGATCGCCAAGGCGAAACCAGGTCTCCCCGCCCAGGTCCTGGAGTCGCTCCATGGTCCGCCAGCTTTCTCCTTCCAGGCCCCATCCCTGCTGGCGATTGGCCTCTCCCGCCAGGGTGTAGAGCACCGTATCCAGGTCGGGTGACACGCAAAGTCCGAGGTGTTCGAAGTCGTCCCCCACGTTCACCATGACCCAGAGCTCCACTTCATCGTGAAGCTGCTCGAAGCCGTGGGCGAGCTTCGCACCGCCGACGCCCCCGCAGAGCAGGAGGATGCGCTTCTTTCCACTCGCGCTCACCGGAACAGATCCCGTTCCTGGCGGCGGAGCATCGTCGCCGCACCCTTGTTCTCGGCACGAATGAACTTGCAGCCCTGGATCCAGACCGCGGGAAGACCTTCCGCGCCCTCTCCCTGCACCAGCGCAGCCGCCGCGGCCATGGCATCGGCGGTGGCGGGTTCGGTCACCCGCAGCGCATTGCCGAAGCGGTCCCTGTCGCCGACCTGCTTCCACAGCGGGTCGAGGCCCCAGCAACCGATGGCATGCCCCACCGTGCCGTAGCGCCAGGGGCGGCCGATGCTGTCGTTGATGATCACGGGGATGGGCTGACCCAGCTGTTCGCTCAGGTCGTCCGACAAGCGCTTCGCACTGTCGTCGGGGTCCTGGGGCCAGAGCAGAACCCGGGGATCCGCGGCGTCCTGCTCGATGTTCGACGTATCGATGCCGGCGTTGGCGAGGATGTGCCCGCTGCGATGCTCAACGATCAGCACCCCGGGCACTTTGCGGATCACGCTGCGGGACTCCGCGAGGATCAGCTCCACCAGGCGCGGATCCTTCCTGACCTGTTCGGCGAGCGCCCGGGCGTCGTCACCGGGCACCACCGTCTTCAGCGCCACCAGGCGCCCTTCGGCCTTGGAGACTACCTTCTGCGCAACAACGAGCACGGCGTCCGTTGCCAACGCAAGCGTGCGACGGGTCGCCTCAGCGATGATCGTGGCCAGGTCCATCCCTTCGTGAATCTCGGGAAGGCCTTCGATCGCCGTGATAGACAGCATGCGCGCGACGGCCGGCCTTCAGTCGATGCCGGTGATGCGGATGCCCGTGTGGGTCTTGAACTGTCGGTTGAGGTTGATCAGCACCGAGGTCAGCGCCTCCGCCGCCGCGGCATTGTTGATGAGCCCGGCGTGGACGCCGCGCATGCCGATGGTGCCCATCAGATCGATGACGTCCTGGCGCGCGTCCTTGCTGTTGCCGCACACGAGCACGTCGCAGGCGATGGGATCGTCGGTCTGCAGGTGAGCCGCGGCGACGTTCTGGAACGCGCTGACCACGCGCACGTCCTCCCCCAGAACGCTCTGCGCGATCTGCCCGGCACTGCCTTCCGCCGGCATCTGCACGCGCGCCACCTTCGGGGGCACCAGGGGCACGGTCACGTCTACGACGATCTTCCCGTTCACCGCCGACGCAATCGAGAGCAGCGTGTCCTTTTGCGAAGCGAAGGGGACGGTGACGACGACTACGTCCGCCTGCTGCGCAGCGTCCACGTTGCCGAGGCCTTCCACGTCGCATTGATCCCAGCCGGCCTCGCTCGCCTGCGCCGCGAGCGCTTCGGCCGCGGCCTGCGCACTCTCCTCGCGGCGTGAGCCGATCAACACACGATACCCGGCCTTGGCCCAGCGTCGCGCCAGACCGCCACCCAGGTCCCCGGTACCACCGACGATGCCGATCGTGGGGCGCGCGTTATCTTCCATGGTGAGTTCCTTGTCTATTTTTATGGGTTTGCCGACGCCTGGCGGCCCGGACGTTTGGGCGCGAGAGCATACGGCAATTTGCATACGCATTGAGAGCCGTCTGCGTTTTAATCATCTGATTCAACGCCGACAGGCGGGGATGACGCTCGCCCGGGAGATCTCGTTGCGCCTGGAACCGGCGTGCCGCGATGCGTTTGGGGCAAATCGGGACCTGGCTCCCGCGACCGGCCATGCATCAGCACCTGCCAGCTTCAGCGCGACAAAGTTTTGTCCATATCTTCTCAGGCGCTTGCTGAGATGTGTATTCGGCACAAGATCGCAGCCGTACGGCTCCGGATCTTCGGCCGTTCGGTCTATCGGACTTCCCCGATCCGCAGGAGTCGGCACAAAGGCCGGCGTCTCCCCGCTGCTCTCATCACACGTTGGCGCGTTCCCCGCACGCCGATTAAACCCTATAGAAGCAGGTGTTTTTCAGCGATGCCGGTGTCGCGAGTTCGAGCAGCAGCGTTCGCCCACCTCGTTCTGAAGCGCCTCACAGCACTAGCAGTGGCAACGATCGCTCTTGTCGCCGCCGTGGGGACTCGCGAGAACGGTCGCGCAAAGGTGGGTTGTGACAGCGCACCCAACTTCCGCATCGCGCCTCCTCGAAAACACGGTTTTTTATTACCCTCGCCACCCTGTGCGATCCAGCAGCAGTCTCGGAGCGCAAAATTCGGGGGAAGACACAAGTGTTTGGAAAATCAGCAAATAAGGGCAACGCGCAGCATAGCGTGCAGCAGGTGCTCGAGCAGGCCATTGACGCGGTCGTCTCGATCGACGGAAACAACAACGTCACATTCTTCAACAAGGCCGCGGAGCAACTCTGGGGCTACAGCGCAGACGAGGTACTGGGCCACAACGTCAAGATGCTCGTGCCGCAGATCATGCGCGACAAGCACGATGGATTCGTGGACGCCAACCGCAATACCGGTGTCGACAAGATCGTGGGCACCAGTCGCGATGTTGAAGTCGAGCGCAAGGACGGCTCTGTAGTCTGGGGAAACCTGTCACTGTCCAAGGTAAGGGTAGGCGAGGAGATCACCTACACGGCCTTCGTCAAGGACATCACGGAACAGCGACGCGCCCGGGAGATCGTCAACCAGACGCTCGAACAGGCCCTCGACGCCGTTGTCACGATCGACGAAAACAACAACGTCACCTTCTTCAATGCCGCAGCGGAGCGGCTGTGGGGTTATGAGCGGGACGAGGTTCTGGGGAAGAACGTCAAGATGCTCGTGCCGCCGGAGATGCAAGCCCACCACGACGGCTACGTCAACGCCAACCGGGTGACCGGACAAGACAAGATTGTCGGCACCAGCCGCGAGGTTCCCGTCCATCGAAAAGACGGAAGCCAGGTGTGGGGCAAGCTGTCGCTGTCTCGCATCAAGCTCGTTGGCTCCACCATCTACACCGCGTTCGTGCAGGACGTTACGGCGGAGATTGAACAACGCGAACGCATCAAGATGCTGTCGCTGGTGGCCGACGAGACCAACAACTCGGTCATCATCACCGACGCAGCCGGCCGTATCGAGTACGTAAACCCCGGCTTTATTCGCATGACCGGATACACGATCGAGGATTCCTTAGGGAAAAAGCCGGGAGAACTACTCCAGGGCGAGCACACGGACCCCTCCACCGTCGCAAAAATACGCAATCATCTCGACGCCGCCGAGCCGTTCTACGAAGAGATTCTCAACTACCACAAGCACGGTCAGCCCTACTGGATCTCCCTCTCGATCAATCCCATATTCGACGACAGCGGCAAGGTGACTCACTTCGTGTCTGTGCAGGCGGATGTGACCCAGACCAAGATGGCCAATCTTCAGTATGCCTCGCGCATAGAGGCCATCAATCGCGCCAACGTGGTGCTCGAATGGGATACCAACGGCGCATACATCGGAAGTAACTCCGTTGCCGAATCGCTTCTTGCTGCCGCGGGTGCAGAGCCGCCGAGCCTTTCACACCTGGTGTCCAACGAGGAATTCGTCAGCCTCAAGGGCGGCAACTGGGTCGCTTGCAATGCCACTATCGCGGGCAGCAACCACAAGGCGCACATTTCCGGAACGATTCAGGCCATTCCCGACTACACGGGGACCATCGACCGCTTCGTGCTGTACGCGTCGGACGTGACCGAGCGCCGCAAGGCGCTGGAGGAAACGAGCGAACTGATGAGTAACGTCCTGGACCAGATCAGCAACACGGCGACATCGATCGACCAGATCGCACGTCAGACCAACCTCCTTTCCCTCAATGCGACCATCGAAGCCGCACGGGCCGGCGAATCGGGCCGGGGCTTCGCCGTTGTGGCGGACGAGGTAAGAAACCTGGCGGCGGGTTCCTCCGAGTCAGCGATTGAGATCAACCAGGTCATCGTCAACACCAAGGCCCGCATCGAGGAGTTGGATCGGAAGATCATGTAGCCCGGCGTTCAGCGCTCGGATAGCTTCTTTATCCGGAGCGCTATTCTCGCCGCTCTCGATCACCAGCCTCGTGCGCTCGCAGTAGCCGCACCAACGCCCTCCCGCACCTGTCGAAACGAGACCGGCAAAAAAATCGCCCTCGTTTCGCTCAAGGCTTTGCGTATTGAGGACAACTCGTCCTAAGATGGGCCGGTAGTCCTTCTCGACTGGCAAAGAAATACAATAGACCGGCGGGGTGTTGATGACAGAATCCACAGCAGCGCTCTGGCCCTTCGGGGTCTACTTCCTGGGCGTGATGCTGTTAGTTGCCACCATGCTGGGCCTGTCCTGGGTTCTGGGGCAGCGCCGCGCCAATGCCGCCACCAACATGCCCTTCGAGTCCGGCGTGATCTCCGTGGGCTCCCCCCAGCTGCAGCTCTCCGTGGAGTTCTACCTCGTTGCCATCCTCTTCGTGATCTTCGATCTCGAAACCGTATTCATTCTCGCCTGGGCCGTGGCATTCTTTGAGTTGGGCTGGTCCGGATTCGCTGCCGTGTTCGTCTTCATCACCGTACTCGTGGTCGCCCTGATCTACGAGCTCAGTACCGGAGCCCTGGACTGGGGCAACAAGAAACGCGCGGCCGCGCGTCCGGAAGAAATACCCGAACTGCCGCTGATGGCGGCAACGGGGGACGCCCACTGATGGAGTGGAGCCTGTCCAGGCCCGAAGACGTTATCGCCACATCACCGGGAAGTGATGCACTCGCGGTTGAAGAACAGGTCAAGCGCAACGTGTTCTTTGCCAGGCTGGAGGATCTCATCGCCTGGGGCCGAGCCCACTCGCTTTGGCCGTTCAACTTCGGCCTGTCCTGCTGCTACGTGGAGATGGCGACCTCCTTCACCAGCCGCCACGACATCGCCCGCTTCGGCTCCGAGGTGATCCGCGCCACGCCGCGGCAGGCTGACCTGATGGTCATTTCCGGAACCGTATTCCGAAAGATGGCACCCGTGGTCCAGCATCTCTACGACCAGCTGCTGGAACCGCGCTGGATCATCTCCATGGGCAGCTGCTCGAACTCCGGCGGTATGTACGACATCTACAGCGTCGTGCAGGGCGTGGACAAGTTCATCCCCGTGGATGTGTACGTACCCGGCTGTCCGCCTCGTCCCGAGGCGCTCATGCAGGGACTGATGATGCTCCAGGACGCGATCAAGGAGGAGCGCCGCCCGCTGAGCTGGGTGGTGGGCGAGCAGGACATCATCAAGCCGAACATGCCGTCACAGCGCGACCGGCTTAAAGAAGAGCGCAATCGAGCTACGCAGCTAAGGGGTCCAACAGACGTTTAGACCTTATCCAGCTGCACCCGCTTTACGTGTGCACCGATAACAAGAACGACTGGCCGTGAGGCCGGGGGAACCAAGGGAGCGCAGCCGTGCTGCACGCCGAGGTTACAAGCAACAACCCTACCGTGGACGACCTGTTCGCCCGCTTCGGTGAGCATTGTTTCGCCTCTCAGCCCTGCGCCGATAAAACCCCCACGCTATTTGTAGAGCGCGATCAGCTCCTGGACGTGCTGCGCCACCTGCGCCCGCGCTTCGCGATGCTGCTGGACCTCTTCGCGATCGATGAGCGGCTACGCCAACACAAGCCCGAGGGCACGCGGGACTTCACCGTCGTCTATCACCTGCTCAACCTGCCGGACCGCGAGGAACTGCGCATCAAGGTGTCGGTGCCCGAGGACGACGCCGAGGTGCCGTCGGCGACCCGCATCTGGCCCAACGCCGCCTGGTACGAGCGCGAGGCCTGGGACATGTTCGGGGTGCGCTTCAGCGGCCACCCGAACCTGCGCCGCATCCTGCTACCCCCCACCTGGGAAGGCCATGCGCTGCGCAAGGACCACCCGGCCCGGGCCACGGAGATGGAGCCCTTCAGCATCACCGAGGAGCAGCAGGCCCAGGAGCAGGAGGCGCTGCTGTTCCGCCCCGAGGAATGGGGCATGGAGCGGGCCACGGACGACACCGAGTTCATGTTTCTAAACCTCGGCCCGAATCACCCGTCGGTGCACGGCGTGTTCCGCATCGCGCTGCAGCTCGACGGCGAGATGATCATCGACGCCGTGCCGGACATCGGCTACCACCACCGCGGCGCCGAGAAGATGGGCGAGCGGCAGAGCTGGCACACCTTCATCCCCTACACCGACCGCATCGATTACCTCGGCGGGGTCATGAACAACCTCGCCTACGTGATGGCCGTGGAGGAACTGGCCGGCATCAAGGTTCCGGACCGGGCCCGCGTCATCCGCATCATGCTGGCGGAGCTGTTCCGGGTGTCCAGCCACCTGGTGTTCTACGGCACCTTCGCCCAGGACGTCGGCCAGATGTCGCCGGTGTTCTACATGTTCGCCGACCGTGAACGGCTGTTCGGCATCATCGAGGCGATCACCGGGGGCCGCATGCACCCGGCCTGGTTCCGCGTCGGCGGCGTCGCCCAGGACCTCCCCGAGGGCTGGGACACCATGGTCCGCGAGTTCCTGGACTCCATGCCCGCGCGCCTGGACCACTACCAGCGCATGGCCATGGATAACAGCATTCTCAAGGAACGCACCGTCGGCATCGGCACCTACACCAGCGACGAGGCGCTGGCCTGGGGCATCACCGGACCGTCGCTGCGCGCCACGGGCTACGACTTCGACCTGCGCCGCGACCGCCCCTACGGCGGCTACGACCAGTTCGACTTCGAGGTCCCCCTCGGCCACAAGGGCGACTGCTACGACCGCGCCGTGGTGCGGGTGGAGGAGATCCGCGAGAGCCTGAAGATCATCCGCCAGTGCCTGGATAATATGCCCGAGGGCCCCTACAAGAGCGAACACCGCAACACCACGCCGCCGCCCAAGGAGCGCACCCTCAACGATATCGAGACGCTGATTCACCACTTCCTCAACGTGAGCTGGGGACCGGTCATCGCACCATCCGAGGCGTCCTTCCCCATCGAGGCCACCAAGGGCATCAACAACTACCACCTGGTGAGCGACGGCGGCACGGGCGCGTATCGCACCCGCATACGCACGCCGTCTTTCGCGGCGCTGCAGCAGATCCCCCTGATAAGCCGCGGCCTGCTGATCCCGGACCTGATCGCGATCATCGCCAGCATCGACTTCGTCATGGCGGACGTGGACCGCTAGCCCATGACTGAACTCATCCCCATGCTCAGCGACGAAGAGCTCCGCGAAATCAACGCCGAGATCGACCACGCGCCCTACCGCGCAGCCGTGGCGATCGACGCGCTGAAGATCGTGCAGGCCCATCGCGGCTGGGTGTCCGACGAGAGCCTGCGCGCCATCGCCCGGCACCTGGAGATGTCAGCGGAGGAGCTCGACGGGATCGCGACCTTCTACAACCTGATCTTCCGGCGGCCGGTAGGTGAGCGGGTGATCCTGCTCTGCGACAGCATCAGCTGCTGGATCAAGGATTGCAGCCAGCTCCGGCGGCAGATCAGCGAGCGGCTCGGTATCCAGCCGGGTGAAACCACCTCTGACAACCGCTACACACTGCTGCCGGTTACCTGCCTTGGCGCCTGTGACAAGGCGCCGGTGATGATGGTGGGCGAAGACCTGCACGTCGACGTCACCGAGACCACCCTGGACCAGATCTTCGGCAGCAAGGAGCCGGCCGCATGAGCAGCGCGAGCGACGTTCTGGACCGGCCCCTCACGCGCAACGTGCGTCCGGACCTGGCGCCCACGGACCTCAAAGCCTACGAAGCGAACGGCGGCTACCGGGCTCTGCGCAACACCATCGGCAAGCTGTCACCGGCCGACTGCCTGCAGATCATCAAGGATTCGAACCTGCGCGGCCGCGGCGGCGCGGGATTCCCCACCGGCATGAAGTGGAGCTTCGTGCCCATGGGCGACGATGTTTCGCCCGGGCCCAAGTACCTCATCTGCAATGCCGACGAGATGGAGCCCGGTACCTTCAAGGACCGGCTGCTGATGGAGTGCGACCCGCACCAGCTCGTCGAAGGCATGATCCTCTCGGCCTACACCCTGCAGGCTGACATCTCCTACATCTTCATCCGCGCCGAGTACCACAAAGCCGCGGCGCTGCTGCGCGAGGCCATCGCGGCCTGTTACGACAAGGGCTACCTGGGCAAGAACATCCTGGGCACGGACTACAGCCTGGAGATGTACGTGCACGTGAGCGCGGGCCGCTACATCTGCGGCGAAGAGACCGCGCTCATCAGTTCCCTGGAGGGCAAGCGCGCCAACCCGCGGGCCAAGCCTCCGTTCCCTCAGGTCAGCGGACTCTGGGGACGACCGACGATCGTCAATAACGTCGAAACGCTCAGCAATATCCACCACATCATCGAACGGGGTGCGGACTGGTTCCAGTCCCTTGGCATCGGCGAGGACGCCGGGACCAAGATGTACGGCGTCAGCGGTCGCGTGAAGAATCCGGGCTGCTGGGAGCTGCCGATCGGCACGCCGATCCGCGAAATCATCGAAGGTTATGCTGGCGGCATGCAGGACGGCTTCACGCTGCGCGGCTTCCTGCCGGGCGGTGGCTCCACGGATTTCCTGATCGATGAGCACATGGACCTGGCCATGGACTACGGCACGATCGGCAAGGCCGGCAGCCGCATGGGCACCGGCACCATGATCATCCTGGACGATCGCACCTGCCCCGTAGGCTTCGTGCGCAACCTCACGGAATTCTTCGCCCGCGAGTCCTGCGGCTACTGCACACCCTGCCGCGACGGCCTGCCCTGGGCGACGCAGGTGCTCACGGAAATCGAGCAGGGGCGCGGAAAACCCGAGGACATGGATACTCTCGCCTACCAGGTCGGTTACATCGGCGCCATCGGCAACACACACTGCGCTCTCGCTCCCGGGGCCATGGAACCAATCCAGAGTGCGCTCAAGTACTTCCGCGAGGATTTCGAGCAGCACATCCGCGAAGGCCGCTGCCCCTGGGGCGCTGAGGACCGCATCTGATGGCCACGATCCACATCGACGGTCGCGAGTACGAGGTGGAGGCCGGCAAGAACCTGCTGGAGACCTGCCTCACGCTGGGGCTGGACCTGCCCTACTTCTGCTGGCACCCGGCCATGGGTTCGGTCGGCGCCTGTCGGCAGTGCGCGGTGGTGCAGTACCAGAACGCCGAGGACACCCGGGGCCGCATCGTCATGGGCTGCATGACGCCGGTCAGCGACGGGGCGATCTTCTCCCTCGGCGGCGACAAGGCCAGCGGCTTCCGCAAGGCCATCGTCGAGTCGCTCATGCTGAACCACCCGCACGATTGTCCGGTGTGCGCCGAGGGCGGGGAGTGCCACCTGCAGGACATGACCGTCATGGTCGGACACCGCGACCGCAAGTACCGCGGCCGCAAGAACACGCACCGCAATCAGTACCTCGGCCCGCTCATCAACCACGAGATGAACCGCTGCATCACCTGCTACCGCTGCACGCGCTACTACCGCGACTACGCCGGGGGCACGGACCTCGCCGCCCTGGCCTCCCGGGACCGCGTGTACTTCGGGCGCCACGAGGAAGGCACGCTGGAGAGTGAGTTTGCGGGCAACCTCGTAGAGGTCTGCCCCACCGGTGTGTTCACCGACAAAACCCTGGTTCACGACTACACGCGAAAGTGGGACCTGCAGTCGGCTCCCTCGGTGTGCACCGGCTGCGCCTACGGCTGTAATACGCTGCCGGGGGAGCGCTACGGCCGCCTCAAGCGCGTGCACAACCGCTTCAATGCGGAGGTCAACGGTTACTTCCTCTGCGACCGCGGTCGCTACGGCTCGGGATACATCAACACCGACAAGCGCCTCGATTACCCCGGGCTACGCGACGCCCAGGGCAAGTACGCCGCGCTCTCGGCCAGTGCCGCCCGGGAGCAGCTGCGGGCGCTGTGCGGCGAGGGGAATATCGCGGCCATCGGCTCCCCCCGGGCCTCCGTGGAGAGCAATTTCCTCCTGCGCCGGATCGCCGGAGAGGACAACTTCGCTCCGGGCTTCTCCTACGCCGAGCAGGAGTTGGTGAAGCTCGCCCTGAATCTGCAGCTTGCCTCCAGGGCCCGGACTCCCGACCTGCAGGCCGTGGAGGGCGCCGACGCGGTGCTGATCCTCGGCGAAGACGTCACCAACACCGCCCCGCGCATGGCCCTCGCACTGCGCCAGAGCGTGCGCAACAAGGCCTACGCTATGGCTGCGGATCTGCGTCTCCTGCCCTGGCAGGACGCGGCAATCAGGAACCTGGCCCAGGATGCGCGCAGTCCGCTCTACATCGCGGACACCGGCGATACACGCCTCGACGACGTGGCCACGAGCCGCTTCAGCCTAACCCCGGCGGCCATCGCGGAGTTCGGTTCTGCCGTCGCGGCGCGGCTGCGTGGCACGGCTACGACTACTGGTAACAGCGACTTCGACGCCCGGGTCGCGGCCGCCGCCGACGCGCTGCTCTCCGCGGAGCGGCCCCTGATCGTCTCCGGTACCGGAAGCATGGATGCCACCGTGATGGGCGCGGCGGCCGACATTGCGGAGGCTCTCTGTGACGCGGGCAGGCAACCCATGCTGTCGCTGGTGGTGCCCGAGGCCAACAGCCTTGGGCAGGCACTGCTCTGCGATGCAGAGGCGCCGGACCTGTATGCCCTGGAGAGGCGTGCAAGAGATGGTGAGTTCTCGACCCTCGTCATACTCGAGAATGATCTGTTCCGCAGTGGCTCACCGCAGCGGATCGAGCAGCTGCTCGGCGCCTTTGACACGGTGGTGGCCATCGACGGCATGGACAACGCCACCACTTCAGAGGCGCAGCTTGTGCTGCCCGCGGCCAGCGCCCTGGAAACCGAGGGGACGCTGGTGAGCATGGAAGGCAGGGCGCAGCGGCACTATCCGGTGTTTCCACCGGCCGAGGGTCGCGAGCCCGCGTGGCGCTGGCTGCTGGCGCTGGCGGAGATCCGCGGTGTGTCGTCGCTAGCCGATGTGCAGCACTTTGACGATGTGACCCGGGCCTGTGCCGCTTCAGCCGCAATGCTCGCCGGTATTGCTGCTGCCGCGCCGACCGGCGACTACCGCAGTCACGGCGTGAAGATCCCCCGGCAACCGCTGCGCTACAGCGGACGCACCGCGATGCGCGCCAACGTGTCGGTGCACGAGCCGAAGCAGCCGACCGATGAGGACTCGCCGCTGTCCTACAGCATGGAAGGCCTCAATCGCGACGAGCCGTCGTCGCTGCTGCCCTACGTGTGGTCGCCGGGATGGAACTCCAACCAGTC
>JAAUYI010153076.1_pt1 | contig 13764 bp, 13 predicted proteins | sample 7278041 | NCBI WGS metagenome assembly JAAUYI01 (sample SAMN14350216, study PRJNA611818) | marine sediment metagenome | isolation source: surface marine sediment (0.6m) | place: French Polynesia: Moorea | collected 2018-08
AAGAAATAATATTTATAATGAGTTTTCAGAAATAAATGGCGATTATTTAGATGGAGGTTCAGGAGATAATGATTCTTGATTTATTTCCAGGAGAACTGGACAATATAAGCCCAATCAACAATATAATTAGTCCAGTGAATCTTGGCTCAGATAGATGTAGTGATATTGAAGTGATGCAAATTAATAGAGGTGGGAAAGATATTAAACTTTCAAGAGGTTATTCAGAAAGACATTGGACAGACGAATATTTATTAATTGTTGAAAATGAAATTTATTGGCAGGGAACTGATATTTATGGCGATATTACTAAAATAATTGATATGGACAATAATGAAATTTCTTATAATTCTTATAATTTGGATGACCCACAACAATACCTAGACTCTCCATTTTCCTCACTTGTTATGTGATTTATGGCTAACTATTCAGCCAAACAAATGAAAAGTAAAATAGTTATGATACATAATCAGTATTCAATACTTGATTTTTTTCCCATTCAAAAGTTCAGCTTTATCCTGAAAAAATTTGACACTATTTTTTACCTCTAAAACTTGTTTTGCTTAAATTTGTAGTCCTCGGTAACAGTAGTTACCTTACTTTGTTACAATTTGCTTTACATTGTGGGTGAGGCAAGTTAACTGCGTGGAACCCACGCCATAGGAGTTTAAAACAGTCATGGATCGTAATCCTTTAAAAAATCAAACAAACGTTGTTATTATTGGTGGGGGCTTTGGAGGCTTATATACGGCTCAAGACCTGAAAAATGCCTCTGTACAAGTTACGCTTATTGATAAACGCAATTTTCATCTCTTTCAACCTTTACTTTATCAAGTGGCTACGGGAGTCCTTTCTCCAGCGGATATTTCTTCCCCTTTGCGATTGGTTTTACGTCACCATAAAAATACCAAAGTTCTTTTAGATCACGCGATCGATCTCGACCCTGACAAGAAAGAGGTTATCCTCAATAACCATGAACCTATCCCCTACGACATCTTAGTGTTGGCTACAGGGGTATCTCATCACTATTTTGGGAACGATCAATGGGAACCCCTTGCACCTGGGTTAAAAACCATTGAGGATGCCATAGAAATTCGTCGCCGTATTTTTATGGCCTTTGAAGCAGCAGAAAAGGAAACCGATCCGGTTAAGCGTCAAGCTTGGTTAACCTTTGTTATTGTGGGAGGTGGCCCTACTGGGGTAGAAATGGCTGGGGCGATCGCAGAAATTGCTCACGGTGCGTTAGCTGGGGATTTTCGCAACATCGATCCCAAAGAGGCTAAAATTTTGTTAATTGAAGGGTTAGATCGAGTGCTTCCTCCTTATCCCCCTGAGTTATCAGCCAAAGCAGCCGAAGATTTACGCCATTTAGGGGTAACAGTTCAAACCCAGTCTATGGTAACGGATATCAATGACCACGTGGTAACGGTGCGTCAAGGGGAACAAATTAAACAAATTACCTCCCGTACTATTCTATGGGCTGCTGGTGTGAAAGCATCGAGAATGGGCAAGGTATTAGCGGAACGCACTGGGGTAGAATTGGATCGGGCTGGACGAGTTGTGGTAGAACCTGATCTCAGTATTCCAGGCTATTCTGATATCTTTGTTATTGGTGATTTAGCTAATTTTCCCCATCAAGGAGAACGTCCTTTACCGGGTGTGGCACCAGTAGCGATGCAGCAAGGGGCTTACGTTGCTAAATTAATTCAAAAACGCTTCCAAGGAGAATCTTTACCTCCATTTGTCTATAACGATTATGGCAACATGGCGGTCATTGGTCAAAATAAAGCGGTGGTTAATTTAGGCTTTGCTAAACTGTCCGGGTTCTTAGCTTGGTTTATTTGGGTTTGGGCCCATATTTACTATCTCATCGAATTTGATAACAAATTGGTAGTCATGGTTCAATGGGGTTGGAATTACTTTACACGGGGTCGTGGGGCCCGTTTAATTACTGGGGTTGGTGAAGGAAAACGTACAACAAAACCCCAAGAAATGCCTCAAGAATCAACAGAAACCGCAACATCTATCACTCGCTAAAATAGTAGGGTGGGCATTGCCCACCTTTTTGTTTAAAGTTGTATATTATTGTCGATCAGTTTATCTAAGTTATAAAGGTAAACCACTACCTTTTTGTAATCCTGAAGGTAACAACCCTTCAAGGGCATATTCTGCTGCTTTATCAGCATAATAGGTTGTAATAGGTAAACGAACAGTTTGAGTTGAACCAATGTGCATTTCACTTAACCAATAAACTTGTGCTGCTAACTCGATGGGACTGGTACTACCTAAACGGCGACGTACAATAATAGGTCGAGGAACTACATTTTTACCTCCTTTAAGTTCTGTTTTTCCAGTAGTCATAATAGCCACTTCATTATAATAATTATTAGGTAAACGCCAGGCTTGACCACGACGAGGATTTTCCCATTTTTGGGATTGATTATTCAATATTGCTGCGCGAGGATATCCAGATTTAAGAATTTCTGCTGCATCAACTTTTTTGACTCCTGCTTGTTTTAATTCTGGTAAAAGATTTTTCAACAAATTTAATTCTTGATTTTGAAAAGTCCCATCTCGGTGAATAACTAAATGATTTAATTTAGTTTGATTTTTTTCTTCATAAAGATTAACGAGATTGAAAATAATATCATGTAAGATATCTTGCTCAAATGTTTCTTTATGAGCTTGAAAATTAGCAGGAAACCAACCAATAACTTTCCCCTGTGGACTCACAATAAAAGCAGCCATACCAACGGCTTTTCCATTTTTTCGCCCAATATCTAACCCTAAAAAAGCCTGTGCTGTTCCTGGCAAATATCTGAGTTTCCAAGGACTATATCCTAATTTACCTAAAATACCTAACATAATATTATAGTTTGTATATTTATCAAAAGAGGCTTCTAATGTATTTTTTTCAATTCCTTGAGAGGGTAATAGACTTTTGACAAATTCTCGTTTTAAAGTGGGATATGGGTCAGATAATCTATTATTAATAAATTCATCTTTATCGGGAACAAACATTAAAATAAATTCACTATTATTAAGGTTACGGCATTGTCTTTTAATTTCCAAAGTATTATCAATAGGATAAGGACGAAATTCTGTGATATCTAATTGAATTTTAAAGTCTTTTAGAAAATTACTAAACTTCTGACACCAAGATTGCACTGACCAGTTATTTGGATAAAAAACAATTGAGCTAATTTTATCAGGTTTTTCTAATAGCTTTTTTCGATCTAATCCTTGGGTTGGATAACTACATAATAAGCCATTTCCAAAATCTAAATTATTTTTATAAGAGCCTTCAAAGAGAGAGGTGTTTGTGAAATCAAACTTATATTCAGGCTTATAAGGTTCTTCTTTAAAAGTAATTGTGTGATTATTTAAAGTAATTCCACCAGAACTATTTAAAGTTTCTATTGTCTCAATACTTCTTTTGAATCGATCATTAACTGAGAGCATTTGTTTATTAAAATCATCAGCATTAACATCATCTTTAGTAAAAGTCTTTTTTAATAAGTGAGGAATATGAAAACAAATATAGTCTTTGCCTTTTGAGCCATAATTAACACGAATTGCTTTTGTATCAGGAGGAATATTCTTTAAAATATCTGCACTAATTTTATTATTATTTCGATGATAATCGAGTAAACTGATATTGCCTAACTCTGGTAAAATATCTGAAACAAGTTTGTCTGTAATGTCAACATAGCGACAATTAGAACCATCATAAATATGGCTTAAAGGTTGGTCGGGTAGTAGAGTTGATAAATCTTTTTTATCTAATGTATATCGACTATAATACTCATTCCCATAATCCATAACTAACATGATATAATTATCAGAATTTATTCTAACTGCCCAGGATAAAAACCGTTGTGCTCCAATTTCTTGTGAAATATATGTTATTTCTAAAAAGACTTTTCGCTTGTAAAAATCAATACGTCTGCCTCTATTTTTAAAATAGCTAGAAAAACAATGATTTAATATTTCTTCGAGGGAACGACGATATTGTTTATGAGTAATATCAATAGTTGTGACATTTTCAATTGTATATTTTTCATTCCCTGTTAATTCAATAGAACTAATCAAACTACAGTCTTTTGGATAAGAAACAGTAAGAATATTTTGATTATTACGGCGTAATTGATTAGCTATTTGACCTAGTTTAGATGCTAACCTGCCTTGAGAAACTGAGTTTTTAAAGGTGATTTGATGAGAAAAAAAAGATAGGGAAGGTAGAGGAGAAACAGATTGAAAGCTCAGTTCAGAAATTACCATAATAATTCTACATTTTACATAAGTGTCAGGATATGAGGCATTTTTGATCTTGTGAATCTTTGAGGTGACTAAAGTTGATTGCAAATATGTCTCATTAAGCCATCAAAAGATCAGTATCTTGGTATCTTTATCCAAATAAAGACGAATTTTTGTAATTTTTAGGGTTAATGTTGCTGATAATGTTGTTTCGCAAGTTCTTCGTAAGCTGTTTTTTCTGCTAATATGTCTTCATCTATTGCTTCTCGGTTAGCATGATAATAGGTTAATGCTGCATAAACTTGAGTAATCGTTAAATGATTTAATCTTCTGGCTATTTCTTCCGCACTATTACCTTGATTATATAAACCAGCAATTCTCCGAACCGATGTGCGAGTTTCTGCAATGATGGGTCGATTATTGTTAGGATCAATTGTGATAAGTTGGCCGATATCAGTAAGCGTAGTCAATAGCTTTCTCCAGAATATGAGCAGTTTATTTTCTACCATTTTAATCAGGGTGGCACACAAACATCCATAAATCAAAGTAGCGATCGCCTTGAAAAGACTTGTGCTAAAGATATGCTAAACTGAAAAAAACTCTAGTGCTAGGGTAATGAGATGGAATATGTGGGAACAATTAAAGCTGCATCACTTCTAAAAATATGTCCTCAAAGGGTTCGCCAACTCTTGTCTGAAGGCAGAATCGAAGGAGCCTTTAAAGATGGGCGGTTCTGGAAAATTCCTTTGTACAATGAGATGCCCAAGATTATTCCTGGAACTAGGGGACCAAAAGGGAAATGGCGCAAGCAACGTCAAGAAGTACCTACTCGTATTCATGTCAATGGCAATCGCATCAAAAATAATATTAATAAACAGCATCTAGAGCCTGTCATTACTATCCGCCAAGGCTCTTCCCACAAAATTTATTGCGATGAAGTCGAGATTAAAGGACCTTGTAAACTGATTTATTCTCCTCATAAATCTATGGTAGGAGGTGCTAGGGTATGGATTGAAGTAGCTCCAGAGATACCCATAATTCACAAGAACTTTGCTGTTTCATAGTATTTATTAGAACAAAAAACTCAGTGCTATATCTTGTGTTGCTGGTTTACTAAATTTTACTTGCCTATTAATATTGTTCGCTTGGATGAACGAACTGGCAATATTTTTTTCCTAGCTGGGGAAGAAAACATAATCGAAATATACCCTAATGGACGTTGGAGATAAATAGGATGAAAAAACCTAACTTTCAAGCAATGAGTCAGAAAGAATTACACAATTATGTTCTTTCGCATCGAGAAGATAACGACGCTTTTTATGCTTATGTTGATAGATTACACGCAGAAGCAAATTGGATTGAAATGCCTCCTTTAAAATCATTGGAAGATTTAGAAAATTATCCAGAATTTGTTAATCGTTTTCGGGATGATTAAAATATCCAATATGAGATAAATTTCAATCTCAAGACTAAAACTAAGAGAGTTAAAATAGTAGGGTAGGCTATACTTACCTCGTGCATTTAAAATAAAGGACAAGCAACATGAAAACAACAGTTAATTTACAAATACCTCTTGAAACCCTAACAGATGCTATTTGCTCGCTTAACTTAGAACACAAGCGTCAATTATTAGACATATTAGAACAAAAAATTTTTGAGGAAGAAGAAAAAAATTATAAGGATGATGATGAAACAATTGCAGAAATAGAAGCCATTCGTGTCGAATACAAAGCAGGTGATTACTTAACCTTAGATGAATATCTGGCTAAAAATTCAGAGCAATCATCATGAGTTATAATATTATTATTTCTAAATCTGTTCAAAAACAGATTGATAGCTTATCAGATGAACTACGAATCCGTATTTTAGAAAAAGTCAAGAAACTAAAAGAAGAACCTCGTCCACAAGGAGTGATTAAATTGAAAGGTTATACTAAAGAATATCGTCTTCGGATAGGTAATTATAGGGTTCGTTATGAAATCGACGACTCTAATAAAACGATACTTCTCTTGCAATGTAAACATAGAAGCGAAGTTTATCGAACTTAAATTTTAATACAATAACAATAGGAATATAACTTATGTCCTTAACTGCCAAACAATTAGCAGAGTTAATGCCTGATGCCACTCAAGTTGAAAGTGATGAACCTGAAATGGAAAGTAGTTTACATTATTTTCAATTAGCTTTATTAGTTTCCTGTTTAGAATGGCTTTGGCGTGATAAAAATGATTTTTTTATCGGAGCTAATCTCACCATCTATTTTAATCGTCAACAACTCAAAAATAAAGACTTTCGTGGCCCCGATTTTTTCTTAGTTAAACAAACGGAAAAACGTCCCCGAAAATCCTGGGTAACTTGGGAAGAAGGGGGAAAATATCCCGATTTAATTATCGAATTACTTTCAGAATCGACTGAAAACGTGGATAAAACCCTTAAAAAAGACCTTTATCAAAATCGCTTTCGTACCCCAGAATATTTTTGGTTTTCGCCCAATACTTTAGAATTTTCAGGGTTTCGTCTAGTTCAAGGAAAGTATGAAGAAATTAGCCCTAATGAGTTGGGTTGGTTGTGGAGTGAAAGCTTAGGATTATACCTAGGAATTCATGAACAACAACTGCGATATTTTACCCTGGAAGGTCAACTGGTTCCCACTCCTGAAGAAGACGCACAACAACAAATGAGATTTGCTCAAGAACAACGAAAACAGGTTCAACAGGCACAACAGCAAGCTCAACAGGCACAACAGCAAGCTCAACAGGCACAACAACGTGCTGAACAGTTAGCTGCCCAATTAAGAGCATTGGGAATAGAACCAGAAGCCTAAATCAATAAAAGAATGGATTTTAAGGAAGAAAAACTGATTTAGTTTGTCTATAATTTTGCTGCAATATTAGGCCAATTAGAATCCGCTTTTAGAATATTATTTGTCATATTTTTACTCCATTTCTTTTGGATATTTTTATCATAATTAAGATATAATTTTCCTTCTACAATTGTCCAAGCGTCTGGGTCAATAGGAGCGGTATAATTATTACTGACTGCCCAAGCACAAAAACCACCATATTGAGGAGCATATTTTGCGGGGTTTTCTATAAATAAATCTCGATTTTCAGCACTGGCAAACCACCAAGTTGTATTTCCCCATTGATGGCTAAATTGAGAATTTCCTTTAACTGCTTGTTCCTCTGTAAAATAAGCGACGGGATCGGTTCCTTTTATAGCAACCCCTTTTTGCTCGAAAAATATCGTATTACCCTTATTTTCTGATTGGTTTTGAGTTGCTAAAGAGGGCTTTTCTGCAACAGATTTATCCTTATTAAGAGGATTACAACCAGCCATCACAAACGACAGACAAACAAGACTAATAACAACTGAATTGGTTAGAATCGCTAATTTTGACTTCTTCATACTATATGATCCAGTGGTTAACTTACAATACAAGTTAAATTTTACAACGGTAAAAGCTGGTGAAGATTAAATTTTTCTAAGAAGTTTATGAAGATAAGATTAGAGCCTTGTTCTACCCATTTCAAGATAGACTGAGAATTGTGTTATCTATATAGCTAGTTAGGATAGGAAGCAGGGTGTTATTACAAGTGTAACCGATTTAAAATTGACGGGTAATCGTTTCCCCATAGTGAACTAATTGTTCAATGGTTAATAACGCTTCTTTCGGTTTATTTTCCTCCAGTAACATTTGGGTATGATGAAGTTTATCAACTAAACTATTCACCGCTTGAAATAATTGCTTTTTTTGTTCTAAATGGTCAATAATTAAACGAGATAAGTTCTCTGAAGATGAATGATTAGACATTAGATTGGCAGAAGATGGTGACATAAATTAACAATTAAACAAAAGGATCTTGAGAAGATTTCTATTTAATCATGACGATTAATTGTAAAAATTGCCGTTGAACCTATCACATCTTATTTGTTAATTCCATCACAGAGACGGCGATCGCTTTCTAAGAGGGTAGCGTTAAGTTTTCAATAATTCTCAATCCAAATTATTAGATTATTATCTAATTAAAAATTTCCTGTAATTGAAATCACAGGGTAATTGTGATCCGACTTTATTATCATAAAAAAAGAGAAAAAGAGTTAGACAATGCTAATCTTTTTCTCCTTGTGTGTGTATAACAAGAGTAGAACTATCTACCCTTTTTTATTGATCAACTATCTTTTTAAAAACGACTGTGTTTTTAATCACTGAAGTCTAGAAAATCAGATTTGTGATTAATAAAAACTGTCGAAAATTACAACAAGCTTCTTTTGCTACTAATAAAAATTAGAAAATTGATACTTATTCTTGCTTGATTGTACTGTGACAGTAATCTGAGATAACTGGTTTTTTTATCACATCTTATTGATGAATTCCATCACAAATATGGCGATCGCTTTCTGAAAGTGTGCGATTAAATTCTAAATAATCTTTAATCCAGTGACAGCCATAACGCAATTCATCCAAGGCTAAAATTTCCTCTAAATTCCATAAAATCAGCATATTTTCCCGACTCCCAACGGCTATTTGTTGACCATCGGGACTAAAAGCAATGGAGCGAATCATACTGTTATAACCGTACAATGTTTTAATGAGTTGTCCATCCAGATCCCAAAATTTAACGGTTCCGTCATCACTTCCTGATGCTATCATTTGACCATTGGGGCTAAAAGCCACCGCCCAAACCCTTTCTTGATGGTCCTGAAAATTGTGGAGTAATTCTCCTTGCCAATTCCACAATTTTACGGTGGTATCTCGGCTTCCTGAGATAATTTTACTGCCATCTGGACTAATGGAAATACTTCGCACCGGCGCTTTATGTCCCCTAATGGTTCTGACTAAACTACCATCCAGTCGCCAAATTTTGATGGTTTGATCACTACTCCCAGAAACAAGATATTGACCATCAGGACTAAAGGCGATATCTAAAACCCCCCTGGAATGTCCTGTAATCGTTTTAATTAAAGTGCCGTCCTTATGCCATAACTTAATAGTTTTATCTAAACCTCCCGATGCAATTAATTGACTATCAGGACTAATCGCAACGGTTAAAACCCAATCAGTATGACCTTTGAAGGTGCGAAAATCCTCCCCTTGATTATTCCATAATCTGACCGTTTCATCCCGACTTCCTGACGCAAAAAACTGCCCATCAGGACTATAAACCACTGTTGACACCCCATCTGTATGATCCCGTAAGGTAATAATAGAATCTTGTTGAGGGTTCCATAGTTTGAGGGTATGATCTCGACTAGCTGTGACAACATGGGTTTGATCTGGACTAAAAGCAATACCCCGAATTTCAGCTTTATGTTCTAAAAAATGAATCCAAAGGGGTTTATTCGGTTTCCAAAGTTTAACGGTTTTATCCCAACTCGCAGAGACCCAAAATTCCCTGTCGGGGTCTATGGCTAAATCTAATACCCCATCCTGATGGCCCTCAAAAGCATCAATTAATTCTCCCTCAACAGACCACAATTTAATGGTTTGGTCTTCCCCCGCAGAAAAAAAGACCTTTCTTTGAGGCACAAATTCCACATCCATAACTGCGCTAGGATGAGCGAGAATAGTTTTCACTAGAGTCCCATCCAGATTCCATTGTTTAATGGTTCCATCTTCGCTGGCGGAAAGAAAATAGCTATCATCCTCACTCCATTCCACTTCCCAGACTGTATTATTGTGATCTTCAAAGGTTTTTAGTAATTGGCCGTTTTTTGTCCAAAGTTTGATGGTTTGATCTTTGCTACTGGAGAGGAAAAATTGACCATTATGGCTAAATTCTACATCATAAACCTCTGCACTATGACCTCTGATGATGTTCAGTAATTTTCCTTCTACTGTCCAGAGTTGTATATTCTGTCCGGTTGCAGCAATTAACGTTTGATCATCAGGACTAAAGGTAACATCATAAACCGGTTCGTGGGTAACAAGGGTACGCAACAGTTCACCTTCAATCGTCCACAGTTTAATGGTCTGATCCATACTTGCAGAGGCAATGAGTTGACCATTGTGGCTAAATTTAACTTTATAGACACGATTATCATGGCCTGGGAGGGTTTTTAACAATTTTCCGTTCCGTTGCCACAATTTTAAGGTATGGTCCCAACTCGCTGTAACTAACGTTTCCCCATCGTTACTGATGTCGACTCCCCAAACTCCATCTTTATGTCCCGTGAAACGATTGAATTCTAGCGCGCCATAGACCGCTTTTCCTAACGCTATTTCTACCTCTTGTTCAGTCTCACCATCCCTCATTCCTAACTGTTGTAGCTTCCGTTTGGCTTTAATTGCTGTCATCAATGCGTCTAACCCCTGTTCAGCTATTAAATAGCCTCGGGAAGAACGGGCGATCGCTCGAATTTCATTGAGGGTGGCTTGACGATATTGACTCACAGCTAACCCAACTAAACCAAAAGATACCAATAAAGCCACGCTAATGACTCCAATGAGTCGTTTTTGCGCTTTTAGTCTTGCTTCTGTTTCTTTTAATCGTTCTGCTTCTAATTTTTGTTGAGTCTCACGGCGATCGCAGGTTTCAGAGGCGGCTAAAAATTGATAGTCGAGATCGCTTAAACGATGATCCTTAGCCCAATTTTTGGCTTCTGCTAATGCTTGGCCCCGCAACAGTCGAGACTCATCTTGATACTGGGACTTAACCCATGCTTGCAATAAGGAACCGTAGGGACGAAGACGATCTAATTGCTGATTAACCCAATCCCTATTAAACACCGTTTCGTAGATGGGGTTACGGACTCGTAAGGAAGATCCCCGTTTTTCTACTAACCCTGATAGTAATAATTCCCTCTGTTCAAAGCGATTATCCAAGGGAATTTGTCCTGATTGTAAAATTTCAAGATAATGAGTGAGAATGGGAGCAATATTAGCTTCCTTACGGAGAAGGCGATCGCGGATGGTTCGTAGGTGTTCCGGTTCGTCTTGAGTTTCCCAGTGATCGATGATCTGCGATCGCACTAATCGTTCTATCCATTGGGGTACGGTTTCCGGGGTTAAGGAAGGAGGGGTTTCTGCAAGAACCATTTCACAGAGTTTTTGCGTTAAAAAGGGCTGTCCGCCTGTCCAATATAGTATTTCTTGTAAAATGCTTTGGGGATGGCTAAATGACCCCTTTAAACCCCCAATCAGAGGCTTAATTTCATGGGGTTGAAACCCTCTTAATTCAATGGCAACTCCAATATTAAAGGGGGTGCGATCTTTGGCTTGAATTAACTCGGAGGGGGTGGCGACACCGAATAAAGCAAAGGTTAAGCGATCATATTCTTTATTTTCTGCCCGTTGATTGTAACAAAAACGAATAAATGCCCAAAAATCGTCTACTGCAAAGGGTAGCCCTAAAACACTATCGATCTCATCGATAAAAATAACAATGGGTTGAGAGGAAATTGATGTTAAAAGAATATCTTGTATAAAATGATCTAAACGTTGAATGGGAGAAAACTCTGCTTGTTCACCCCACCAAGCCTTTAAATTAATTTTGCCAATGAGGTTAAACCCGCGCCATAATTCCCAAATGACTCCTTTATACCACTGTATAGGGGTTGTGGTTTCACTGCCAATACTGGTTAAATCTAAAGAAGCGCAACGATATCCTTCTCGTTGTAAACGGTTTTTGATGTGAACTCGAAGGCTAGATTTTCCCATTTGACGAGTATTGAGAACATAGGAAAATTCGCCTTTTAATAAAGCTTGATAGAGTTGCTTATCCGCGTGGCGTACCACATAACTCGGTGCATTAATCCTGAGACTGCCTCCTACTTGATATTCATAGGAAGAATCAGTTTGATTTAAGTCAGTCTTCATCAATTTTCAAACTGATATTTTTTTTAACAATTTGGTTAGGAAGAATAAATTAGTCACATTTTCAATAATATCTTGATTATGTTCCTAATTCATCCTTATTTGCATTAAGGTACGATAGATGACAACTTAGAAACCACAAACATTGCAACCACAGACAGATCCTTCTTGCGCTGCTGGATAATCATTGGTCCATTGACCATTCCAACCACCATACTCAGCACAGGTAGCATTACAAATGGGAGGTGCAGCATCATTGTCAAAAATGGTCTGAAGGGCTGGATAATCACAACCACAAGCATAATCTTCGCGAGCTTCTTCACGAATGATATTCTTCATTGATGCGATCCAATCACGAGATTCACTATTGAGCTTGAACATGACGGGATCATTGTCCTCAATCAACTGATACATCTCACCATAGAGTGGGAACTTTCTTTCAAGGGTTTGAAAGATGCTGGGGCGAGTGGCCATCAAATATTGAGGATAGGGACGATCTTGATCGGGTCCAATACTCAAAACCATAGTTTCAGAGTCTGCCATCACATTAGCTAGTCGTACAGCTAAGTCACGGGTTCCCCGATCGCGTGTTGTGGTGTTAACACCAATCACATCCGCGTAGAAAATAGCTGGATACGATTCGTCTTCCTTTGATAAGGGCATAACCTTAAACCCGATATTTTCTCGGGTTTCCTCACTCATAGCTGACATGGATTCTGTGTATCCCATAACGGCACGCCCCCATCCGTTACTAAACCATTCTGAGCGTTCATAGGAATGATTAGGAGGATCGGTATCCGTTGCATTCCCATAGCTTGCCATTGCTAATAACTCCCGCATATTGTCCATGGCCTCAGGGTTCAGTTGATCACTGCTGGAGGGGAGGGAAAAGGGATATTCTCCGGTGATACTGTGAGCAATGTCTAGATAGAGGGCTGCATTAGTAGTTCCCCCAGCCATATCAAGCATTAATCCCCGTTGATCAGAAGGAATCTCACTGGTGTATGTACATTTATCCAATGTGTAAACAATGTCAGTGAGGTTGGTTGCATCGGCAATCTGATTATCATCTTGATGATAGAAAAGAACATTGGCACAACCTAGTTGGGGAATGGCAAAATATTGCTGATCTACCTTAACTCCTTCTACTGCGTAATCAACAAAGTCATCTTTGCCCTCGATTTCAGTTGGTTTCAAGGGTTCGAGAAAGTTTTGACTCTTAAAGTAATCAAAGAACATGGCATCGAATACATACACATCTGCATCAGTAGGAGGATTCTTATCATAACCTCCATCCCATTCTTCAATCGTAGTGAAAGTTAGGAGAATATCGGGTTGTACCTCATGCCACTTTGTTTCTATTGCAGTTTCAAATTGCTCAACATCCGGAACATAAGGATATAGTGCAACTTTTAACTCTGTTGCGTTAGCTGGTGCAACATTGACAATACTCAAAATTAAAGAAAAGACTAGCATCAACATGAAGCTATAAATATTTTGCTTTTGCATCATTATTTTCCTCAAGATTTGAGAGAGTTTGTTTTGGCCGTTGGTAGGTTACCTTGACTGGAAATAATAGTCAGATTGAGACTCCCTGGGTTAAAACCGCAGGGATTCTAGTCGTAACTTTAAAATGGGATAAATCCACATTTCAAAGTTTGTTTCTAGTTACTATTCTTATAGTCACCTACCAG
>JAAUYI010191764.1_pt1 | contig 13753 bp, 12 predicted proteins | sample 7278041 | NCBI WGS metagenome assembly JAAUYI01 (sample SAMN14350216, study PRJNA611818) | marine sediment metagenome | isolation source: surface marine sediment (0.6m) | place: French Polynesia: Moorea | collected 2018-08
GAAACTTTAAATAGCGCACTTAATAATATTCAAGATGAAGACTCTCCTGTTGTGATTGAAATCCAAGATAGCCTAGTTCATGTTTTGGATTTAAGTGCGATCGCAGGAACTTTTGACGAAGACGGCGGACTTGGTTTACGACTCAATCGTTCTCTAATTATTCAAGCAGCAGACGGACAGCGACCGATTATCAAACTCGTGCAACCCCTGCGCGTTCGTCCTTATGATGTCTCAGCAGCAGGCAATCTGACCCTACGACTAGAAGGACTTTATGTGACGCGGGATGAATCATTTCCTGCCGATGCACCCCTCATCGCTAGGGCAGCCTTGAACCGCCTGGAAATCGTCGATTGTACCCTCGATCCAGGGGGACAAAAACTACTCGATGGCACGGCAGAAGGGACGCGCCAGCCCCTTCGTCCTTCCTTGGAGTTGCGTCACCCCTATGGTTTTGATACGGCGGAGGAAGAAGAAGCATTCGACCAAACTCCAGAAATTATTTTAGAACGTACTATTGCTGGTTCTGTATTATGCGATCGCGGTTATCTTCTTTGTCTCTCCCACTCTATTATCGATGCTGGAAAGGGAGTAAACGACGATCCTGAGAGCAGTTTTGCCGTTTCTAATGCGACCGATCCTGAGAATAACTGGGGTCCCCCCACTCAAGTCAATGGCATTACTGTTTTTGGACTAATGCGAGTCGAACAAATCAGTGGCAGAGGGGGTATTTGGGTTCACGGGCTGGAGGTATTAAATAACCAAATCGGATGTATTCGCTATAGCTACTTTTCGGGAAAAGGCGATCGCTTACCGCAAAATTTAGGCTGTGTCACAGGAAAAGAAGCCAAACTCCGTTTTGTCAGCGAAATTTTTGGCGAACCCGCCTACGGACAACTGGCTCGCGCCTCCGATTTTGACCTTCGGGAAAGGGGTCCAAGGGATGATGCCATGGGTGCGTTTGGATTTTTGTTAGAAGCCCACAAATGGCGCAATTTGCAGATTCGCTTTCGGGAATTTATGCCAGTAGGCGTGCGACCTTTATTAATTCCAGTAACCTAAGTAACCTCTACGTTTGCGAGACTTCTAATGACCAATAACAAATGACCAAAAAATCGATGGGGTAATAATTCTAAATTCTTCATTCTAAATTCTAAATTCTAAATTCCCCTTGACCAATAATATCGGAGAAAAATAATGAAAGGCGATTTTTCGAGATGGGACACAATTAACGAGCCAAATCTGAATGGGGTTCTGCACCAACAGGGACGGGTACTACTAGATCGCGATTGGAACGACCAAACCCAAATAACATTAGACTGGCAAAAGCTTGCTGCCAAACAAATTATTGGTGCAGATGTGGCTGCGATTTCCGCCGAGGAACCTCATGCCCTGAAGGTAACCCACGCAAAAGTAGATGGAGACGAGGTCAAGCTAGAAATCCATCCCGGTCAAGCCTGGGTTAATGGTTTAGCGGTCATCTTACCTAATGACTCAACAGTAATACGCACCGCAACTTACCTCGATCCTCCTCTTCAAGACCCTTCTGGCAAGGTTTCAGACCTCGAAGAGCAAAAGGGTGTTCGAGATGCAGTAGTGCTGGAGGTTTGGCAAGAAGCACTCAATGGATTCCAACAACGCGATACTTCACCAGATATTTCAACAGATACTTTGATCGAACCGGCATTAGGAGGTCCCGATACCACCGAACGAGTCCTTACTTCCATGCGGTTTCGGCTCTTTAGATTAGCGCCTGACGAAGACTGCCACAATCTTACCGATAAGCTGCAAGATGACATTTCCAAAAAAGGAAAACTCAAGGTTTCTCTAGAACCGACGACCGAAACTGATGGCGATTGCCCAGTGGTAAAGGATGGTGGTTATACAGGGTTTGAGCATAACTTTTACCGTATCGAAATCGCTCAGGTAAACGGTGATGTCCCGAAGTTCAAGTGGTCGCAATTCAACGGCGGTTTGGTGGGACGAGGAAAATGCGATTTAGGTGGTGCAGACAAGAGAATTACGCTAAAGGCAAACGACCAAGGGATTAAAATGTCGGGGTTGACGGATTTTTACCTAGAAGTCGTAGAGTTCGAGGCAGAACAAGGTTTTTGGCGCGTTACTTACGGTGCTGAGGTAACATTGGATGGCGACGATTTGAACGTGACTGCTGAACATTACATCGAACCCAACCGTCCCTCTGGAAAAATATTTTTCCGCCTCTGGAATGGGATTTATGCAATCGCAAATTTCCCCAAAGCGATCGCCTCTACAGAACCAAATCAACTCCGAGATGGCATTCGACTAGAATTTGATGCTCCCAATCCCACAAATTATCGACCAGGGGACTATTGGACATTTAAAGTTCGGGCAGGAGAAATTCCCAACAAAGATCCGATATTCGATCGGGATGTTCCCCCACAAGGAATTGAATACTATCGCGTTCCTCTAGCAGAATTAAATTGGGATGCAGATCGGAACATCTCCTTTGATGAAAGACAAATTGAAGATTGTCGCGATGTTTTCCCTCCCCTAACCAAGCAAAAAGGGTGTTGTACCTTTACCGTTGGAGATGGCAAAAACAGTCAAGGAGATTTTAATTCAATTGAAGAGGCAATCGAGGCAATCCACAAGCTTCCCCCACCAGTCGATGGTAAAATCGACCCACCTGTCGGTGGTAAAATTTGCGTGCTTCCTGGCATTCACACTGCTAATGTGGATATCATTAACCGTGATAATATTCACATTACAGGGTGTGGGGTACATTCGATCGTCCTTCCTCGAACGACAGAAACTACAACCAGTGAGCCAATTTTCCGCATTGCCTTTTCCCGTAATATTCAAATCGATCATCTGACTCTGGTGACATTTGCTGGAACTGGGATTCAAGTATTGGACGATCCCATCCTGCTTCCAGAAGATAACAGTCAGGTTACTCCTCAAGATTCCACCGGGATTCATATTCTCTGGAATCACATTATCGCTAGCATTCATGGCATCGAAATTCGCACCCGCAATGAAACGCAAGCGGGAAATAATGATATTTGGATTGCCCATAACCAAATTTACTTACTAGACAAACCGATAGGGGAAGCTGCAATTTTATCGATCGCAGATGGTGTGTTGATCGAACGCAATCGGCTGTTAGTCGTGCCACCACCACAGGAAAACGATCCCCAAGACCCCCGCCAACCAGACGATCCTTCAGTTAGTGTGTTCAACCCCTGTACCCCCCTAAACTTCTACTATAGCCCTCAGTTTCCCATATACAGGTTTTTGCAGTCTCTATTTTTGTATGGGGTAAAAGCATTCGTCGTTCAAAAGCCGCTTTATGTAGCTCAAGTGGGAATTCAAATTGGCGGCAGTTCGGATGGAGTGAAAATTATCCGCAATGAAATCCTCGGTGGCTGGGGCAATGGAATTACGCTAGGACACCTGCCAGAGGGGATTTTTGACGAGAATACACCTAAAGACGAGTGGAGTTTTGTAGCCCAACTTTCCAGCAATCCCTTGGAGAGTTTACAGGCAGAGTTTGTCAGCTTCCTGTATTCAATTGCCATCGAAGACAACACCATTTGGCGGATGGGATTGTCAGGAATTGGTGTTGTCAGTTTTTTCAAACTAGAAACCATTCAGTTAATGGTACAGGTTGAAAATCTCACCATTTACCGAAATCAGATTACCGAATGCGCCCAACAACTGCCGATTGGCATTTCCGATACCATGTTCGGACAAGTTGGCTTCGGCGGCATTTCTTTGACCGGTTGCGAATCTGCCACGATTCAAGAAAACCGAATTGAAAATAATGGGATTAGCTATCTCGAGCCAATCTGTGGTGTTTTTATTCTATTTGGTGACAAGATTGAAATTAGTAATAACCACATTTTGAATAATGGTAAACTTGTTCCAAAAACACAAAAAGAGCGACCGCGAAGAGGTTTACGGGGTGGAATTTTTATTTCCCTCAGTTGGGCATCACGGGCAAGAGAATTATTGAGAGAGATTACAGAAGTTGCCCAAACAAGGTTGCCTTTTGATGATGGGGTGCCTGCGGTTAAAGTCAATGGTAATGTGGTAACTCAACCCTTGGGACAGGCTTTGTTTGTCATTGCCATCGGCCCAGTTTCAGTGGTAGATAACCAATTTACTTCCCAAGATATTGATGCCCAGGCGGATTTCTTCACCTTTATCGCTGGTGCTGTTTTTATTCTCAACCTTGGTTTCACTATTCAAGAAATATTTGGACTGGGGTTGTTAAAAGCGATTCAGTTTGGAAAAGCAAAACATAGCCCATATCTAGTTGCTACTGCGACTACTAATGGCTTTGCGCTACAGCCTGGGGTATTAAATGCAGTGATTTACGGCACATTTTGGCCAAGTGGGAAGGTGTTATTTAACGACAACCAAACGACACTGGATTTGCGGGCGATTGAACCCGATCTACTATTCAGTTCCCAGTTTATTTTTACCCTAGACGATATTGGATTTAGCAGCAATCAGTCTGACTGTAATACTTTGGTTGATGTGTTGGTTACTAATACTTTTTTGATGGGTTTTTCGATCAGAAGCAACGATAATCGTTTCCGAGAAGGCTTGATTTTTACCCTACTCTCCCTCTTCTCTTTTGGCATTCTCAATACCAATACCTACAATCAAGGCTCTCATTGCTTCCTTGCCCTAGCCAGCAGTGCCCAGCTACGGGTCGATCGAGATAACATAGTATTATTCGATCAGTTCTGCAAGTTCATCGTGGAGCTCCTAACCGAACGATATGGATAACCAAACGATATAAAAGAGAGGAATAGGTGCTATGTCCAAAAAAACTGAGTTCACCACGGATGAAATTTTCCGAAAAATAGATACTTCCCTGGAGCAAACTGATCGACTTCGGGCAGATAACTTGGACAAAATGGCGGTAGTTCAGCAGATAAGAACAAAAGCCCTGGTAAAAGAACGACAGCGGTTAGCAGTTAAATATGGAGCAGATGATCGGCGGGTGCAACGGATTGATGCCCAACTTCAGTTTACTCAGGGCTTTACCAGAGACCTCAAAGTTGAAGTTGACAAAGCTAAAATCCAAGTGCCAACTATAGATCGCAATAGTTGGATGGTACATGGTCGCGTCCTTCAAGCCAAGGATAATCAAGGGATTCCCAAACTAACTGTTTCCCTAGTCAATAGCGAAGGACAATGGGTTCAGGAGCTAGGCTATGACTGCACCAATGAACGGGGCTATTTTGCCATTATCTATTCTCCAAAAGACAGCCAATCACCTACGCCCCAAGAATCAATATTTTTAAGGGTGAGTGATGCCAACCAACAGATTCTCTATCGCAGCAACGAACCCCTCCAAGTCGAACTCGGAGAGAGCATTTATCGGGAAATTTTCCTGTCTGAAGAGAAAGAATGCACCCCGCCACCAAATTCAGCAACCCCTTCCGTACCCGTTCAAATCCTCTCTCTAGAAGGGTCAACCCAGTTAACTGTCAACCAATCTGGTAGATTTACAGCCAGGGTAAACCAAGATGCTACTCCACCAATAACCTACAGTTGGAACTTCGGTGATAAAATCACCGCCTCTACCCTAACGGCTACCCACAGCTATGCCAATGCAGGGACTTATAATGTGACCCTAACTGCCTCCAATGCTGGGGGGTCTGACTCGCGATCGCTATCTGTCATCGTTTCCCAATCTTCGTCTGATGTCTGGAAAGTACGGGGACGGGTGGTAAACGAACAGAAACAGGGTCTAGAAGGACTAGTGGTCAGTCTATTCGATCGCGATTGTATCTTTGACGATCGCTTGGGAACCACCCAAACCGATGAAAATGGAGGGTTTATTTTCAACTACCGCACTCAAGATTTCCGCAATTTATTTGAAGCCCAACCCGATCTATATTTGAAGATTATGGATCGGCAAGGAAATATTCTCTACTCCTCAGAATCCGCCGTCCGCTGTCAAGCTGGTCGCGAGGAAGTTTTTGAGATTTGCATCCAGGAACGTGATCGAGCATCGTGAAGTACTCCAATCTGCTTCGCTGAGATTGGAAGATCCAATCTCAACTCAACTCAGAGACGGTTTTATTCGTCCTCGGAGCTTGCCGTTTCACAGGCTCTTGCCTCGACTAAGCTTGCTTAGTTTTGGTCTTACAGTTCCTCAACAGCCAGGAGTCCGCCTTCCGCAGACCCATATTTGTTTTATTTGGCTACCATACGCTTGGAGACTTATTTTTGCTCTTGGCTACCAGTGGCGCAGAGAGTTATCTCTGACTGAGATCGATAGCGAATACCAGGCACACTTCAGAGGAACTACTCAGCAATTTTTTTACAGATTTTGCCTAGCTGAGAAGCAACAAAATTATTCTATCATCGCTCAAAGCTTTGCTATATGAAAATTCTGTGTCATTTTTGCAAATCTAGTATTGCTCAACTACGTATCTCCGTTAAATTTGTATTAAAGGAGGGTTTAATTGTATTAAAGGAGGGTTTAATCCTATGAGAACTCTTGCCACAAAACAACCGAGTCAAGATTCTGCCAAGCAGAAGAAGCAAAGTAATAGGGGACGATCGCATTCTGTTTCTCCTCTATCAACAGAGATACCATTACTGCAACGTAAATGTGCCTGCGGTGGGGGTTGTCCTCGGTGTCAAGCAGAGCAAGATTTGGAAGAAGCGTTGCCGATTCAAACTAAGCTCAAAATTAGTCAACCAGGGGATAAATACGAACAGGAAGCAGATCGCATTGCCGAGCAGGTAATGCGGATGCCAGAACCCTCTCTTCAGCGGCAGGCTGAACCGATTGAGGAAGAGGAAGAAGAAGAGACACTGCAAACTAAAACCACTTCGGATCAACCTCATACCGTATCCGCCAGTATCCAAAACCGCATTACTGCTTTACAGGGAAGGGGTAAACCCTTGCCTCAATCAGAACGCGCTTTCTTTGAACCACGCTTTGGTACTGATTTTTCTCAAGTGCGAGTTCATACGGATAGTAAGGCTGCTGAGACAGCAAGTGCAGTCAATGCCCGTGCTTTTACAGTGGGGCGGGATATTGTGTTTGGGGCAGGGCAGTATCAACCAAGCGCATCTGAGGGAAGGCTTTTGTTGGCGCATGAGTTGACTCATGTAGTACAACAAAAAAGTATTAGTCTCAATAATAACAAAAACCTTGAATCCCAAAACCGACCTATCGAGGTTTTAACTTTTACTAACTCACCTAAGATAATGCGTGCTTTAACTGGTGAACAGGAACGTACACTTATAAGTCGAATGGCAGAGATAGCTCGGGAACATCGTACTTCCACAAATTATGCAGTAATTCAGATACTAGATAGAGATGACAACATACTAGCTACAGGTAACGGTTACGTTAGGTTCGGTCACGCTGAAGAAATTGCAAGCTTGGATATTAGGCGACAAGTAGCAGAATCGGGCATTGCCACTAGAGCACCCGGCACAAGAATGGTAATTGCAGTTACTAACATCCCCTGTGACAGAGTTTGTCAAGTAGAACTACGCACTTTGCAACATGACTTAAGGATTCGTCCAGAAAATGTCGAATTATATCAAGCTACAAGACCATATCGAGGTAGAAGTGCTAGAGGTGGCTTTGTAAGTGGCGTTACGGCTATCAGGGAATATATAAGTGACCCTAGTAGTAGTCAAATTCAGCTAAGAAGAGTGGTTTTACCCCGACTTAGTATAAGAGAAGTGAGGAGGGGGATCATGAGAGCACAGAGGGGTAGGTTACAACGTATAGGAAGTCAAGTTGGAATAGCCTCTGCCTTATTAAGGATTATTTTTGCTGGAACTTCTCAACAAACATATGCTCGAATGGCAAGAGAGTTTAGTGATAGAAGGAGACAGGAAAGAGCAAGGAGCTATCGAATAGATCAAGATAGTATTGGATGGCATAACATTGAAGATGAAATCGTTCAAGTATTTGGTTTACATCCATTACACTTAACTTCATGGACAAGTAATGATTTCTATCGTGCTATTCAATATTTAATGAGGTTGTACCGCCAATACGAATTCCCTCCTTCTGAAACAGGACCAACTCGTTATGTTGAGTTTGAAAGTTTTTTCCAACAAGAAGTCGCAATTGAACAACCATATGAGTCACAAGTAGAGGAAATAGAATATGTTTTCTTTAGAACTATAGTGCCTAATAGACGACTGATTGAACGCGTCCGTGAACGCGCCCAAACTTATTGGGACTATCATGCCGGAAATTACCTTCAAAGAGCTGAAGCTGCAAGAGAAGCAGAACGTGTAATGGCACAGCAACTAGAAAATGTAGCCCAAGGTATAGGTATAAGTGTAGATGACATGATGACTATCTATGACAATCTTAGAGAATTCGGTAATCGTTATATGGGTTATGTTAACCGTTTACATTTTACCCTTGAAGCTTTGGATGAAGCTGAGGTTATAAACAGTGAAAGATTTCGGCGTGTTGAGAGAGAATTAGATAGAATATATAGCAGAGAACGAGTTGCTTAGGACATTCCTCTATTGCCTATTAACCATTATTGTTTTTTGCCTTGTTAGCTCTGGTAGGGTGTGTTCCCTAAGACAATATTCATTTTACTCCTTCCCTTAACACCTATCTTAGAGCCAATCAAAGCGATCGCTTATACTAATTTTTGGGGACGTGCGATAACTTTTCTGGAAGTGCAATCTCCATCCATCTTGTAAGGTGGGCAAAATTCAAATGTTTGTCCGTTTGATTAGGAATCAAGTCCATTTCCCCACCCTACCATCTAGAAACCCAATCTAAAAGCGATTGCAATCTCAAAACCAGTCTCATCGGATGCGTTAACATAGTTTAGCGCAGGAAATTAACTGAATATATCCAGTAGGCAAAGACTATGACTCCAGCAACAACCACTGAATATAAACATATCCTACTTGATGATCGCCAAGTTCCTTTCATCAAAGGAACATCCATGAAAGTTGTGGAATTAGTTACGTCTATCCACGCTTATGGTTGGAGTCCAGAAGAATTGCATTTTCAGTATCCTCATCTGAGTATGAGCCAGATTTATTCAGCTTTAGCTTATTACTGGGAACATAAAGAAGAGATTGATGCAGATATGAAGCGACGCTTCGAGTACAGTGAGAAATTGCGCTTACAAGCTGGAGAATCGCCATTGGCAAAAAGACTACGTCAAGAAGGATTGATTAAATGAGTATTGCTTTTAACCTGGATGAGAACGTCCACCGAGGGATTACAGATGGACTGCGAATTCGGAATGTAGATGTCTTGACAGTACAAGAAGATGGGCGTAGCGGCTTTGAAGATTCTATTATACTCGATCGGGCGACAGAACTTGAACGTGTTTTATTTTCTCAAGATGATGATTTCTTAGCAGAAGCAACCCGCCGTCAACAAGAAAAAAAAACTTTTCTGGCGTTGTCTATGCCCATAAACTAAGAGTTTCCGTTGGCGATTGTGTTCGTGATTTAGAAATTATTGCTAAAGCTGTCTATCCTGAAGAATTAGCCAATCGGGTTCAATACTTGCCTCTGTAGTGCGATCAATCTTTGAAAAAGTGCGATCGCTTTTCCTGATTTTTGGAGAGGTGCGATCGCATAATCTGGTAGTGCGATGATTTTTCTGGTTTGTGCGATCGCCTGTAGGCTGAGAAAAGTTATCGATTCAATGGAAGAGCGAAACCCAACAATATCCACTATTTTCCCTGTATTGGTTGTGTTTCCTGACCTCAAACCAGCCTACAATTAAGGTAGGACAAGGCAGCCCAAGCGATCGCTCTCAAGTAGAGAAATTTCTTTAGAATAGATTCAACATTGATTAATAACAGCAATGCAAATAGAAGAATACTTTAACTTTTTAACTCCCAATGATATTAGAATCAAAGGCTCTCGCATCGGTATTGAAACCATCTTGCATGAATATATTTATCATCATCAATCTCCAGAGGTAATAGCTCAAATTTATCCGAATCTTACCTTAGAACAAATATATGCCACAGTCCTCTATTATTTACAAAAGCCAGAAACTATAACCCAATATATGGCAGACTGGCTGAAACATTGTCAAGAAGGAGCCAAGCAACAAGATGAAAACCCACCTGATTATGTGCTTAGGTTACGCCAATTAAAAGCGCAAAGGGTTAACACTGTATGAGTGTTCAATATCTCCTTGATGAAAACTTACCCCCTCTTTATCAAGAACAACTACTACGTTATCAATCTGACTTAACTGTTTTAATGATTGGCGAGTTGAGTGCTATAAACACACCAGCAAAAGGTGCTCTAGACCCTGAAATTCTTATTTGGTGCGAGAGTAATAACTTTATTCTGGTTACTAATAATCGCACATCAATGCCCGTGCATTTAGCTGAACATCTATCACAGCATCGCCAAGTCCCTGGTATTTTCGTTTTGCGTCCCTTTGCTACTATTGGACAAATCATAGATGATCTAATCCTTATCGCTTTAGCAGGAGAGCCCCAAGAATATCAAAATCGTATCACCTATATTCCCTTATAGCGCGATCGCCTGTGGTTGGATTGAAATACAAAACTAAACAAAAACCTCAACCAAAGGAGGTACTGAAACTATGAGAACCTTTGCCACTAAACAAACCTCTAATCAGGATTCCGCTTACCAGAAACCCGTGAGGGCAACTGCTGTGCCTGTGATGCGATCTCATTCCGTTTCTCCCCTATCAACTGGAATGTCTCTGTTACAACGTAAATGCGCCTGTGGTGGGGGATGTCCGCGCTGTCAGGAAGAAGCATTGTTGCAAAGCAAGCTAAAGATTAGCGAACCGGGGGATAAGTATGAGCAGGAAGCCGATCGCGTTGTCGACCAGGTGATGCGAATGCCAGACTCCTCTGTTCAGCGGCAGGTTGAACCTGAAGCGGAAGAAGAGGAGGAAGAAACTTTACAAACTAAGCCTCTAGCTGAGCAAATTAAACCCTTGGTTCAAAGACAAGCTGAACCGATGGAAGAAGAAGAGGAAGAGACGCTTCAAACTAAAACCACTTTGGGTCAACTCCGTACTGTATCCTCTAGCCTCCAAAACCGCATTAAAGCTTTACAGGGAGGCGGTCAACCGTTACCTCAGTCAGAACGTGCCTTCTTTGAACCCAGATTTGGGGCTGATTTTTCTCAGGTGCGGATTCATACGGACAGTCAAGCGGCTGAGGCATCTCGTGCAGTTAAGGCCCGTGCCTTTACGCTGGGTCATCATATTGTCTTCAACAAAGGCGAGTATCAGCCCGACTCAAATGCAGGCAGGCATTTACTGGCTCACGAGCTGGTTCATACACTCCAACAGCGAGATAGCCGAGCAGATCCTCAGATTCAACGAACCATTACGGTGGATAGTGCGACGAGCAGGACACCGCCGCATCGGCAAAACAATGGTGCGCTCGTCACGTCATTGTTCAATCGGCTGTGCCCGTCGATCACCTGGCGACTCAATGGCGCGGTGATTGGACCTGCGAATAGCAGAGATTGTAATGCTTCAACCGTTCAGCGGGGCACCACGCCGACAGCCTGTGAGTGCGTATGTCATTTTACCAATACCGCCGGTCCGCATGTGACAATACAAGTCAATCGAACGCATAATGACACCGTAAGCACAGGGAATAACGCCTATCGCATTCGCATTACCGGCCAGGCGGCACAGGGCATTCGTGGTATCCGGGGCAGTGCCCCCCGACGGAGATCGCCTTTAGTCAATGTGCCCGATCCCGCCTGGTTGATATTGGGGCATGAGTTGTGCGGTCATGCAAAAACGACCTATCCCTTAAATCGAGCATCCACTGCGATATTGGAGCACCAGATGTCACAGAACTGGGGCAGTACGGCTGTGGATATCGAGAATCGCATACGTCAGGAACATAACGTGGCCTTCAACGCCGGTCTTGGTATTCGTATTGGTGACTTTCAAGATACAGATGGCGACATACACGCCGGTTCGCTTATCCGATTGCCACGAGCCATGGCTCTGGACGATTTATTGCGAGCACTTGATGTGCCGGTTAGATACAAGTATCCGCGTTGTCTGTACCAGGATTATTTTTATCCCTGCACCACGATTCCTACCGCACAAAATGCGATGCGCAATATGAAGATTGTAAGCCGGGTTACGATCACACACAACGGCAATCAATCTGTTCCATGGAGCTGTCGGAGTAATAGCTTCGCGCAAGGCATGCACTTTAATATTGAAGGGGTCTTCTGGTACCGAACGGTAAGCGGTGATACCAAGCAAGCAATTGCGAACCGATGGGGCGTTTCCATCGCTGCGCTGAACCGTGCCAACCGCTTGTTCAGGATCGGCATCGATGCCATGCCCAATGCACAAGCCCTGACCGCAGGAACCATAGTCCTCATACCTTATAAAAGCGCCCCCGGATCGACACGCTACTTTTTCAGAAGGATGAATGCCCCCTGTGACCGATAATACTGCTCGATCAGGGAGGAAGTGCGATCGCCATCTTGTAGGGTGCGTTCCTTGAGATAATATTCATTTTGCTCTTAATCGTACATTCAGAACGCATCATGACGATTATCTATTCGGTAGATTAGGCAAGCGCTAATTTACTCTCCTGTAACCAAAATTGATTGCCTGTGTTCAAAATGGGTACGTCCCCAATCCATTTTATCGATTAGGGCGATCGCTTCTACTAATTTTCTGGGCCGTGCGATCGCTATTTCGTCCAATCTTCTACATGAGCAATCCCAATACTGACAAAATCATTAACATTAACTGTAATTACGGTAAATTTATTAGCGCGGGCAATAGCAGCAATACGACAATCTTGTGTCCCAATTCTTTTTATTTTGGCAGGAAGTGACTGATAAATGCTTTCAGCTTCTGGGGTGTAAGACAAAATCTGAAATAGATGTAGCGCAGCAAACAAGTCTTCAAAATACTGGTAAGCTTTGGTTACAGATGATTTTCGTTTTACTTTTTGCACAGAGGCTAAAGCACCCTGCAATATCTCTTCAACAGTAATGATGCTAATGAAAATTTGTTCGGGTGGTTGGCTCAAAATTCTAGCTGTTAGTTGAGGATAGTAACGTCTTTCATCTAAGAAATTACTAACAACACTAGTATCGAGAAGATACATTAATCTTGCTTGTCCGATTTAGTATCTAAAAGCTTATTTGTTTCTTCTCTATCTGTTTTGCGAGAATGTTCTATTTCTGACTGCGTTTCTAGCCAAAATTCCCCTCCAAACTTACCAGCGATATCTGCCAAAGGGTTATCAATCACTTGTTTCGTTTCAGACTGTTTATGGGAAACTTTATTTGTCTTCATTTTGCTTGGGATTGTTTTTTCTACTGTTTATTTTAGTTTAAAAAGTTTGCCAGTTATTTGTGGGTTGCCATGCAATCCAAAGACTTCTGGAAGAGGCACGAACGCACCATGACAATTATCAATTCGCTGGATTAGGCGATCGCTAATTTACTCTCCTGTAACCAAAATTGATTGCCTGTGTTCCAAATGGGTACGCCCCCAATCAATTTTCTCAATTAGGGCGATCGCTTTTCCTAATTTTTTGGGTCATGCGATCGCATAATCTGGTAGTGCGATCATTTTTCTAGGTTGTGCGATCGCCGCTCTTTTCTTTTAGGTTGGGCTGAGCGAACCAATGTTCTTCCAGGGTAATTGCAGCTAAATTAGCTTGACATAAAAAACAAAAGAGAGGGGCATTTCTAGCCCGATTTGGGAAAATAAAACAGTCGAAAATGGATTCCAATTAGTTTA
>JAAUYI010116902.1_pt1 | contig 13739 bp, 8 predicted proteins | sample 7278041 | NCBI WGS metagenome assembly JAAUYI01 (sample SAMN14350216, study PRJNA611818) | marine sediment metagenome | isolation source: surface marine sediment (0.6m) | place: French Polynesia: Moorea | collected 2018-08
GCAGCTGCCTCGGATGCGTTACGGCGTCCCGACCGGTATCGGATCGCTGACGCCCTGCTGCAGCCGGTAGTAGCGACCGCCCGTCACGTCCTCGTAAATCGTCCGGTCACCGTTCGGCCAGTCGACCGTGATACGGCCGGCGTTGGTGGCCGACCCGAGCCCGAAATGCATCCGCGGATCGCTGCTCGTCTGGTAGCTCGACCCCGCCTTCATCTCCTCGACCATCGCGCGACCGTCGAGTTCGACGGTCACTTTCGCACCGATTGCTCCCCGGTTCCTGCCGTCTGCCAGCAGCTCGAGACCAACCCAGTTACCGCGATCCGGCCAGATGTTTTCGTACAGGTTGACCGGCTCGTTATTGCGCGTGACGACGACATCGAGGTCACCGTCGTTGTCGTAGTCGACCGTCAGCGTGCCGCGACCGACGCCCGGTATCGCAATGTCCCCCGACAGTTCGGCCGATACCAGTTCGAAGCGCCCACTGCCGTCGTTCAGGAACAGCTGCGACGGCTGTTTGAACGACTGCGAATCGTCGGTCAGCTCGATGTTGTCGATGACGTGACCGTTGGTCACGAACATGTCGAGGTCCGTGTCGTTGTCGATATCGAGCAGGTCCACACCAAACCCGACGGGCATTAATGAGCCTTCGTACAGTCCCGCTGCGCGCGTGCCGTAGTCGAAGAACTCGTCGCCACCGAGGTACAGCGCATTCGTTTCGGCGGTCAGGTTAGTGACGATGATGTCCTGGAACCCATCGCGATTGACGTCACCCGCATCGACACCCATGCCCGCCTCCGTCATGCCGTCGTCGTTGTGGCTCGTGCCGGTGAACAGCCCGACCTCTTCGAACGTTCCGTCGCCGCGGTTTTTGTACAGGTAGTTCGGCGTGGAGTCGTTTGCAACGTAGATGTCGGGATCGCCGTCACGATCGTAGTCGGCAACAACGACGCCCAGGCCCTTGCCGTGGCCGGTCTCGTCGAACAAGCCGGCGTCGCGGGTCGCATCCTCGAACCCGCCCTGTCCGTCACCGAGATAAAAGACGTCTTCCTCCATCGGGTAAACGTCCGGATGGCAGTACGAGTAGATACCCTCGCTGGGGGTGCCACAGTCGACATGATCCGCCACGCTGAATTCGAGGTAATTGACGACATAGAGGTCGAGGTTGCCGTCGGCGTTGGCGTCGAACGCCGCGGCGCTCGATCCCCACACCTCTCCTGCGATGCCGGCATCGACCGTCACATCGTCAAACGTGCCGTCGCCGTTGTTCCGGTACAGGACGTCACGGCCATAGTTGACGACGTAAATGTCCGGGTCGCCGTCATTGTCGAAATCCGCCGCGACCGACCCCAGCCCGTAACGGGTATCGCCAACGCCTGCCGTAGCCGTCACGTCTTCGAAGCCGCCGTTGCCGAGGTTGCGAAACAGCCGGTTGCCGACCTCATCGACGTCAACCTCGGAGCCGGGCAACCTTCCGGACTGCACCAGGTAAATGTCCATCCAGCCATCGCCGTCAAAGTCGAGCACGCTGCCGCCGGAGCCCATGATCTCGGGAAGGTACTTGCGCGTGCTGCCTGCGTTGACGTGCACGAAGTCGAGACCCGCCGCCTCGGCCACGTCTTCGAAGTACCGTTCCGTTGTCCCGGTTGTCGGCTCGGTATCGCTCGAACACGCCACGAGCAGGCCGGCGATCAGGGCGCCGCCCGGAATTCTTGCACTGTTAATTTGAAGATCCCTCGATGCTGTTGGCGAATCGTTCCGCCCGTTGTGCGTTGTTCTCGTCGCCAAGGCCACGGAATGTCTCGGCCATTTTCCGGTAGATGCGGGCATCCTGCGGCGCCAGTCGGCGCGCCGCAAGCAGCGTCTCCATCGCATCATTGAGCCGACCGGCTTTGAGGTACAGGTCCGACAGCAGCAGGCGTCCCTCGACATTGTCCGGATTCTTGCGAATCGCATGCGCGTTGAAATCGATCTCGTCGCGCAGCCTGCTCATGTCGCGGAAACGCTCCATGACCGCTGTGGCTTCGTCCCGCTTACCCTGCGAGATCATGACGCGTGCGAGGTTGTGCAAGGCACCGACATGGCCCGGAACGCGGCGGACGACGGCCGCAAGCAGCGTTTCTGCCTCGGCCAGCCGGCCAGCCTGTCGATACGCGGTGCCCAGTCGGTAGTGGGCTTCGATATTGGCAGGGTTGGCTGCCGTCGCACGCTCGAGGATCGGTATGGCTTCGGCCGTACGCGCCTGGTCGACCAGCAACAAACCGAGCCGTGACAGCGCCTCCGCGTGCCGCGGCTCGGTTTCCAGGCAAGCAACGAGGCTCGTCTCCGCGGCATCGAAGTCGCCGGCGTTCAGTGCCGTCATCGCATGCGCGTAGTAGTACGCCGGTTTGGGATCCAGCCTGATTGCACGCTCAAGAACTTCACCGGCGGCCACGTTCTTGCCCTGCTCGAGCTGGCTCTTGGCCAGCACCATCAGCCAGTGCGGATCGTCCGGTCGCGCATCGACCGCGCTTTGCAGATGTTGTTCTGCCTCGGCGAAACGATAGGTCTCGATCAACAGGAAACCGAGCAGGTAGCCGGCCTCGGCGTCGTCGCCCGCCGACACCATGTCACGCAGCAACGGTTCGGCACGCGCGTAATCCTGTCGCTGCATCATCGCGTTGACCGTCGCGAGGTCGTTCGCAACGACGGGGCCGGTCACGAGAAGCGTGAGCAGTATGACGATCGTGCAGTGGCAGGCGCGCATCGGCGCAGTCTATCGCAGTGAACTTCGGTTTCGAGCGTCGCGACAGCGCGCGAATGTCACTGTCGGGGTATTTGACAATAATGCAATAACGTTAAATCGCATTTTGCGCAGTGAGAGAATTTTTCTCATATACGGCAGCTACAACCGAATCGAATAAGCGCTGCCAAGTGCTTGAAAGTATGTGGCGATGACCAGCTTTTGGGGCTGAAAGCCGCGCCAGGCAAGGCCCGAGCTAGCGAAAGATATGCGACTGGGCTATAACAACGCCACCTGCGCCGCCGCAGCAAACAATCGAAATAACAAGGTCGGCGTGGATCAAATCGGGGAATCTTGTTTAGAGCGAAGCACGTACGCGAGATCGGTCGTTCTGGTTGGCAGTCATTGTCGGCCCGCGGTCTTGCTGCGCGCGCATTTCCGTTCCGGGATTCCGGTTTTTCCAATCGCTACACCTTTGCCGGCTCCGGGTTCTGCCCGGTGCGTTCGGCTGACGACGGTTTTTTTTGTAACTGAGGAGATGGGAATGAACTGGAAGAGATGCAGAAACCTGCTCTTCATCGTCCCGCTGCTGATCCTGGGGGTCCAGGTTCAGGCGACGATGATTCTGCAGCTGAATCTCGAGGAGATGACCGACAGGGCCGGGAAGATATTCCGCGGCACGGTCGTCGGTATCGAGATGGGGACTATCGAGGCGGGTGGCGGCGAACTGCCGACCGTGACCTACCGCTTCAAGGTCGATGAACTCTATAAAGGCGAGCCGACGCTGGTGAAAGGCGACGATGCAATGATCGAAATTCGCATGGTCGGCACCCTGAAGCCGGAGCGCGCTGACGAAAACGGTCGCATCAAGTTTTCGGTTTTCCGCGACATTCCGACCTTCAAAGAGGGCGGCGACTACCTGCTGTTTACGTCATCGGAAAGCGCGATTGGCCTGTGCACGACCATTGGCCTCGGCCAGGGCGCGTTCAAGGTATTCCAGGGTGATGGCGAAATGCAGGCCGTTAATGAATTCAACAACGCTGGTTTAGGCCTCAACGGACCGGGTCCCGTCCGGTACGCAACGTTGAGCGCCAAAATCAACGAATTGCTCGGACAATAGGAGGCGATCGAGATGAAAAATTTCAGACAATCACTCGCTCTGATCGCCGCGTCGACGAGCCTGCTGGCCGCCGCGCCGGCGCTGGCCGGTGGTCCGCTCGCAAACTGTAACTCCGGGGAGCCGTTCCTGTACCCGAACGGCGGTGCCAATATCCAGTTCAACCCGGACCAGGGCCCGCTCGGCCCGTTGACGAACGCGCAGGCGGTTGCCGCGGTTCAGGACGCGTTTGACCAGTGGGGCGCAATCCCGACCGCCACGTTGAGCTATGTCAACGGCGGACCGCTTCCGGTTGACGTCGACATTACGAACTTCGACCCGTTCCTGAACGCGGTTGCACCGGACGGCCTGAGTGCCGTCGTCTTCGACGACACCGGCGAGATCTTCACGCTGTTGTTCGGCCCGGGTACCGGCATCCTCGGTTTTGCCGGCCCGGAATGGGGCGACACGATCAACTGTACGATCGACGAGAGCCTGTCGTTCCTGAATGGACCATCGTTCACGGATGCGACAGCAGCGTTCGACGTCATGGTGCACGAGTTCGGCCACTGGACGAACTTTGCGCACACGGTCGTCAACGGCCAGTTCTACTCGGTCGGTGACACGACCGGCCCGACGCCGAACAACTCGTTTGGACCGCCGCCGGCGTTCCCCGGTGGGGACATTATCGAAACGATGAACCCGTTCTACTTCGGGCCGGGTAGCGGCACCGGAACGCTGCACAGGGACGATGTAGCTATCGCATCGCGGATGTACGGGACGACGACGGACTATGCAGCCACGACGGGCGAGATCAGCGGTTCGGTCACATTTGGCGGCACTCCGGTCACGGGTGTGAACGTCATTGCTCGTAACTTTGCCGACCCGTTCAACGACGCGGTTTCGGCGATCACCAGCGACTTCACTGACAGCACCGACCCGTCGGATCCCAACGTGGGTGTCTATCGCATCACCGGCCTGACGCCGGGCGCCGATTATGGCGTTTTTGTCGATACGATCCTCGCCGGTGGTTTTTCGACGCCGCCTGCTGCGCCGCTTCCGGGACCTGAAGAGGGTTGGAATGCCGGCGAGTCGGACTCCGACGACCCGACGATCATCGATCCGATCACGGTCGCGGCCGGCGCGCCGGTGACCGGTATTGACGTCATCCTCAACCAGCCGCAACCGGGTGACCCGCTTGCCGTTGGCGACGACGGCAATGTTCTTCTGCCTCTGCCGTTCACTTACTGCATGCAGGGAACGGGCTACAACGATGTCTACATCAACGCCAACGGCAGCCTGACCTTCGGCGCGCCCGACCCGGACTTCACCGAGTCGACCGGCGAATTCCTCGACGGCCCGGCGCGTGTTGCAGGCATGTGGCGTGATCTGAACCCGTCCGCGGGTGGTGTTGTTACGTTCGACCAGAGCGACACGTCGTTCACGGCAATTTACGAGAACGTTCCGGAGTGGCCGAATGTCGGCGCCAACTCGTTCTCGATCACGCTGAATGACAATTCGTCAGCCTGTGCACCGCGTCGCAATGACGACGATGACGACGACGATGATGATGACGATGACGACAACGGCCGTGGTGGCCCGGATGCCGTCATCCAGTACACTGCTCTCGAAATCGACGCCGGCCTGACGGGCGTCAGCGGTGGCATCGACGTCACGAGCGGCGTGGAAGAAGAATCTGACCTGTCCAAGATCAGCCGTAACGGCAGGAAGAAGATCAAGGGCGACAAAGTTGCCGCGGTCTTCGAAGAGTTCGACGGTGCATTCGCTGAGGATGCCATCGACGTCAACGGCAAGACGCTCAAATTCGACAAGATCGGCAAGGGCTTCAAGGACAGGTTCGAGCCGAACGACTCGCTTCGCAAGGCACGGGCGATAACACCGCCGTTCAATACGTCCGATACGCGTCGCAAGTACACGGCGATCGATCCGCCTGCCGGCGACATCGACTTCTTCCGCTTCTACGCGGAAGCCGGTACGACGGTCATCGCAGAAACCACTCGAGGCAACCTCGATACGGTTCTCGGATTGTTCTATTGCCCGCCGGTGGCGATTTCGAATGACGACGATGACGACGACGATGACGACGATGACGATGACGACGACGAGTCGCGGCTCGACAAGTGCGACAGCGACACGGCGATATTCATCGGCTTCCAGGACGATGTCGGCGTGGGCAGCAACCCGCTGCTGTCAGGCTTCCTGTTCGAAGTACCGATTGACGGCACCTGGGCGGTTGCAGTCACGTTCTGCTGTGACTACGACTTCGACGGTGTCGATCCGGGTCAGGGGCTGCCGTTCGATGGCGGACGCTACATCCTGAACATCGAAATCATCGATGGCGTTCTGCTCGCACTGGGCGACGACGACTCTGCGCAAATCGGGCTTTCGTTCGACTTCCCGTACCAGAGCAGCACCTACAACTCGGTGTTCGTCAACTCCAATGGCAATTTGACATTTGGTGGCGGCGACCTCGGGTTCGTGGAGAGTCTTACCGGATCATTTGTTGGACCGGGCCTGCTCAATGGGCCGCCACGAATCGCGCCATTGTGGGATGACCTGTCGCCGAACGCTGGTGGCCTGGTGTTCTACAAGGGCGAGGCTGACACGTTCAAAGTGACGTTCCAGGATGTGCCCGAGTTCTTTGCAACGACCGGTAACTCCTTCGACGTCACGCTGAACGTCGACGGCTCGGTTGACATCAACTACGGGGACATAGCTGCAACCGACGGCCTCGCCGGAATCAGCGAAGGCCTCGGAGCTGCCGACCCGGGTCCAACGGACCTGTCAGCGGCGCCGAACCAGTCGAAGTCCGGCACGACCTACGAGTTGTTCGACTTCACGAACGAGAACGACCTCGACAACGCGAGCCTGAGTTTCGACTAGCGTTGATCGAGTAAGCAGTACAAAAACGGCGGGCCACAGGCCCGCCGTTTTTTTTTGGCTGCAAGGGATATCAGAGCATCTTCTTGGCGTCGGCGATACGCTCGTTATTGCGCTCGACGCTGAGGTCCTTGCCCGCCGGCTGCAGGTAGGGCCTGCCGACGTAGGAATGCATCTCACTGCGCAGGTGACCACGCAGGTCATGGCCCGCCCGGCGCTCGCGCTCGTCGCGTAATGCGGCCACGTTGATCGGCGCGACGACAACCTTTTCGCCGGGCCCGGGGTCCGCCTGCGCCAGGATACGGCCGTCGTAGTCGACGACCATGCTGCCGCCAGGCCAACTGAAGGGCGGGTAGTTCTCGAAACTCGCTGCCTGGTTGGATGCAACGACATAGGCCGTGTTTTCGACGGCTCTCGTGCGGTTGATCAGCGTCCACCAATCCATCGGCGTTGCGGTACCCCACGGGTCCATGTAGGCCGACACTCGCACGATAATTTCAGCGCCGTTGAAGGCAATCTGGCGGATCGTCTCAGGAAACAGCCAGTCGTAGCAGATCGCAACGCCAATACGGCCAATATCCGTTTCAGTGACTGGGAACGGCTCTTCCTTGTAGTCCGGCACGTCATGGGGTGACGCGTGCACCTCCCACGGGATCCACGGGTTGACCTTGCGGTATTTGCTGAGCACCCCGCCCGGGCCAATCAGCGCAGTGGTATTGAAAACGTAACCGGGATAGTCCGGGTCGGTCTCGATAAAGGAGCCGCTCTGGATGTAGCAACCGTATTTCTTCGCAAGCCGTGTGTAGGCTTCGGTATGTTCGTTTGGCACTTCCACAGCAAGCCGGTTTCGGAGTTCATTGACTGTGGGGTAGATCGGTACCGTGTGCGCAAACTCCGGGAACGCCAGCAGGCGGACGTCATGGAAGGGTTCGTAACCAATGATTGTCTGCTCGATAATCTCGCACATTCGTTTGGTGCGAGTCGCAATTTCGTCGCGATCGGTCGGCGCCGGGAAGTCAGTCTGGCAGGCGGCGGCATAGTAGATTGTCATTATTGATCCGTCGTGTGCGATAGACGCGTTCGAGTCTCGGGAATCGCCCGGGACAGGTCAAGCACCAGCACGGGTAGCTGCCGGGCGTTACAATGAAACTATGAAAGCCGTTGTTGGATTTTTCTTTTTCCTGTTGTTCCTCGCCGGCATCGCGCTCGTAACGCTACAGGGCCGCCAGCTCGCGATACAGGCCATGCCTGGCGGCGGTGCCGGTATTGCCGGGGTTACATGGCGAGCCAACTACATCGGTGCCGAAAAGGTCCCGGACGACGCCGGGATAAACCTGGAGGTCACGGAAGACGGAGGTTTCAAGGGCCACGGTGGCTGCAATCACTTCTTCGGGTCGTTGCAGGCTCACGAAGGCCGTGTGCGGTTCGACCTGAAAGGCACATCGAAAGAGGCCTGCCCCGATCCGGTCGGACAACGTCAATTGCGGTTCTTCGAAGCCTTGGAAGCCGCCGTGCAGCTTCACGCTGTCGGTCAACGGATGGTCCTGACCGATGCGGAAGAAAACCTGCTCATCGAGTTCAGGGCAGCTGCCGGCACAGCAGACGAATAAGACTTATCTAGAGCGTCAGTTTGGCGCCTGAGTTGACGAACGCTTTGAACCCCTGGACGTCCTTCGACGCTTCGGCGATGCGTTCGACGGCAACGGCGAGGTCTTCGTCACCCGTTGCCACCGAGATGCGCAGGAAATGTTGTCCCTCGCTATCCAGCTCGCAGAACGAACGCCTGTCCATCGTTGCAACGTGATACCGGTGCAGCAGGAACAGCTGCAGCAACGTTGCCGGGCTGGAATTCGCCCGCACGTCGTCGGGTAGCCTGTCGAACAGGTCCGTTGCGCCGAGGTTCTCGAGCACGCCGCTGACATTCGGGAACGCATAGAACGCCCCCTTCGGCAGCTGGCAGTGGATACCGTCGATCTGATTGAGGCCGCTGACGACCTGGTCGCGGCGGCGCTGAAACGCGTCGACCATCATTTGAATCGCTGGCTCGCTCTCCGGCGACTCGAGCGCAACCTGCGTGCCAATCTGGTTATACGGCGGGATGCTGGCAAAGTAGTTGATGTTCAGGTTGCGATGCACCTTCGCTTCAACCACGGTCGGATAGACCGCCCAGCCGACGCGCCCGCCCGTCCACGCATAGGTCTTGGATACCGCTGACGCAATAATCGTGCGTTCCTCCATGCCGGGCACGGAGGCAATCGAGAAGTGATCTTCGCCATCGAAGACGATCGCTTCGTACGCTTCGTCCGAATAGACGCGCACGTGCGGTTTCGTTTTCTCCAGAATCAGCTCGGCCAGCGCCGTGATCTGTTCACGTGTCGCGACGCCGCCGGTCGGGTTGCACGGGAAATTGAGGTAAATGAGCTTGGTGCGCTCGGAGATCAGCGGTTCGAGGTCTTCCGTGGTCAATGCGAAGCCGTGATCTTCGCGCAGGTGGATCGGCACCGGTTTCGCGCCGACATACGGAATGTAGGACTCGTACAGCGGATAGCCCGGTGTCGGATAGATGATCTCGTCGCCACGTTCGCAGAATGACTGCTGCGCAAAGCCGATGGACGGCCTTGCGCCCGGGAATACGACGACGCGCTCCGGGTCGATCTCGTCGAGGCCGCGATCCGCGGCGATCTTCTTTGCCAGCGCCTTGCGCAGGTCCGGCCAACCCTGCGGATCGCAATAGGTCGTCTGGCCATCCCTGATCGCCTCGATGACCGCGTTCGCAATGTGATCCGGCAACGGAAAGTCCGGCTGGCCGAGATTGCAGCGAATCACCCGGGCATCATCCGCCTTCTCGACGTCAACGATGCGCGACCCGAAACCGAACGCGGCTTCGGTACCCATGAGTTCGACGCGCCGCGCAAACACGGTCGTGTGCGGCGGCGGCATCGGGCGTGCGTCATTCATCATTCATCTCCCTTCAAACACGTGCGGGTTGACCGGGTTTGGCGGCTGCTGCCCGGCCAGCACGGCGACTGCGTTCTCGGCGGCCATGACACACATGCGTGTGCGCGTCTTGACGGATGCACTCGCTATGTGTGGCGCAAGTACGACGTTGTCCAGCGCCAGCAGCTCCGGCGAAACGACCGGCTCGTTTTCGAATACGTCGAGGCCCGCACCCGCAATGGCACCATCCGCCAATGTCTTCGCAAGCGCCTGTTCATCGACCACCGGGCCGCGCGCCGTGTTGACGAAGATCGCGCTCTGCTTCATCAATGCGAGATCGGAGGCACCGACGAAATGACGCGTGTCATCCGTCAGCGGCACATGTATCGACACGAAGTCCGATTCCCGAAACAGCTGCTCCTTGCTGACGAACTCGACGCCGAGTTCTTCCTCGACATTGGCCGGCGCGCGCACGATGTCGTGGTAGAGCACGCGCATATCAAACCCGCGGGCACGTTTCGCGACACCCTGGCCGATCCGCCCCAAGCCCACGATGCCCAGCGTGTGGTGATGGATGTCGTGACCGCTGAACAAGTCGATCTCCCACTGCTGCCAGCGTCCGTCTCTCAGGAATCTCTCCGCTTCCGTCACGCGCCGCGCCGCGGCCATCAGCAGCGTAAAAGCGAAGTCGGCGGTCGTATCGGTCAGCACCCCGGGGGTATTTGTCACTACGATGCCGCGTTCCGTCGCCGCGGGCACATCGATATTGTCGAAGCCGACCGCGACATTGGCGATCACTTTCAGCTCCGGGGCTGCATCCATCAGCTCGGCCGTCATCGGGTCGGTCAACTGGCTGACGATGGCCGCCTTGTCGGCGGCGGCCGCTATCAGATCGTCGTGGCCAAGGCCGGTCGACGAGTCGTTGTAGTCGAGCTCACCGCTACCAGACAGCACGTCGATTGCTTCCGGATAGACATGCCGGGTCACCAGGATTTTTGCCTGCATACGCCCCCCCAAACAGCGGTCTGCTGCAGCATCGAGTGTAGCGCCGGTGATCGACCCGGGCTGTCAGCATTTGCCGCAAACGGGGACATTCCCCTACCAGCGTATTAACGCGTTGGTAGGGGAATGTCCCCGCTTGAGCTCCCATGTACCCCGGCGTATGCTGATTTTTGAATCATCAAGCCGGTTCAAATACAACAACAGACGGCGGCCGATTCTGTACAGCATGTTGCGCCGCCGCACGGCTTTCATACGCGTCTACCCGGGGAGGGGGCCGTCGTTATGAGCAGAATCCGGGCAATCTCTGCCATCGTCATTGCCGCAGTCGCGGTTTACGTAATCCCGATCGGGCAAGAATCGAGCGCGCTGGCGGCATCCGGCGACAGCCGCCTGGCATCACGCGACACGGTCGACACGATCGAGCGCGAAGGTCGCGCCCGCGTCATCGTCAAGCTGAAGACCCCGCGGGAATCACGCCGCCGACCGCAGCAGTCCCGGCTCGAACGTGCCGTCCGTCGGCAGCAGATTGCGAACGTGCGCGCACGAGTCAGCGATCGCTTGCGCGGCACCGATCATCAGCTGAAACGTGAGTTCGATTCGCTGCCGTACATCGCGATGGAGATCGATGCACAAGGTCTGCGCCGCCTCGAATCCGCAGCCGACGACGTCGCAGGGATCTACATCGACTACCCGATGAAGATCTCACTGGCCGACAGCGTCTACCAGATCGAAGGTGATCTCGCGCTTGCGGCGGGAATCGACGGCAGCGGGCAAACGGTGGTCGTCGTCGATACAGGCACTGACTCGAACCACCCGTTCCTGGCAGGGAAAGTCGTCTACGAAGCCTGTTTTTCATCCGGCGACGGCAGCGGCCTCGGTACATGTCCCAACGGCCAGCCGACACAAACCGGGGCCGGCGCTGCCGCGCCGTGCACGTTTGACGAAGTGTCCTGTTTTCACGGAACGCACGTGTCAGGCATTGCTGTGGGCTCAGGCCCGGACTCGACCGGTGTCGCTCCAGGCGCCGACCTGGTTGCGATCCAGGTATTCAGCCCGACGACGCTGTGCGGCCTGATATCACCGTGCGCCATCGCCTGGACCAGCGACATCACGGCGGCCCTCGAACATGTATATGACATCCGCGACCAGTACCCGATTGCAGCAGTCAATCTCAGTCTCGGCGGCGGCACGTATACGGAATCCTGCGACGACGCATTCCCCGCGATGGCGGACGCGATGCAAAACCTGCGCGACGCCGGTATCGCAACCGTGGTTGCATCGGGCAACGACGGTTTTGCCGGCAGAATCTCGTCGCCGGCCTGCCTGTCGAACGCGATCAGCATCGGAGCAGCGACCGACGATGACGGCGTTGCATCGTTTTCCAACACGTCGAACGACCTCGACCTGTTCGCCCCGGGTACGAGCATTCTCTCGTCGATGCCGGGCGGCGACTTCGCCAGCTACAGCGGTACGTCGATGGCAACGCCGCACGTCGCCGGTGCGTGGGCCATCCTTAACCAGGCCAACCCGGCCGGCACGGTGGCCGAGGACCTGCAATTCCTCAAGGACTATGGCCGCCCGATAACCGACAATCGCGGCGCGACGCCGGTAACCCGCTCGCGTATCAGGCTCGGGCCCGTCGTCGGCAGCGAGAACCCGGTTCCAACATTGGTCGACGTTGCCCCGTCGACCGTCACCGCATGGGAAAGCGACGCAACGCTGACCATCACGGGTTCCGGTTTCGTCCGCTCGACGACGGTGCGCGCCAACGGTGTCGCGATACCGTCTACCCTTGTCAGCGATACCGAACTGACCGCGGTACTGCCGGCGGCAGCCCTTGCGACCACGGCAACGACTTTTGACATCACTGTCGAATCGCCACCGCTCGGTGGCGGCACGTCAGCGCCATTGTCGATCAGCATCATCCAGCCATCGATCTATGTCAGCACGGCCAGCGCCTTCGTCGGTGACCCTGTCACGGTGACGATCCCCAACGTGCCGGCCGGCGCGTACAACTGGGTCGCGTTCGCCGAGGTCGGCTCGCCGGACACGCAATACTTCGACTTCGCCTACATCCCGATCGGCGTTTCGACCTTCAACTGGACCGTTACGACCCCTCAGGCCGAAGGTGACTTCGAGTTCCGCCTGTTCTGGAACAACGGCTACCGGCGCATCGTTACCAGCGAGACGATAAACCTCACCTACGGGACGCCGGCGATCACATCAATAACGCCGGACCGGGTGACGGCTTATGGGCCGGGTTTTGCGCTGCGCGTCACCGGTACACGTTTCTATGACGTCTCCGAAATACAGGTAAATGGCACGCCGCTCGCAACGACTTACCACAACGCGTATGGGCTGACGGCAAATCTGTCAGCCGCGATGCTGGCGACCGCGGATGGATCGCTTTCCGTCAGCGTGATGACGCCCGGTCTGCAGAACCCCACATCGAACGCCGTACAACTTGCGCTCGCCCACCCGTCGGTCGGCGTCAGCTCGACCCTTGTAGAGCCCGGCACGACCATCACGGCGACGGTCGACGACGTTGCTGGTGACATGAACGACTGGATCGCGCTTGCTGAGGTCGGCACGCCGAACACCGAGTTTTTGTGGTTCCGCTACATGCCGACCGGTGCTATCAGCGCGAACTTCGATGTCCAGATGCCGACAACAGAGGGCGACTACGAGATTCGCCTGTTCTTCGACGACGGCTACACGCTGCTGGCCACGAGCGAGACGATCACGGTCGAGGAGAATACAACGGAACCGCCGCCGGACCCTGGCGGCCCGGCTACGCTCGATGCCAGCGCGTCCCTTGTGGCGCCCGGCGAAAGCGTCACGATCACTCTGACGGACGGACCGGGTAACAGTAATGACTGGCTCGCCCTGGCGCCTGTCGGCAGCCCCAACACGTCCTACCTCCAGTGGACCTACGTACCGTCCGGGTCGACCGGTATGACCTGGAACGTCACAATGCCGACCACCGAAGGCGACTACGAGGTGCGCCTGTTCGAGAACGGCGGCTACACCCTCGTCACGACGAGCCCGGTCATCACGGTCGGAGACCCGGCGCCGCCGGACCCC
>JAAUYI010225717.1_pt1 | contig 13737 bp, 7 predicted proteins | sample 7278041 | NCBI WGS metagenome assembly JAAUYI01 (sample SAMN14350216, study PRJNA611818) | marine sediment metagenome | isolation source: surface marine sediment (0.6m) | place: French Polynesia: Moorea | collected 2018-08
CCCCACCCCCCGCCCCCGAATAGACTCGGTGCCTTTGCCCCCCGTCTTCTCGGGCGTAGATGGGTCCGCGCTCGCGTAGGGCGAGTAATTTTTATAGGTAATCTTAGAACGAGAAGGGAGTATGAATCTAGGCGTTGCATAAATGCGGGATGATTTTGATGGTTTTGTGGAACGGGCATCCCTGCCCGTTTTCTATATTTATCAGACAGGCACTCCGGCCTGCACCACAAGAATCATCCCTTAATTGAGCAATGCTTGAATCTAAAATAAAAACCTCACCCCGGCTAAAGCCACCCCTCTCCTTACTAAGGAGAGGGGGAGCTACTGCTGGGCTATGGTTAAGCGCGTTGTAGCACATGGCGTGGTGAGGTGTATTTTGTAAATTCATGTTCCAATTCAGCAATGCCAACCAAACAATGGGATACTAAATCATGGTGCAACATTTTCCTTTAGCATGGGTGACATTGTGCAATTTCCCTGGCAGCAAGAAGCAATAATTCGCCATACTCAGCGCTTACTCCGTAGTTATCAACATTGGATGGGGCAATCTTTATTTGATTTGACTATGGCACCAGCAGAATTAGCACAAGAACTATTTGTAGCACCTTTTGTAGTAGTTTCTCATGGTACGGAACCAGATCCAATTTTTAATTATGGCAACCAAAAAGCTTTAGAATTGTGGGAATTATCCTGGGAAGAATTTACGCAAATGCCTTCTCGCAAAAGCGCTGAAGAAGTTGTGCAAGAGGAACGAAATAGACTTTTAGCAGAAACTGTGAGTAAAGGATTTAGCCATTATTCCGGTGTGCGTATTTCCAGTACTGGTAAACGCTTTCACATTGAAAATGGAATCATTTGGAACGTTTTGAATGAGCAAAATCAACAATGTGGTCAAGCTGCTCTTTTTTGGCAGTGGAAATTTGTGTAAGATTACTCTAACGTGGAGGCAAGGCGAAAACCGAAGTTTAGAAACCGGGTTTCTTGGCAAGATTGACCTGTAAAATCCCAATTTTTGATTTAGAAACCGGGTTTCTAGGAATATTGACCTGTAAAATCCCAATTTTTGATTTAGAAACCCGGTTTCTCTGGAGAATTAATATCTTTTCAATGCCCTTTGCATATCCCGTTGGTCTTGCCGTCTCTTGAGGGTTTCACGCTTATCGTGTAATTTCTTACCTCTTCCCAGGGCAATACTAACTTTTACCCAACCCCGTTTGAAGTACATTTTTAAAGGTACTAAAGTCAAACCTTGTTGTTCTACTTTACCAATCAGCTTGCGAATTTCCTCACGATGCAGCAGTAATTTCCGGCTACGACGGGGTTCGTGGTTAAAATACTGTCCGCTAGCTTGATAAGGGGAAATGTGAACGTTAATCAGCCATACTTCCCCACCCCGGATTAAAGCATAGCCATCTTGGAGATTTACTCTACCTGCCCGTATTGATTTCACCTCGGTTCCCGTCAACTGAATTCCAGCTTCGTAGGTTTCGAGAATTTCATACAAAAAACGTGCTTGTCTATTGTCGCTTATAACTTTATATCCGTCTTTCTTTCCGTTTTTCTTATCGCTCATTGAGAATGTTACTTAGTTTCAATATGCCTAAAAAATTGTATTGTTTTGGTCTGGCTGGTAAATCTATCAGGAATTGCTTAACCAATATAGATATCCTAAGAGATATCAGCACGATTCTCCCAATTTAGCTTTTTCTAGCTGTGAATTAATATCCATTTACAAAATGTAAGATACGATATTACATAAGAATACTTAACTCAAGTGAAGTGAATAGATATTAATTGAGCGCAAAGCAAGATACCATAGCGTTGATTGATGATAATATATGAGTGGGTATATATTTTTCTATCTCATCAATGAAAGGAAGCTCTTCACTTACCATATAAATTATATTTTGTCAAACACATATATTTAAGCCCCCTACTGGGCAGTGAAAATTAGGTCTTTCTCTCCTGTGCAAAAATCCGACTTCAAAGCTACATTCAACGAATTTAACAGGTTTCTAGCGTTTTTTGTGGAAAAATAGTTACACTAAGCCTGCATTATGATTTTTCCATTATAGCCTGAAACAACACAATTGCGTTACTAGATAAGAATTATTTTCGATAAAAACTTGACAAGAATTAGGCGTTTGTTAAAAAAAATGGAACTAAATTCCATAAATAATAATTTATACTTATAAAAGTAAGAATTTGAGACAGCAGGAATAAAAAATTGATCAGCAGCAAAATAAATGGGTGTTTATAATATCAAATCAAAAATGTTTGCAACAGATCGAATTGTAGTAGGGCAGAGGTTTACCCATTTCTGACCAACTAATCATGTGTCGCATTCTTTTTTCAAATTGGTATGATAGCGTTTTTAGTGGCGTTGCATAAATGCGGGATGATTTTGATGGTTTTGTGGGATCGGCATCTTGCCCGTCCCTTGTATTTAACAAGGTAGGCACTCCGGCGTACCCCACTCATATTCATCCCTGAATTCAGCAATGCCTTATTGATGATACAAATCATGAACTTGGGCGCAAGCCGCAGCGCCCCTACATATGTATCAATATTTTCGTGAATTGGTATAAGGTGGAAAGGTTAAGGAACCTCGAAATTCACAAATATCCAACAATGGATAGGGGCACGGCATCCATAACTCTGGTGTTTATAGTAAGGGCACGGCATCCATAACTCTGGTGTTTATAAACTAACTTTGCTGACGCCGTGCCCCTACTGACGCCATGACCTTTTTTGATATTCCCTAAAACCTGGTAACGCAAGGAGACTGTGGGGATTACTGCGTCAGTGTTCTAGATATTTACCATGTCATTGGGAAATTTTTGGCGGGGATGTTTCAAAGGAGTCCAGTAACTAGCGATTAAGCCTACCATTAACCACCAGAGGGTATTCACCTGGGGACGATACCAAACAGTATCAACTAAACCATGACCAAGCATACCTGCTATGGCGGCGATCGCACCAATTAACCATAAACCATCTGGATTATTCTGAAGCCGGAAGCGTTGCAATTTGAGGAAAGCCGTATTAAAAATCACAATTACCAACCACAGGAAAGCAGCTAAACCAATCAAACCAGTTTCTACAGCTACCTCTAGGTAAATGGAATAGGCACTCAAAGCGCTGTAACGGGGGAGTTGGTAGAGGGGGTAAATTTTATTAAAAGCATTGTGACCCGGACCAATACCAATCCAGGGACGGTCTTCAATCATTTTGAACACCGCAGTCCATACATTTTGGCGGAAGTTATTACTGCTATCCTTACGGTCAGCAAAAATACTGAGGAAGCGATCGCGCACTGGTTCCACAAATGCCACAGCGAGTAAGAATACCCCAGTTATGCTTCCTAGGAGAATCCACAAAGACCAAGTACGCCAGAAGGGGGACATATGAATACTCCACCAATAGTAGAGCAATCCTAGCAGGGTTAAAATAGCAAATATTAAACCAATCCAACCACCACGGCTAAAGGTGAGAACTAAGGAAGCACCATTAACAATAAACATGGTGAGTGCGAGAGCTTTTTTAAACCAGCTTTGCCAGATAAAAATTGCGACTATGCTTAAAATTACTGCGGGAATTAGATAGCCAGCTAATAAGTTGGGATTGCCTAAATAACTATATACCCTGGTCATTTTAGATAGGGAAGATTCTGGATCTACCCAAGTTGCTAATTGGGGTGCCCCAAAAAACCATTGTCGCAAGCCGTATACGCTGACAATTAGGGAGATATGTAAGAAAAGAGTAATAATCCAAGCACGAATGCGAGGAGACCTTAGTACCCTGGCACAAACTACAAACAGCAGTAAATATAAAGTTAAAGTGATTAAATCTTTAATTGCTGCCATCTTCACTGGTGACAATGCCGTTGCAGCTGCTGCAATTACCCAGTAAAGTAACACCAACATATGAATGGGAGTCACAAAGGGGGCACTTCCCGGTACTGCTTCATCTGATAATGTCAATATAAACCAAAAGGCTATAGAAGCTGCAATTAACAGTCCTATGAGACTGGTAGATACGAAAGGTGCAAGGGCATAAACTAGACTCAATAATCCAGCTGCAATGGCATCTCCCCATTGCATCAAAATACTATTTTGTCGCCAATAATGTAACAATCCTACGGAAAAACGGTGTAGGTAACTGCTACCGATAAAATCTGTCAGGGGTAAATTTGATAATGTGAATTTTTGCCAAACTAAATTCATAAACAAACAAGGATTGAAAGTTAACAGTTTCAAGTTATAAGTTTGGAGTTTGGAGTTTGAAGTTTGGAGTTTGAAGTTTGGAATTTGAAGTTTGGAGTTAGGAATTAGTAATTATAACTTATAAGTTATAAATTTGGAATTAACAATTCCATTTCAAGTTGAAAATTTCAAATTATCAATTAGGAGTTAAGTACTTAGACAAAATTAATTGTGTATTGTCCGAAGCGAGGAACGAAGTAATCACAAGGACTTGAAGCTTTCAGAATGTAAAATTAATTTTGTACGACTACTTAGTAGTTATAATCAGGACTTACGATATTGTCACAATTGGTATGCGTGACGCTACAAACCCTAATTTACCGTACAGTATTTATCACCTGCGTCACACACCCTACCCTTATAAATGTGCCAGTTGCGTAAGTCCTAATAATTGAGGATTTCAACTTCGTAATTAGCAATTTAAACTTAGAAATTTAAAATTAGTAATTAGCAGGAAATACAATAGCAGTTATAAATTTGCAATTTTTCATTGTTCACTCATAACTCCTAAGTTTTAACTAAGTCGGCAGAAAAATTCAATGTATATGAAAAAATATAAATTTGATGTAGGGTGTGTATAACCTAAATTAACGCACCTTAAATCTTTGATGGTGCGTTGCGCTACGCGACGATACACCCTACATTTAAAATTTTTAACATAGTTTGAAATATTAGCACCGACTTACTTAACTCCTAATTCCTAATTTCTAATTTCTAATTCCTAATTTCTAATTCCTAACTCCTAATTCCTAACTCCTAATTCCTAACTCCTAACTCATGGGTGTAAGCATTGCGTCTCTACAAACTTCTAACTCCAATTAATATATGGTAGTTTTGCTGCTGTCATCCGCACTTGTTCAGCATGAGACACCAACTGTCCACAAGCATCCCAAGTACCAGAAATAAACATATTTCTCGCACCTCCACCCATCGCTACTGGGGCAGAAAAATCCCCACATTGTAGCTGCATGGTTTCCAAATTCACGGTCATCTCTGTTTGGGGATTAGTTGTTAAAATTTCTTGTAATTGTTTGACAACAGCAGGTTCAGCAGTCAGACAAGGAATCCCTATAGCAACGCAGTTACCGAAAAAGATTTCTGCAAAGCTTTCACCCACCAAAGCCTGAATTCCCCATTTAGAAATGGCTTGGGGTGCGTGTTCCCGAGAGGAACCACAGCCAAAATTACGGTTTACCACCAAAATTTTTGCCCCTTGATATTGGGGTTGATCAAAAGGGTGATTTCCTTTCTTAGCTTTTCTGTCATCAGCAAAAGCATGTTCCCCTAAACCATCAAAGGTGACACAACGTAAAAAACGTGCTGGAATAATGCGATCTGTATCGATATCATTCCCTACCAAAGGAATACCGTGTCCAGAAACTGTCTTAACTTCACTTACCATGGGAATTTTTGATTTGAAATTGCTAATGGGTAATGGATAATTCGTAATGGAGGGTTAGAAACCGGGTTTTTATGGGTGGGTAACCGATAATCATAATATAAAGCACAAAAAACCCGGTTTCTTTGGTTTTTATGGGTGGGTAACCGATAATCATATATAAAGCACAAAAAACCCGGTTTCTTTGGTTTTTATGGGTGGGTAACCGATAATCATAATATAAAGCACAAAAAACCCGGTTTCTTTGGTCTTTTTATGGGTGGGTAACCAATCATATATAAACTACAAAAAACCCGGTTTCTTTGGTTTTTTTATGGGTGGGTAACCAATCATATATAAACTACAAAAAACCCGGTTTCTTTGGTCTTAAACTCTAAGAATTAATTACTCCCTTCTTGTTCTAAGATTACCGATAAAAATTTCTCCCCCTCTTCCCCCTCTTCCCCCTCTCCCCCCTCTTACCCCTATGAATGGGTCTAACTCAATTCGGTAATCCTCTAACGGGACAGGAGTAATTCCCGCACATCAAAGACTTTACCTTTAACGGCAGCAGCAGCTACCATTGCTGGACTCATCAACAAAGTGCGACCGCTAGCGGAACCCTGACGACCTTTAAAATTACGATTGGAGGAAGAAGCACTAATTTGCCTTCCTTGGAGTTTATCCGGGTTCATAGCTAAACACATGGAACATCCGGGTTCACGCCACTCAAAACCTGCTTCCACAAAGATTTTATCTAGTCCTTCCGCTTCCGCTTCTTGTTTGACTCGTTCCGAACCAGGAACAACAAAGGCTTTGATTCCCTCAGCCACATGATGTCCCCTGGCAACTTTTGCAGCTTCCCGTAAGTCGCTAATCCTGCCATTGGTACAGCTACCAATAAAGCATACATCTACCTTTGTACCTTGGATGGGTTTACCGGGAATTAAATCCATGTAACTGTAAGCTTCTTGGGCAAGAAAACGGTCTTCTTCATGTATTTCTTCAGGAGTAGGAACTAACTGATCAACTCCGATTCCTTGACCAGGGGTGATTCCCCAGGTAACCGTAGGAGGAATTTGTGCAGCGTCAAATACTACCACATCATCATACTCTGCATCCGCATCACTACGGATGGATTCCCACCAAGCCACGGCTTTGTCCCAATCAGCACCTTTAGGGGCAAAATCTTTATCTTTGAGGTACTCATAAGTCACGGTATCCGGGTTAATATAACCGCATCTGGCACCACCTTCGATGGACATATTACACACAGTCATCCTTTCTTCCATATTCATTTGGGTAAAGGTAGTACCTGCATATTCATAGGCATAGCCTACACCACCTTTGACACCCAGAGTACGGATAACATGAAGAATCACATCTTTAGCGTAAACACCGGGTTTAAGGGTGCCATTAACCTCGATTTTGCGGACTTTGAGTTTGGAGAGGGCAAGGGTTTGGGAAGCAAGAACATCCCGGACTTGACTGGTGCCAATCCCAAAGGCGATCGCCCCAAAAGCACCATGGGTAGAAGTGTGACTATCGCCACAGGCAATGGTCATTCCTGGTTGGGTAAGTCCCTGTTCTGGGGCAATTACGTGGACTATACCTTGGTTTCCCGAACCAATATTGTAAAATTTGATGTCATTTTCTTGACAATTTTGTTCTAATGCCTGCATCATTTCCTCTGCCAAGTTATCAGCAAAGGGACGTGCTTGATTGGTTGTGGGGACGATATGATCTACGGTGGCAATGGTGCGTTCTGGGAATAATGCCTTTAAACCCCTCTCTCGTAGCATAGCAAAGGCTTGGGGACTGGTAACTTCATGAATTAGATGTAGTCCAATAAATAGTTGCGTCTGTCCTGAAGTCAGTGTACCAACGGTGTGTAAATCCCAAACTTTATCAAACAGGGTGCCTTTGCTCATGCTTCAACTCGTTTTTCAGCGCTATGGTCTATAAATATTAACAAAAATAATGGCGTTGCTGAATCCATGGCGTGAAAATGATTTTGGATGATTCCAAAACTCTTGTTCGGTGACGTTGCACTTGCTATTCCCTTCTCGTTCTAAGATTACCGATAAAAATTTCTCCCCCTCTTCCCCCTCTTCCCCCTCTCACTCAATTCGGTAATCTTCTAGCGGGACAGGAGTAGTCTGGAACACCCAGATTCATATTTCAAATCAGCAACGCCAAAATAATAAGCCTGCGTAATTCCCCATTACCTATTCCCTATTCCCTATTCCCCATTCCCTATTCCCTATTCCTCATATCTTGCACCATTATCAACAAGACCAAAAAAAGCGAGGCAGCGCGTTGGACGGGTTCCCCGGCTTAAAGCGACTGCCGGGGTTTCTGAACGCAAAATTTAGGTTTTCAGCATTATTCATTCTCAAGAAACCCGGTTTTTAGCCCCGGTGCAAGATGTGTTTATTCCCTATTCCCCATTCCCCATTCCCCATTCCCCATTCCCCATTCCCTATTCCCTATTCCCTCAAAACTTGGTGAATAGTCATTAATAATTCTTTCACTGTATAAGGCTTGTTCAAAAAGGCTTTGACACCAGCATTTTCTGCCAGTCCCATGTTACTAGCTAGTCCGCTAACGGCTATAATTTTTACCTCTGGGTTCATTTTTTCCATGGTGCGGATGGCAGTTAAACCATCCATAAAAGGCATGATCATATCCATAATCACCAAACTGATATTATTTTTATGTTCGGCATAAAGTGCGATCGCTTCAATGCCATCATTAGCGCTAAGGGTTTTATAGTTATAATCTTCCAGGGAGCTTGTGGTAATCTCTTGAATAGATGCTTCGTCATCTGCTACTAAAATCAACTCGCCATTACCGCTCACAAGTTGCAAGTCTTCCATTTGTTGTGTAGCACTTCCTGCCATAGCTGGTAAGTAGATTTGAAATTGACTACCCTTGCCTACCTCGCTAGAGACTTTGACAAAACCACCGTGATTTTTCACAATGCCGATAGCGGTGGAAAGACCTAACCCTGTACCTTTACCGGGTTCCTTGGTGGTAAAAAAGGGTTCAAAAATCCGATCTAACAAATACGTTGGAATCCCAAGTCCGTTATCGGTGACAGTAATCAGCACATAGGGACCTTCTTTTGCTTCCAAATTCATTTTGGCGAAGTTTTCGTCTACATATAAATTTTCGCCACTCACATGTATATTACCCCCACCAACTATGGCATCACGGGCATTAACGCAGAGATTCATTAATACCTGATGTATCTGGGTGGGATCTGCCAACACAGTCCAAAGAGTACCTGTGGGTATATCCTTGGTTAAATGGATAGATTTAGGAAATGTCCTGTTGACAATCTGTTCAATTTCCGTCAGCAGATGTGCCAATTGTAAGGGAATCCGTCTACCTTCGGCACCACGGGCAAAGGTGAGTATTTGCTTGACCAAATCAGCACCGCGTTTAGAATTATCTTCTATTATTTTCAGGAGTTGCTGATTCCGCTCATCAATGTTGTCCAGTTTGAGTGACAATAATTGGGCAGAAGACAAAATTGGTGTGAGGATATTATTTAAGTCATGGGCTATACCACTGGCAAGGTTACCCAGACTTTCCAACCGCTGGGCACGTAAGAATTGTTGTTCTAGTTGTTTTTTCTCAGTAATATCTGTATCCACTGTGAGAATGGATTTGGGTTTTCCGGCTTCATCGCGGATCAATGACCACCGACATTCTACGGTAATTTCCTTACCAGATTTGGTGATTTTTTGCAACTCTCCCTGCCATGCACCTTTTTCAACCACTGTCTTGATTGCTTGTGTCAATTGTGGGGAAATGTTGCGGGACAAGAGTTGGTTGGCATCCTTTCCCAGAGCTTCTGCTGCACAAAAGCCGTAAACCCTTTGTGAACCTTTGTTCCAGAATAAAATCTGCTGTTGGAGATCGCGCACAAAAATCGCATCTGTAGTTACATCAAGCAAAGCTGCTTGTTCACGAATTTTCTCTTCAGCAAATTTGTGTTCACTAATATCAGAAAAAGAGCAAACTACACCATGGACAGTGGTACTTCCTTCTGACAGCAGGGGTTGGGAATTAACTAAAATCCACGTGAGTTCTCCATTGGGTTTGTGAATTCCCATAATTACTCCCGAACAGGGTTTTCCTGTACGTAAAGTAATCATTGCTGGATGGCTTTCACCACAGAAGGGAGAACCATCTTCATGAATAGCCCTCCAACGCTGATCCACAGATTTTCTGCCGAGTATTTCATCGACTGAGATGCCCAAAATTCTTTCAGCACTGGCATTACAAGCACTGATACTGCCATCGGCATCATGGAGAACAATTCCCTCTTGCATAATGGCAATTACGGAACGATAACGTTCTTCACTTTCTCGTAATGCCTCCTCAGCTTGCTTACGTTCTATTAGTTCTGCTTGTAGGTGCTGATAGAGTTCCGATTGCTGGATAGCAATGCCCACCTGTGCCGAGAGTTGCTTCAGCAAATCAATTTCTGTGCGCTGCCATCTTCGGGGTGCGGAACACTGATTAGCAACTAACAATCCCCACAACTTCTCCCCTTGCAAGATTGGTACTACTAAATGTGCCCGCACTTGAAACTGAAGCAGTAAATCAAAATGGCACTCACTCAATTTTGCAGTATAAATATCAGCGATCGCTTGAATCCGTCCTTGTCTGTATTCCTCACCTTGAGTTTCCATAAAATAGCTATCCCAGATTTGGACACCAGAAGTTGATAACCAACCTTCAACTACTGATTCCACCAGCACTTGTCCGCTGAAATCTCCCTCGAATTTATAGATAAAAACCCGGTCTGCTAACAGAAACTGTCGCACTTCCTCTACAGTTGTATTCAACACCTCTTCTAAATTTAGAGATTGACGGATGCGTTGAGTGATGTTGGCTACCAGTCTTTCCCGTTTCAGTTGACTTTGTAGTTTTTTCTCTACCCGTTTGCGTTCAGTAATGTCTTCATAGGTGCAGACAAGACCAAGGAATTCTCCAGTTTCTGAATAGAGAGTTGCTGCTTGTGTATACACCCAACGGACTTTTCTTTGGGGGGTTAAAACCCGAAATTCCCCTAAGTAATCACGACCTGCAAGCACACAGGTATCCCACTGGGCTGTAACAGTTGCGCGATCGCCGGGATGAATAGCTTGTCTCCAACCATCACCAAGGATTTCTGCCCAGGTCAAACCAGTAATTTCTAGGCAACGAGCATTAGCATAGATACAACGTCCTTGAGCATCAGTTTGGCAAATGCCAATAGGGGATGCTTCACTCAAAACCCGAAAGCGGACTTCACTTTCTTTTAGGGCTAATTCTGCTTTAGAGCGTTCTATCAGTTCGCTATGGGTTTGTTGATAAAGTTCTGATTGCTGGATGGCGATACTTACATGAGTTGCTAGACCCTGCAAAAGTTCAATTTCTTCCCTATGCCACTGGCGAGTATCACAACAGTGATGAGCAATCAGCAGTCCCCAAATACCTTCTCCTTGGAAAATGGGCACAGTTAGGTTTGCCTTCACTTGAAAATGTGTTAATAATTCTACGTAATCAGGGTTTAATTCAGCAGTGTAAATATTTTCATTAAAAGCAATTTCACCGTGCTGATGGGGAGCAACATAAATTTCACTGAGACTTTGATCATAAATTGTGGTTGACAGCAGAGAAGTCCAGCCAGTACCCACTGATTCCACCACCACCGTACCCCTACCATCTGACTCAAAACGCAAAATAAATACCCGGTCTGTACCCAGGAACTGTCTCACCTGTTGTACAGTTGTATTTAAAACATCAACTAAATTTAGGGATTTACGAATATTACGGGCAATATCTGCCAATAATCGCTCCCGTTGAATTTGTTGTTGCAGTGCTGTTTCTACTAGTTTGCTATCAGTAATATCTTCAGCAACACCAGCAAAACGTTGACACTCCCCCTCCTGATTACTGATGGCAAAACCGCGATCGCGAATCCAACGCACCGAACCGTCCGGTCGAATAATTCGATACTGCTGGTCATAATCTCCCCGGGGTAATGACTCAAAGACCGCTGTTTGCACGCGCTGAAAATCATCAGGATGAATAGCATTTAACCATTGCATATAATCTGCATATACAGCCTCACAAGAACGTCCCCAAACTTTTTCATAGGTAGGGCTAACGTAAATCAACTTACGATTTTCTGGTTCTGAGATCCAAAATACATCTTGGATATTCTCTGCTAGTTGGCGAAATCGTTCTTCACTTTCCCGCAGTGCTGATTCTGCTAATTTACGCTCAGTAATATCTTCAGCAATTCCCCCAATTAATTCCACATCTCCCTGGGGATTGGGAATCGCAAACCCCCGATTCCAAATCCAGCGCAAGGAACCATCCGGTCGCAATATCCGGTATTCCATATCAATACGACGACCGCGCAATTGTTCCTGCATTTGTAGGTTTACATACTCCCGGTCTTGGGGATGAACCGCATCTAACCAAGAAGTAGGTTGTTGGAGCAAACTTTGGCAAGAACGACCCCAAATTTCCTCATAGGCAGGACTAACATAGAGATTATTCTGGGAATCAACCTCACCAATCCAAATTACGGCTTGTAGGTTTTCTGTTAAGTAACGTAATTTTTCTTCACTTTTGTAATATTCTGCTTCTAATCCTTGGCGTTTGCTAATTTCTTCCTGCAAAGAGGTATTCACGTAGCGGCTGTTTTGCTGCATCCTCCTGTCAAGTTCAGCACTGCCTTGTGTAACTGTTGTTTCTAACTCTTCATTAGCTTGATGTAGCGCTGCTTCTGCTTGCTGCCGTAGGGCAACTTCCTGTTGTAATCGCTGATTAGCTTCTTTTAATTGTAACCCTTGTTCTTCTATTTTTTGCTGCAATGCCACAATCAAACCAGACATTTCCACCGGGTCAAGAGCTTGTAAAAAGTTGCTTTGAGTAACTATTCCCAAGAGTTCACCTTGTTTACCAACCACAACCAATCTATGTACATGGTGACGTTGCATTTGCTCATGGGCATACCACAGAGAATCAGACGGACTCAGAGAAAACAAGGGTGTACTCATTACTGATTCTGCTGGGGTTTGACCGAAGTCAATACCCAATATCTGAAATTGCCGGATATCTCCCTCCGTAATTATGCCTACGGGAATCGAAAGATTATCTGGCTGCTGTTCCACCAGTATCCCACAATTAACATCATACTCCACCATCAATTGTACCAATCTGAGTATAGATATCCTAGTTGGTGCTAAAACGAACTGCTTGGTCATCACCCCAGTCAGGGAAGCAGATTTCAGTAAATTGGCGGATAAGAAAACATTATAAATAGTCTTATCTGTCACTAAGCCAATTAATTTGCCTCTGTCATCAACCACAGGTAAATGGCTCATCTGATGTTGACGCAGTAACAACAAAGGCGTAAAAATATCTTTAACTTTAGTATTAGTAATAGTAATTACATCAGTTGACATCATATCTGCGATTTTCAGACCTGAAAATTCCACCTGATTAGCGGCAAGTTTCACAATATGCTGGTCTGTGAAAATACCTATAAGCTGTGACTCCTCCACCACTAAGATACAGCTACTTTGTTCTCCCTCAACCGCAACACAACCAGAACTATTTGTCATAGCTAATGGGCAATTCATCAACGTAATCCCATCTCTAACATCAGTATCTGGGGTAACTGTTAAAGGATGATAGTCAATGATATGCTCTAATTTGGGCAAATTAAGGGATGGCAAGTTCAACTTACCATTAATATTGTTTCTGCTTGACATAATCCCTTATTTGGTGTACTGGACAAAGGCAAATGGCAAATTATAATCTTAGTTCTGGTTAATTTATAATTTGACAAACAGGGTTATTAAAAAAGTTGAACTTAAATTTTATCTCACACCAAGATTTATTGCTGCGGCACGTAACCCATTACCCAATAATAAGTAATAAGTAATAAGTAATAAGTAATAAGTAATAAGTAATAAGTAATAAGCAATAAGTAATAAGCAATAAGTAATAAGTAATAATTATTTTGGTTTTCCCACAGATTTTTTCGGTCACCTCCCATTACCGATTACCGATTACCCA
>JAAUYI010085947.1_pt1 | contig 13732 bp, 11 predicted proteins | sample 7278041 | NCBI WGS metagenome assembly JAAUYI01 (sample SAMN14350216, study PRJNA611818) | marine sediment metagenome | isolation source: surface marine sediment (0.6m) | place: French Polynesia: Moorea | collected 2018-08
TCCACTGCCATCCGTTAAAAGCGAGTGCGTAATTCGGATTCGTAATCCGAATGTAAGACGCACTCAAGACACGGGATGGCTTTCTCTCGCTCACTCTTTTTTTTGGTAAACTTAAATTGAGAACATGACCCCCTGTCACTAAATAAGTTGTGTCTACAATACTTCCTAGTTGACGGGTTAAATGTCCTAAGCGATCGCGGAATAATCTTCCCAAGGGATAAGCAGGAACAACCCCCCATCCGGTTTCCTCTGCGACAAAAATGATGTCTACTGATGCTTTTTGGATACTGGTTAATAACCGGGTTGTAATAGCTTCCCATTTTTCCTCATCTTCTTCTAACTCATTGGCCACCCAGGTTCCCAAAGAATCAATCAATAAACAACAGGGGGGTTTTGCCTGTTCAATGGTTAAACACAGATCATAGGGAACGGATAAGGTTTGCCAATGAGACGGCGATGTTGTTCGATACGCCTTTGCTATTCGGGATCATGGGAGTTTTCTAAAAATATTGGTGGACAAGTATTGAAAATACTTTCATTAACCTTAGAAATATCTTTTTTTGCCCACCCTACGAACTAGGATAAGTATTTTTCGATTTGTCTGATCGTATTTGTCCAAGAGGAATTATCCTTGCTTAAGTTGTCTCTACTTGTTTGAAGTCCCTCTTGAATTGTCTTACGAACAGAGTTTGAGACTTTTGACTTTAACTCTCCTAATACAACAACTGAATTATAGACTTTATTTTCATTGGTCAGGTCGTCGAGATTCGCTATCAAACTTTCAACGACATTTTCTTGAGTCTTAGGCTCACTTAGCTTAATTAAAAAGTTAGCGGTGTTAGTCCTAATCGTGCTGTCATTATCTCCAAGCAACTCAGTAATCTGACCAATATTTTCAGGAGGAATCGTAACAGGTTGCTCCATCAAGAGTAAAGCGGTAACAACTCCTAAACGAATGCGATAGACATTATTTTCCTTTTCTAAAGCACTCAGTAGTTTTGGAACCGCCTTCTGTCCTAAAGCACCAAGCGTACTTCTTGCTGAACGTCGAGTGGCAGTATTGTTGTTTTTTAGCTGCTCTATCAAGGTTTTGATCTGCTCTGTATCTTTTTCAGACAAGGTATTACGATATTGTTGGATTATTTGAGGTATTTCAAATGGCTCTTTTACTGGCTTTTCAGGACTCTTGGCAATGTCTTCTATATTAGGCATATTCGCAAGTTCCCATTCTCTAATCCATTTATCTGCCCTTGAAACTACTTTTTTAAGTTCATCATTGCTTTCAACTTCTTCTGAAGAAAGATTTTCAAGGACATTCTTAAGAATATCGTATAATTCTTGACTAAATTTACCAAAAATTTGCTCCTCCTCCTTAGTTGGCCATTCAGGTGTCAATGCCAAAAAGTGATTAAGAATTGTAGCACGACTAATATTAGTTTGCTTATTAGTTTGCTCTTCTTCAGTGAGGTAGAAAATTTCTTGTAAAGCTCGAGCTGCAGTAAGCCTCACCTCTGTATTAGAAGTCTGTTTTGCAAGTTTAACCCACAGAGATACGTCTTGATCATTTTTAGAACCAATAGTAACAAGTGCATCATTATTTTCGGATAAAAGAGCAACGTAAAAAGGAATTCCTCTTACAAGTTCCGCTTGTTCCTGTCTATTATTTCTTTGATCTTCTTCGAGATGGGTGTCAGTTACTATTTCAATTAAGGAAATTAAGATGATTGCTTTTTCCTCATCTTCTAATTTACTCATATTCAAATATTTGTCGACTCTTTCTACCATTTGACCAACCAATTTATCTTGCTCAACCCGATGTGTAAGTTGAAATTGCTGGTTATTTAGTTGATTTTGCAATTGAGACTGGTAAAGTCCTAGTCCACTGGCTGTAAGGGTCGTAAAAATTGCTAAAAAAACTTTTTGCCAATCCCAACCTGTAAATAATTTTTGCCAAAAATTACTATTGGATGAAATATTTTCTTTGGCTGTTTTAATCATGCCCATAACAACCTCCTTATCCTTACGCAAGGGGAACTTTAAGAAAATATATAATTTACAATTTGCGACTTTTTTCTCTGCTCAAACTATGACTTTAGCTCTGATTTTAAGCTGAATTAGGGTTAGATTTCTCTTTTACAACTTGATTATATCAAAACTATTTATTGAGCTATTATTAGTGATAATAAACTTAATAAATTATTTTATCTTAACGGTTCTCCCAGTAAACTTAAATTGAGAACATGACCCCCTGTAACCAAATAAGTTGTATCCACAATAGTTCCAAGTTGACGGGTTAAATGTCCTAAGCGATCGCGGAATAATCTTCCCAAGGGATAAGCAGGAACAACCCCCCAACCGGTTTCCTCTGCTACAAAAATGATATCCACCGACGCTTGTTGGATACTGGTTAATAACCGTGTTGTAATAGCTTCCCATTTTTCCTCATCTTCTTCTAACCCATTGGCCACCCAGGTTCCCAAAGAATCAATCAATAGACAACAGGGGGGTTTTGCCTGTTCAATCGTTGCACATAAGTCATAGGGAACAGATAAGGTTTGCCAATGAGAAGGACGACGAAGACGATGTTTTTTGATACGGAGTTGCCACTCAGGATCATCGGGGTTTTCTAAAGCTGTGGCCACATAAATAACCGGTTGATCCTGTTTTTTAGCGAAAGTTTCAGCCCATTCACTTTTTCCTGAACGACTAGGACCGATAATTAGGATATGTTGAGTCATCCCTAACAATTATTAATTATCCCGACGTTGACGATCTTGGATAAAAGACTCAACTAAACTGACATCTTCTTTAGATCCGATAACTAAAGGACTTCTGGCGTGGAGTTTGTCAGGAATAACGTCTAATATGGGTTTGATCCCATTACTCGCTTTCCCTCCTGCTTGTTCCACTAAAAAGGCTAAGGGCGCACTTTCGTACAATAATCGTAATTTTCCTTCAGGTTTCTTGACGGTTCCAGGGTATAAAAAGACACCCCCTTGCATCAAAATACGGTGAATATCTCCTACTAATGCTCCACTATAACGGGCCGTATATCCTTCATGACGATGAACGTATCGAGTATAGTCTCTAATGGCTTCATCCCACTGCCAGAAGTTCCCTTCGTTGGTACTATAAACAGGCCCGTGATCAGGCATTTGTATATTTTCTTGTGCCAGTATAAACTCGCCTAAACTGGGATCTAGTATGAAAGCATGAACACCGTGACCGATAGAATACACCAACATGGTAGACGGTCCATAGACAATATAACCAGCGGCTAGTTGTTTTCTTCCATCTTGCAATAAATCACTCCCTTCTCCGTCTAAGTCTTCCCCATTTTGTTGACGAATGGCAAAGATTGATCCCACATTTAAGTTAATATCTACATTCGATGAACCATCAATGGGGTCGTAGAGTAAGGTATAGCGGCCAATAGGACAATTTTCAGGGATATAATAGGGTTTGTCCATCTCTTCAGAGGCTAAACGACACACTAACCCACTTTGTTTAAAGACGGAGATAAATACATCATTAGCATAGACATCCATCTTTTTGACGGACTCTCCTTGCACATTAGTTTCGCCTGTAAATCCCAAAACATCTGCCATTAAACCAGCCCGACTCAGACGACGGGCTACCAGTTTACCAGCTAAGGCAATCCGATTCATAATAGCACTGAGATCCTGCGCTTCAGGAGAAAAACTTTGCAGTTGTTGTAAAACGTGGCGTGAAAGGGTGGTACAGTCACGGTCAAGGCTATGTTCTGGAATGGCAGGGGTTTGTAAACTGGTCATGATAAAAGTTAAAAATTTACACTATCAATAGCTTGTATTGATTGACAGGTTAATAGATTTACTGAGGCTATTACTAATCTTAATCAAGAATAGTTATATTCTCTGATAACTTTAGATGAATTTCAGGTTAGGTTAATATTGGATTCTTTTTTGTCATTTTCCACGATCGCAAACTATGATCAAGTTAAACCCTTGTAAGTTATTAATAGGAGAATTATTATGGAATTAAATAACTTTTCTTTAATGACTGGTCTGGCCTTAGGTATTAATATTCCTTTGGTCACTTTTGGTACACTTACCTGGATGAGTCGGTATAGAAAAAAACAGGAACTTGACAAACAACGAAAAAATTTTATTACTAATTATCAGTTTAGTTCCAGTTTCAAACAAAAATTTGCTAAGACCAGAAATTATTTGTTACCTGACCAACAAGAATTAGTGTTTTCTGCCCTTAAGGATTACTTTTTTGTTTGCTATCAAGCTGACAAAATTATGGTATCTATGCCTTCTCAAATTGTTGATGAAGCTTGGCATGAATTTATTTTATTTACAAAAGAATATGAAAACTTTTGTTCACAAGCATTTGGTTACTTTCTCCATCATACTCCTGCTGAAGCGATGGGAGGAGCGACCCAAGGACAACAAGGTATTCGCTTGGCGTGGAGACTAGCCTGTGAAAAAGAAAACATTGATTCTTCTCGACCCAAACGCTTGCCTTTATTATTTGCTATTGATGCGTTATTGGAAATTGAAAATGGCTTTTACTATACTCTAGATTGTTCTCAGAATAATAGTAATCAAACAAAGAGTAACACAACTAGCGTCAATTCTTACTGTGTTACAGATATTAATTATGGCATAGGATATGGCAGTAATTCAGACAGTTATGAAAGTTCTTCTCATACAGATAGTTATGACTGTCACCATAGCACCATAGATCATACTTCTTGTGGAAGTGGTCATAGTTGTGGCAGTAGCTGCGGTAGTAGCTGTGGCAGTAGTTGTGGAGGCGGTTGCGGTGGTGGTTGCGGTGGTGGTTAGTGAGTACCTGGACAATAATAAAATCTACCGGTTGAGCAAAGCAGGGGAGTCGGGAGTGGAGAGCAGCGAGAGGGTTACAGCTTACTGTACATTTTAAACTTTTTTCTAAAAATATGGGTTTAATTCAGATTAGAATTAACATAGCAAAAACTATAGCATTTCCTGGACTCATAAGGTACACCTAATATTCAACTGCTGAACTCCTGTGCTGTTGCGCCGTAGCGTAGCGAGGAACTCCTGTTCGCGCTTAGCCGGAGCTTCGCTGTGGAACTTCTAAAACTAGAAGAGTTTGTCCCTCACAAGTATGGGAACTGCTGTAACTTAACCCGTTGTTGAGCTTTAATTATCTTAATAAATATGAATACAAAAATTGCGATTACTTTAACAAGTACCACTGTTCTTAGTGTGGGAATTTTATTTCCTGCTAACGCGGGTGAATTTCGGAGTATGGATGGTACTGGGAACAATGTTAATAATTCTACATTGGGGTCAGTGGGAAGTGATTTAATTCGTCTTTCAGGTGTTGCTTACGATGATGGTTTTTCTGTTCCTAGAAGCGGATTCAATCCGAGTGTTTTACCCAATCCTCGTGCCATTAGTAACGCTGTTTCTGCTCAATCTGTTTCCCTTCCCAACACATCAAAGGTAAGTGACTGGGTGTGGCAATGGGGCCAATTTCTTGACCATGATCTCGATTTAAGTCCGACTAATAGCGAAGAACCCTTTAATATACCTGTTCCTGCTGGAGATCCTAATTTTGACCCCTTTAATACAGGAACGCAAGAAATAGGTTTCAATCGTTCAGAATTTAATACCGATAGTTTTGGGGTTCGTCAACAGTTTAATGAGATTACGGCCTATATTGATGCTTCTAATATTTATGGTTCAGATACAACCCGTGCTAACGCGCTGCGAACCAAGGATGGTACAGGAAAACTAATTGCGGAAACAGGGATCAATGGGGAAAAGTTGTTAATGTTGAATACAGTGGGTTTACCCAACGATACAGGAGGGGATCCCAACGGTTCAAACTACTTCGTATCAGGGGATGTGCGGGCCAATGAACAAATAGGACTTTTAGCCACTCATTCTTTGTTTATGCGAGAACATAATCGTCTTGCTGATGATATTAAAACCCGTCTCGATGGGGGAGAAACGGTTTTAGTCAATAAATTCCAGGAGTCCGATCTTAGTGAAGGAGACTTCATATTTGAGTCTAGCCGTCAAGTGGTAGGCGCACAAATGCAAGTTATCACCTATGATGAATGGTTGCCCGTTATTTTAGGGGAAAATGCTTTAGATAGCTATAGTGGTTACGATGCTCAAGTTGATCCAGGAATTTCTACAGAGTTCTCTACTGCTGCTTTTCGTTTTGGTCATACCATGCTTTCCCCCAATCTTCTCAGGGTTGATAATAATGGACAGATTGTTGCATCTTTATCTTTGCGTGATAGTTTCTTTAACCCCGATGAACTGTTAAATAATGGTATTGATACTCTATTGATGGGTTTAGCTTCTCAACAAGCTCAAGAATTGGATACATTGTTAGTAGATGATGTGCGTAACTTTTTGTTTGGGCCTCCTGGGGCCGGAGGATTTGATCTAGCTTCCCTTAATTTACAACGAGGGCGAGATCATGGTCTTCCTGATGTTAACACCGTTCGTTTAGCTTTAGGATTAATTCCTTATAGTACCTTTTTGGAACTGACTGGAGGTGATGAGGAACTAGCTGATGTTTTTGCAAGTGTTTATAGTAGCATCGATGAGGTGGATCTGTGGATTGCAGGTTTAGCAGAGAAGAAGGTGAATGGGGGTTTATTAGGGGAAACCTTTAGTTATATTTTAATTGATCAATTTACTCGCACTCGAGATGGCGATCGCTTTTTCTATCTCAACGATCTTGATCATCTAATGATATTAGATCCGACGCTACAAACTGTTACCCTTTCTGATATTATTCGTCGCAATAGTACCATTGATAATATTCAAGATAATGCTTTTTTAGTCGCTTCGGTTCCTGAACCAAATACTAGGGTGGGATTGTTGATGCTTGTCTTATTGGGTTCAATTGGATCTCGTTTCCATAGTAGGAATAGTGGATAATAGCAACTTTCACTTGAGTTTGGTATGGCACTACAAAAATTAGTTATGATATTTTTTGTACCTTTAAGAGACTGTTTGTAAAGTAAATCTTAAGAAAATTATAGGGTGTATTAATGTAACATAATACACCAAAAAGCTATAGCAGTACAAAGAAAGATTAGGACATTAGTGTAAGGTGGGGAGTGCATCGCCCTACAATCTACAATCTATAAATGTCCTAACCAAAATGCGTAGTGCTATATTAATTACTTTGCCAACAAAAGTTGATACCAACAAAAGTGTGTTTACTACAATAAAACTGAAGCTTAGAATAACAATAAATCAGTTACTCAGTCTAGAGGAGATATTGTTATGGTTTCACTCGTAGAAAAAGTAGAAAAAATAAACTGTATTTTTCGTAACGAACTGGATAAAATGGTTATCGTCAAGATTCAATCTGAAGGAATTGAAAGAGTCATTCCAGCATTCGGATGTTTGGAGTTCAAAGCTAAAGCAGATGCTGAATTGAAGGTTTACACTCATGAGTTTGTCACGATGTGTCTTGCTGCAAGAGTTCCTTGTAGTCAACTGATTGCTTAAATAATTTTGTATTAAATGATACAGTTTTATGGGACTTTAGAACCCATAAATGTTGGTGGAAAAAGCCATTAGGTATTTGTTATTGTTGTGAGGGGGTGACGGGAATTTTTTTATTAATTTATTTCGAGGTCAACTAATGACTATTTTAACAGCAAACGTTAAGGAGCTTAAGGAATGGCTACAGAACTTGAGATCGCAAAAGAGCAAGCAGATCGTAACGGTGTGGATATTCCTAAATGTGAGCAACTTCTGCAAGAAATTAGTCCTATATCTGCCAAATACGAAATTATCTTTTACCTAGCTGCAACTGGTTTGTATTCAGCAGGGGAGATCGCCGACAAGTTTAATCATAGTCGAAAAAATATTAACAGTGATTTTGCCAAGAAACTAGGAAAATATCTCAAGCTATATTTTGGGTTAGAGGAGGAGGGTGAGAGAGTTGGAGTTACTTCTTTAAGGCGATTTCTTTTTAAAAAGAACTATTTGAAAGAGAACAGTAAAGCTCATATTCTCTCTAGCCATCATCAAGAAAATTCTGATTTAGGTAGTGAGGGGGTTTAAGCAAAAATGACAACCACATCTCAAGACAAATCAAACAATTCTTCATCAACTATGTCTAAAGATTTTGATATATCAGTTTTAATTGAAAGTCTAAAAAATGAAAAAAACATAGACAATCGTTCACGTATTATTAGAAGACTAGGAGAATGCCATGAACTTGAAGCTTTAATACACATCTTTAAACTTAAAAGTCACTTAGATGAAGAGGATGAATTTATTCAGTATGAAATCCAGTTGAGTCTGAATAAATTAATTAACAATGAAAAGCTTTTAGATGACACTGAGCTAAACGTTGACTTTATCTTAGATAATTTAGTATCAGATGATAATTTTGAAATTGTTAATCGATCGCAAAAGTCCTCTGAAGTTCCTCATATTCTAATTGATTCAAACTTATTTGAGGAGTTTCTACTAAGAACACAAACAACTCTTTTTTACGATGCTAAGAAAGTCGTCAAATACATTTTATCTGGCAAAATAAAGCCTTACATTGCTGTTAAAGGATTTCGACATATTTGGTCTAGTCTTAAAGAACATAAAGGGCAACAATTTGCTAATAAATTTGTGCTTGAACTTCTAGATACATTTACTATTTGTGGGGTAAACGTCAAAGATATTGACCTAGACAAATATCCTAACCTCAATATTCCAACGGTTATTCAAATTGAGATTGCTCGAAAATATAATTTGGATGGTATTCTTACGCTGAGAGACAAAGATTTTATTGGTAGTGGGTATCCCTATGTTTATTCTGACCCCATGTTTGCTCAAGCAATAGAAGATACAAACTCTGGTTTAGTCCCTCTCAAAGAAACACTCAAAAAATTCGATGCAGCAGAGAAGACTGAGAAAAAGAGACAAGAATTTACTAATATCTTGGAAGAAAAAACCCAAACTACCTCATGGATTGAAGGAGAATTAAAACTTTTTCAAGGTTGGAAAATTGATAAATTTGAAATCTTGAGTTCTTCAAATTATTTAACTTCTGCTACTGTTATTTTAGTTGATGAAACAGGAGATAAAAGGGCTAAGAGTTCAGCTTTCAAATTAGGTTCAGTTAATGCACTTTTGACTGCTTTTGATGAAGCTTTAGAGCAAATTATTGATGATAAAAAACATCAGCTTCAAAAAATTTATATTGCTAATATAACCAGTCATAAAGAAGGAAGAGTAACGGTTCAAGCTGTTGTTAACACAGACAACGGGGAAGTCATTACAATCCACACCCATGAAAATGTCATCAAAGCCTACTTTTTTGCTTATATAAAAGCAATTATTGCTATCTATGCACCTGATGAATACAAGTCCGATGTTCACAGTGAAGAAGAGTTAATAAGTTTGTATCGAATTGGGAGGAGAGATTTTCATGGAGTTAATTTTACTGGAATTAACTTTAGTAATTGTAGTAATTGTGAAAAAAATTTAGCTGACTCCGACCTAGTAAAATGTAATTTTAGTCATGCCAATTTATCTGGTACTAATCTTACTAACACTAACTTAGAAGGTGCTAATTTTAGTGATGCTGACTTGACCAATGTTGAATTTGATCCTTCTAATCCAACGTTATTCTCAGGAACAACATTAACCAATACTAAATTTCCAGAAATTTCTATCCCTGCTGATGGTAAATCGCGCATAGATAAGGTTAGTCACTTGCTGAGACAAACTAATACTGATATCAGTAAATACCAAATTTTAGCAACTCATCGTATGACTAAACCGATATGGTGGCTTAGTGATTTAGGTGAAGAATTTTGGCAATTAAATCAACAATTATTAGCCAAAGGTATTCAAATTAAAAGACTATTCATCTTGCCTCAAAATCCTAAACCAGAACATCTAGAAATCTTAAAAAGACAAATGGATACAGGTGTTGTTGTCCACTATATTTATCAGCATCATGCAAAAAATATTCGCCATTTCAACTTGAGTAATATTAATTTGCTAGTTTGTGAAAATTTATCAGTTCAGCAAAATTCTTTTACCACGAAGATGATTTTTAATGAACAGAAAGAGTCAGGAGGATACATTTCCTTTAAGCAACAAGATCTCAAAACAGATAAGGAGCGATTTTTACTTATTTGGGAGCAATCGAAACCATTATCAAAGGAAATGTTACCGACTAACAGAATAAACCAAGAATGATACAATACTAACTGAAAAGCTAACATTCTCTTGGATTTGAATTATTACGAATGAGTTACCATCAGGTTTCAAGCTTGATGAGTAAGTTTCAGTCAGTTTGATCTAGTGGCTATAGTAGTACGCATTTCGGTTAGGACATTTATAAAATTGCAAAACTTTGTAGGGCGATGCACTTCCCACCTTACAATAATGTCATAATCTTTTTTTGTACTGCTATAGTTGTTAATAGTGAGCAGTGAACAATGATCATTGCTCACTTGTCACTGATGAAATATTGTATATAATAAGAACAGTGATATGAAATACAGGTTAAAACTAAGTGTTAACAAGACTTCAAAAAAGAATGTTTTAGCCTAGTGAGAAGAGTTTGTTAGTTAACGTACACATAGATAAGAAAGAATGAGCAATCAAACCATCAACTTAACAATTATTGGTGCAGGATTATGGGGACAAGCATTAGGAAAATTAGCTAAATATAATCAGCAAAATAATGTACGAATTTGGTCACGAAGAAGCAGCGAATCTTTAGCTTCCGTAGTAAAAGATGCAGATGTAATTCTCTCTGCTGTTTCTATGAAAGGGGTAAGACCAACCATAGAAAAACTAAAAGCATTAACCATTCCTGAAGAAACAATTTTTGTTACTGCAACCAAAGGACTAGAAACAAAAACCATTATTACTCCTTCACAAATATGGCAACAAAGCTTTCCTACCCATCCCGTTGTTGTCTTATCTGGCCCTAATTTATCGGACGAAATTGAAAAAGGATTACCCGCAGCAACAGTTGTAGCTAGTGACAATACCACAGCAGCCGGTCAAGTACAAGAAGTCTTTTCTTCTGATATGTTTCGTGTATATTTTAATAACGATCCTATTGGTACAGAATTAGGAGGAACCCTAAAAAATGTGATGGCGATCGCCTCTGGTGTTTGTGATGGGTTACAGTTAGGAACCAATGCAAAATCTGCCCTATTAACTCGTGCTTTACCCGAAATGATTCGCATTGGAAATGAATTAGGAGCATCCACAGAAACCTTTTTTGGCCTATCAGGATTAGGAGATTTAATCGCTACTTGCGATAGTCCTTTATCACGTAATTATCGAGTAGGTTACGGTTTGTCACAAGGGAAAAGCTTAGAAAAAGTTTTAGAAGAACTAAAGAGTACCGCAGAAGGGGTTAATACCGCCAATGTTCTCGTAGAATTAGCTAAAAAATATAGAATAGCTATCCCCATTTCTCGTCAAGTGTATCGACTCATTAACGGGAAAACAACGCCACAAGCAGCAGTGACAGAGTTGATGGCTAGAGATTTAAAAGCAGAGTTCGATGATTTAGATTTTGCTTGATTAAAGTATTTAGGTTTTGTTGAGAGTAAACTAACCCAGTCATTTAATCTACTCCACTAATAACTAAGAAAAATTCTTAAACCATAAATAAAATTAGATTGTTTGGCTACCTTCACTCTCGCAATGTTGCTTTACCTTCTGAACTGAACTCCCGAACTCCCGAACTCCCAAACTCCTGAACTCCTAAACTCCTAACTCCTAAACTCCTAAACTCCCAAACTCCTAAACTCCCGAACTCCTAAACTCCCGAACTCCTGAACTCCCAAACTCCTAACTCCTAAAACTAGAAGAGTTTGTACCTCACAAATATGGGAACTGCTATATAACCTTGTCGCTAGTAAAAAAAACTTAATGATGATGAATAAAAAACCCAATAGAACCCGAAACTTTCTAGAATTATGGAATATGAGTTTTGGATTTTTTGGTGTTCAATATGGTTGGGCATTACAGATGGCCAACACCAGTGCCATTTATGAATATTTAGGGGCTGACCCCGAACAAATTCCCTTATTATGGTTAGCAGCCCCAGTCAGTGGTTTAATTGCACAGCCCATCATCGGTTATATGAGCGATCGCACCTGGGGAACTCTCGGAAGAAGACGACCTTACTTTCTCATTGGTGCCATCTTAAGTTCCATTGCCCTGATATTAATGCCTAATTCTTCAACTTTGTGGATGGCCGCGGGGTTACTATGGATCTTAGACACTTCCATTAATATTAGTATGGAACCTTTCCGGGCATTTATTGCCGATTTATTACCGGAAAGACAACATACCCAAGGCTTTTCCATGCAAAGCTTTTTTATTGGCTCTGGGGCTGTATTTGCTTCCGTTTCCCCCTGGATATTAACCCATGTTTTCGGGTTAAGCAATAGCACCACCGAAAGCGAGGGGGTTCCCTTTACTGTTAAGCTCTCATTTTATATTGGGGCAGTTGTTTTTCTAAGTACAGTTCTTTGGACTGTGTTCACCACAGAAGAGAAACCTCCTAAAAACTTAAAAGCAATGCAGGAAGCTAATGAGAATAAAAGTTTAAAAGATAAATTTGGGGAAATTTTACACTTAATCAAAGCGATGCCCAAAACCATGAAACAGTTAGCAGTGGTGCAGTTTTTTACCTGGTTAGGCATCTTTTGTATGTTCCTTTACTTTCCTCCGGCTGTCGCTCACAATATATTTGGTGCGGGAAAAGAAAATTCAGCTTTATATACCGAAGGTATTGAATGGGCGGGTCTTTGTATCGCTGTTTATAACGGGGTTTGTTTTCTATTTTCCTGGATGTTGCCCAAACTAACCACCAGACTAGGGAAAAAAATGACCCATTCTCTCTGTTTAATCTGTGGTGGAGTGGGATTAATTAGTTTATTGTGGGTAGAAGAACCCGTTTACGCTTTATTTTCTATGGTAGGGTTTGGTATTGCTTGGTGCAGTACCTTAGCCATTCCCTATTCCATGTTATCCCATATCATTCCTGAGAAAAATATGGGGTTATATATGGGATTATTTAACGCTTTTATTGTCATTCCCCAAATTATCGCAGCTTTGGGCCTGGGATCGATTATGGATTATTTCCTCGATAATAACCGCTTGTTAGTGGTGGTCTTAGGAGGAGTTTCTCTATTGTTAGCTGCTGTGTGTATTCATGGGGTGGATGATATAGAAACCGTTGAAAGTAATAGCAACGCCCTACAATTACAGCTACAGTCTCTTAACATCGGGGAGACTTTGAAGACTGAGAGCTTTTGGAGAGAACGGAGTTGAGGGAGCAGAGGGAGCAGGGGGAGCAAGATATAAGATATTAATATTCTTCCTAGTCTTCCCACACTCCCCACACTCCCCACCCTTCCCACACTCCCCCTCACCCTCTCATCTTTTAAATAATTTTGGCTGTGCGAAGACCAAAATATAACCCAACGGCGATCGCTGTAAAGATGATAATATATCCAGCAAATGCAGCAATAGCAAGTCCTGACATAATTTTTCTACACTCCTAAATTTAGTAATTGTTTGCTATTTTACCGTTAATATTGACATTTGCCACTCCGTAATCTTGGCTAGACCCTGCTAATTGTATGCGATCGCTCACATCACCAGTAAAGTTATAGATATCAAAGTCTGTGATAAGAGCATAATCTAGGTTCCCCTCATTTCTGCAATAAACA
>JAAUYI010011395.1_pt1 | contig 13719 bp, 8 predicted proteins | sample 7278041 | NCBI WGS metagenome assembly JAAUYI01 (sample SAMN14350216, study PRJNA611818) | marine sediment metagenome | isolation source: surface marine sediment (0.6m) | place: French Polynesia: Moorea | collected 2018-08
AAAGAATTAGACAATCGGCTATCACAACTAGAGGCTAATCAGAATCCGCTTGATAGAGAGGATGATCCAGTTATTGTAAGAAACTTAACTAATTATGGTGTAGAAGTGCAGCCCCCTGATCCCTTGCCATCGTCAGATACCCCATCAGAACAGAATAATCAAAACTCCATTGATTCCGACACCTCAGAGGCCATATCTGAAAGTGGGGAAACTCAACGATACACAGATAAAGAAGTACAGGGAATTTTAAAACAGAAATATAACATTAGAACTACTCCCCAGACGGTTAATAAGTGGAGACTCAGAGAAAGTCAGCCACGGGGACGCAATAAGATCATCTTTGATCTGTTTAAGCCTGATGGCGATCGCTGGATCAGGCTTCAATAATTATCACATCCTCAACTTGACACCATTGGTAAAAATCCTATTTTTCTTTTTTTCCAAGGTACTGAGCGCATAGCTTCCAAATCCATAAAGATGGATTGAGTTCTTTTAAGTGATACATTAACTATCTTGGTTTCTACTCTCTTTCCATACCATGAATTGATGCTTTCCTTACTTCCAGCAAGGAAAGCATCAAAGACTTAGAATCCTTTTAGCACCTAAGAAACGCTGTAAGAAATATTGACTATCTAGAGAGCTATAGCTCACTCCCTGAGTAGAAGAAGCATGTATAAACTTTCGATTGCCCACATAGATACCGATATGAGAAGGACCAGAAGTATAAGTTTGAAAGAAAACAAGATCACCTGGTTGTAGTTCTTCTGGAAGAATCCACTTTCCATCATTAAAATACTGTAAATCAACATCACGGTGAAGAGGAATACCATGAACTTTAAAAACAGTATGTACAAAGCCTGAGCAATCTATACCCCCTGTTGTCATTCCGCCCCAAAGATAGGGTTCACCTAATAATTTACGTGCAGTTGCTAAAATTTTTTGACTTGAGACTTGTGAAGCTTTTTGTTCAAAGTAATCTAGCAACTCTTCAGAAAGAACATATCCTTCTTGTCCATTAACCAGTTTTACTAATACAAATTTACTACCAGGATTAGTGTCTTTTAATGTTACCACTGTTCCCATAGGTAGCTTTCTTAAAACCTTACCATCATTATTAGGCTGCAAAAAGACTTTTGCAGTTGCAACAGAAACAATCTTATGAGCAACCTTGCTTTTCTCAATGGAGATGTTTTTGAGTGTCCACTCTTGTAACCATCCCTGATAATCATACTGTTCTGGTAATTTGACCTTGAGCCACTTCCCACGTTTCTCAATAACTTTTACTGGTTCTCCATGCAGTGCCTGAGTTACTCTCTCTGAATCCGTTGAGAAAGAACTGTAAACGTTAGCAATTTCTATAGCTATGTAGAGATTTTCTGCTTGTACTGAAGTGGCATTTTGCTCAAACTCTAATATAGTATTCTTCTCAGGTATTGTTAGATATTTACCTTCTTTGATTAAATTTGTTGTTATTCCATTGGCTTCTTTAAGCTCTTCCACAGAAACGCCATATTGACGAGCAATTTTAAATAAAGTATCTCCTTTTTTGATTTGATATTCCCTTGATTTTAAGGGCTGCTTGACTAAAAAAAATGTAGGGTTAATGGTCAGAAAATCAATAAGAAATAAACAAAAAAAGGGGAGAAAAGAAAGGAAAAGAAAAAAAGCAATTCTTGTTTTTTTTAAAATCATCTTAATTTTTCCCGAACAACAATTTACGTAAAAAATAAATATTAATGGATTTTATTTCTTTGATAGATTCCAGAAGTATTTATTACCCTGAGGATCTTTTCCCTCTCCAGAAATTTGGCGGTAATTACTAGAAATTTGACCTTGATTAATTCCTAAAAACCATCGCTCGTTAAGGGACTTTGAAATGATGCTAACTTCTTTGATGGTAACTTGGTTAGTTTCTGCATCTATTGAGCCTTGTATCAGAAGTTCAACTGTTCCTCCTTCAATCCCTTTTGTCTTTAGTGTACCTTCAAAAGAAGTTCCCGATTGTTTATTAATGATTAGAGTAGAAGGTGGATTATTTAAGCCATAAGTTCCTTCCCAAGTTCCTTTGATATTTTTACTTTCAGGAGTTATTAATGGGCTAGTTGTGTCATCCGAAAAACCGTTAAATTCTTCACTTTCTTGATTTTTTTTCCAGAAATCCCATAAATATTTATTACCCTGAGGATCTTTTCCCTCTCCAGAAATTTGGCGGTAATTACTAGAAATTTGACCTTGATTAATTCCTAAAAACCATTGCTTGTTAAGAGGCTTTGAAATGATACCAATTTCTCTCATAGTAAGTTGGTTAGTTTCTGCATCTATTGAGCCTTGTATCAGAAGTTCAACTGTTCCTCCTTCAATCCCTTTTGTCTTTAGTGTACCTTCAAAAGAAGTTCCTGATTGTTTATTAATGATTAAAGTAGAAGGTGGATTGTTTAAGCCATAACTTCCTTCCCAAATTCCTTTGATATTTCTATCTGTAATAGGAGATGGAATAGGAGATGGAATAGGAGATGGAAGTTTTACAGATTCTTTGGTCGGAAAAAATTCTTCTTTGTCCAATATAGGTATAAGAAATATTACAACTCCCACAACAAATACAATAAGTGCTGATCCGCCTAATTCAAACTCAAAACCAAACATTTTAACGGAGCTAGTTCCCTGCACTCCCATTTTGACAAAAAGAATAAGACCAATAATGGTAAGAATGCCCCCAAAAGACATGAGTATGTAAGCGATAGAAAGCATTGGGTTAAGCGTTCCTGAATAAGTTGCTAATGTAGAGTAGAATTTACGGTAGTGATAAACAAGAAGCGATTTTTAGCATATCCCCCCTTATACAGAGCGGATTACATCAACTCAGATCACTACTCCTACAGGATTACTAAATTTACTTGACTGACAAAGTAAATCTAACTTAATTATACTGGCTGATATCAAATCTGGACTTTTGATAATCTAGACCGCTTGATGGCTGAGGCACTCAGACTTTTAGCCCCTTAGAAAATTCTCACCGTATTCATAATCAAAACTGATTAACGTTTTTAACTCAAAGCAAGGTCGTAAATATTGGCTTGGCTCACTATCAATACCATAACCGGATCTCAAGTAAGCCAATATTTACTAAAATTTGCTACTGATTGAACTAGGATTGATCCCTTATTCATGTATCCCTGGAGTTATCCCCTAGCTCAATCAGGCAAATTTTCCCTTGCTTTATAAATTAGGTTAATCTTTTTGATCTTCATCACCTAGTCAGTAATCTGATCTACACAATGGAATTACTTCACATAATAAGCGTGGCTGATGATCGTCCGGGGCCAGCACCGACATCAAAAATTTTTCAATCTCGTTCAGTCCGAAGCGGTTTAACCTAACCTTAACCTTGAGGTCGATCCCGTTTCATGGTTTAATAAATGCAGATATTAGCATTATAAAAACAAAATAAACAGCGAGCGATGAGCGAGCTTCCTTATACCCCTTTCCGAAGGAAAGCGCACTTACGCAAACTTCGTTTGCCAAGTGCTACTAGGTTGCTAGTTCGTTCCATGACTTTTGAAAGCAGAAAAAAATATTAAATCGCTGAAATGCAGTCTAGTAAGGCGTTTCGGGGATCTTGACAAAAGTGAAATAAATGCAACTCATCGGGGTCTCACAAGGGTCTTATCGGATGTCACAGGGGTCTTATCGGATGTCACAGGGGTCTTACCCCACCCTTACCCCACTCATAGGACCTTGTTAGCCCTTATTAGCTGACTAGGCTATTTGTACTAACTGTGTGTTACAAAAATGTAGTTGATTAGGCGACAAAACACTACATTTTGTCACTTTTTGTAGCATAAGCACAGGCTTAAGATTGGAGAGTGGAGATTGCAGATTGGAGATTGAAAAAAATAAACCCCTGTCTAGAGAGCAGGGGAAAATCTGCCCTCAACAATTAACTTTTTCCTTGCTCCTTCGGCGTTTGAAAGGAGTCAAAGGATTGCAGATTGGAGAGGGGAGATTGTAGATTGTACCCACGACGCTCTGTACGTGGGCTTGGGAATGTAGATTGTTGATTTAAAAAAAGAGTTGATTGTTGAAGGTAGATTGTAGATTTACCAATGCTTAAAAAGCAAAGGCTTGTTTTCATTCAATCTGCAATCTGCAATCCTTCAATCTACAATTTTCTGTCAATCTTCAATCTGCAATCTGCAATCTGCAATTGTCCCTCGTTGAATCAACCAAAGGCGGATTAAGTGGAATTTAGTGAACTAACAATTAAAAATCTTCGCCCTGATCTATGCTTTAAAATATTGAAAGGTCTTGTTCCTTTGATCAAAGCTACATTTGAGGACATCTAATGCACCAGAGAGCATAATGAATCAGCAATATAATCAAGATCATTTAGGAAATGGTGATAATGTCGCTCGTGATAAAAATGTCACTAACTATTATGCTCGTCCATCGTTGGGTGTTCCTTTTCAAGCACCTTCCTTACCTCGTTACTTTGTGGAACGTCCCGAAGTTAGCCGTGAATTAAAAAAATGTCTCTTATCTCAAGAAACTGCTCAAGCCGGAACTTTAGTTGTTAGTGCTATTTTTGGATTAGGTGGTATTGGAAAATCCACATTAGCGACAGCTTTAACCTATGATCCAGAGGTTCAATCTTACTTTCCCGATGGCATTTTTTGGGCTACACTAGGTCAACAACCTGATATTTTGTCATTCCTTCATAGTTGGATACAAGCATTAGGAGATTATGATTTTAAACCAACTAATATAGATGCAGCCACTTTACAATTGAGGACATTACTATCAGATAAAAAAGCTCTATTAGTGGTTGATGATCTCTGGAATCCTGATGATGTTGACCCTTTTCAAGTCGCTGGAAAAGGGTGTCAAGTTTTAGTGACGACAAGGGAAGCTCCCGTTAAAGGGGCGATTCGCTATGATTTGGATATAATGACTCAAGAACAATCCTTAGAGTTATTAACGTCTTGTTTAACTAATGAGCTAACAACCAAAGAACTTGAAAAAGCGAAAACTTTAGCGAAAACAGTGGGGTATTTACCCCTAGCCTTGGAATTAGCTGCTGCTCAAATTAGTGAAGGATTTACTTGGGATGAATTATTATCAGGTTTACACGAAGAGTTAGAAATATTAGATCGTCTAGAAGCTGAGGATTCTCCCAGTGAAGAAAAACGAAAGAATTATAGTCTAATCGCCTCTTTTAATCTCAGTTTAAAACGATTATCCTCAGAAAGGTTAAAACAATTTGCTTGGTTAGGAGTCTTACCTGACGATGTTAACATCACAGAAAAGATGGCAACCACTTTATGGGATTGTAGTTTAATTAAAGCTAAAAAAACTTTAAGATATTTACGAAGCAAAGCTTTATTATTACCAGGATTTTCAAGCGATGAAGGAACGAGTTATCGGTTACATGATCTTTTACTCGAAACTGCTCGTAGTCTTCTTACTTCTCCTACTCAACCTGATGAAATTTCTCAATTACCAGGATTAGAACTATCTATTGTTCAAGCAAATCAACAATTATTAGAACGCTATCAAAAAAAGACTAAAAATGGATTATGGCATAGTTTAGATGATGATGGGTACATTTATAATCAATTAATTTGGCATTTTCAAAAGGCATCAAAAACAAAAGAAATTCATAAATTATTGAAAGAGGAAACAGACCTTGGCTTTAACGGTTGGTACTCTCAATGTGAGAAACAAGGCCAAACAGCTAAATTCATCAAATATGTCTCAAAAGCTTGGGAAATAGCCGAGGAAACTTTTGACAAAAATCCAACTGAATCTATTAGTTTGCAGTTTCGTTATGTTTTGATTCTTACATCTTTCAATAGTTTGGCAAAACATATTAGACCAGGGTTGATAGCGACACTAATTAAAAAAGAAATCTGGATACCGGCACAAGCACTAGCCTATATAAGGCAAAGTCAATCTTCAAAGGATCAAGCTGAAAGTTTAAGGACTATTACTAAATATCTTCCACCATCTTTGCTAACATCTGCCCTGGAAATAGCCAGAGCCATTAGCTCTGAACGCTACCGTGCTTGGGCGTTGCAAGGCTTAATTCTTCATTTGCCCAAAGTGTTACCCGAAGCCTTAGAAGCCACTGTAAACATTGAAAATAAATTTGACCGTGCTTGGGCTTTAAGAAAATTCGCTCCCTATTTACCTAAGCATTTGTTCGGCGAAGTCTTAGAAGCCATCACAGCATTTGAAAATAAATCTGACCGTGTTAGGGCTTTAAAGAAGCTAGGTCCCTATTTGCCTGACGATAGGTTAAGCGAAGTTTTAGAAGCCGCCAGAACCATTGTGGATGAATCCGACCGTGTTAGTGCATTAGTGGGATCAGCTCCCCATTTACCTAAGCATTTGTTAGGCGAAGCCTTAGAATCAGCTAGAGCCATTGAAAATAAATTTGACCGTGCTTGGGAGTTAGAGAAATTAGCTCCCCATTTACCTAAGCATTTGTTAGGCGAAGCCTTAGAATCGGCTAGAGCCATTGGGGATGAATCCGACTTTGTTAAGGCATTAGTGGGATTAGCTCCCCATTTACCTAAGCATTTGTTAGGCGAAGCCTTAGAATCGGCTAGAGCCATTGAAAATAAATTTGACCGTGCTTGGGAGTTAGAGAAATTAGCTCCCCATTTACCTAAGCATTTGTTAGGCGAAGCCTTAGAATCGGCTAGAGCCATTGAAAATAAATTTGACCGTGCTTGGGAGTTGAGGTTAGATCCTGATCTATATACTCGTGTGGAAGCGTTACGGAAGCTAGCTCTCCATTTTCCACAAGTGTTACCCGAAGCCGTAGAAGCCATGGAAGAGATTATAGACGTGTGGGATGAAGGCACGCTGTATCATGAAAAGCACGTGTTAGAGAAGCTAGCTTCCTATTTACCAAGCGAAGCTGTAGAATCTGACAGAGCCATTGGGTCTGAATCCTACCGTGCTATGGCGTTAGAGGCATTAGCTCCCTATTTGCCTAACGATTTGTTAGGCGAAGCCTTAGAATCGGCTAGAGTCATTGAGTCTGAATCCTACCGTGCTATGGCATTAGAGGCATTAGCTCCCCGTTTGCCTAACGATTTGTTAGGCGAAGCCTTAGAAGCTGCTAGAGTCATTGAGTCTGAATCCTACCGTGCTATTGTATTAGAGGCATTAACTCCTCATTTGCTCAAAGTATTAAGTGAAGCCTTAGAAGCTGCTAGAGTCATTGAGTCTGAATCCTACCGTGCTATTGTATTAGAGGGATCAGCTCCTCATCTACTCAAAGTATTAAGTGAAGCCTTAGAAGCTGCTAGAGTCATTGAGTCTGAATCCTACTATGTTGGAGCGTTAAAGAAGTTATCTGTCAGACTAAATTCTATATCTATTGATCAATCATTTTTGAAAAAAACACTTCATGCTCTAGCTAGTCGGAATCGTTCCCATGTCCTAGAACATATCCCTCACTTAGCCCCTCTAATTACACAATTTGGAGGGATTGAGGCTTTAAGAGAAATAACCATAGCAATTAAAGATGTTAGCCGATGGTGGAAGTAATACTAAAACATATCTAGATAAAAACCATCTTGATGTTGGTCTTTTCGGAGAAACAAATGTAGGAGAACAAATTGCATCTAGATCAACTACGATCGCTTGATTGTGTGGAATGGTAGGAGATGGATAGAATGACAATTTTCTTCACCTACATTATCCATAGATCCCTTAGAGTGTTTAGAGATACTAGCTACTCTCTCATCTATGGACAATGTAGACCCTTTTGATAAAAAACTGGATATTCGAGGCCCCTATATTCCCAATGAAGTCAAAGATAGTGCCATTTGGGTCAATGACACCCTTGATTTGTGTTGGGCTTCAGCCCAGTCTGTTTTTGGGGAACAAGCTACTCCAGATATCGCCGTCGCTATCCTTGACAAAGTAATGGCCAAAATCGCAATGGATAGACAAGCAGAAGTTCTCCGTCACCGTCGACACAACGATTACGACGACGATTACGACGACGATTACTCAGATGAATTCTAAGGACAATCAATGGAGATAGTTGGCCGTTTGTTTAAGATGTCCAATCTATCTACACCTGATTGGTTAATTACCAAGTCTCTGGAGATGATCACAGAAATCAATTAGCTGAACATCATTAAGCTTGACTCGGCTTTTTACCCCGTAGTGCTTTTGGATATAGTCAACACCTTTTTTGGTTGACCATCCTAAACGCTCCATCTCAGCATCAATCTCAGCAATTAACTCTTGATAGTCTATGGACTCATCGGACTCCACTACCGGTGTGTCTGAGTTCTCCTGTGTGTCTGAGTCAATTGAGGGCTGTGTTTCAGTCTGAGCATAGCTTTCAGGGGTAGGCTCATCAGGGTCTGACACACTCGACACAGGGTTTTTCTTGTTAGAGGGAACGTCTAAGTTCACCACCACCGATTCAATATTATCTTTACTTGTTGTCTCAATGGGGTTGTTGTTAATGGTACTCGATTGACATACTTTTTTGTTTGCTTGATTTTCCACTGTGTAACTGTGTTTACTACCCTGTAAGTCAGGTGGAGAGTAAGTTTCAGCTATACACTCTCCTTGACACACATCGACATTTTCGACTGTGTTCTTGTGCCTCCAAACTCGACAACGCCCGTAAGGGGTCTTGCTGGGGTTTTTATCCTGTTTCCATCCAAGCTTACGGAGAATGTCACAGACAATTCGGTTTTCGACAACGGTTCGCTTTGATAAATCAATTTCTAGGCATTGAGTAAAAATCTCGTTGCTGGTTATGGTTTGGAACGATTCAATATATTTAGCGATGGCCTCCATCCAGGGATGCTGTTCTTCATAAGCACGGTTATTGACTTCTGATAAGGCTTGCTCATCACGAGTTAATTCCCACGGTTCCCCATTCAAGTAAGCAAGTTTTGCCGTAGCCCAAACGCGGTCACGCAAAGCTAGAACTTTGTCTAAGTCGATCTCGTTATTAACTTCAATCACTCCATAACGAGTGTTACCAGAGGGATCATTTTTGAGGAAGTCGGTGCGGTTGGTGGTTCCGACAATGACCTGCATTCGTTTAAAGCGTTCGGTGTTTCTTCCGTAGGGAGGACGGAAATCATCAAAACATTTAGTGACAAAGGCTTTAATTTCATCAGCTTCGCGTTTACGGGTAATTTTGTCGAATTCGCCCCATTCCATAATCCAAGAGCTATGAAGGGCTAAATAATCATCCTTAATATTGTGTAGTGACCCTAAAGAATCAGAGAAAAACTCATTGCCGGCTAAATATCGCCAAAAAGTTGATTTACCTGACCGTTGTTTTCCGGTCAAAATAGTAACTAAACGGTTAATGCAGCCAGGGTGATAAATTCGGGCAACACAAGCAATTAAACAGCGTTTTAAAATGGCATTAGATAAGGGGTCATCCGTTCCTAATAAAAGGGTTGAGATGTTATCCCACTCTTGCTTAGATAGGGTTTGAGCTTCAAGCTCATCTAAGTAGTCTTTAATGGGATGATAACTATTTTCTAAGGCCACTTTTAAGATGGCATCTTGACAGAATTCTTTGCCAATATGGATAGGGGAGTTGATGATGGGATCATCGAGATAAGCTAATTCTATTCGTGGGAAAGCTTGCCCCTTTAATTCAACTTGTTGGGTTAATTCATTGAATTTTAAGGAGGGGTAAGATTGACGAATATGGTTGAGTTTTTGAGCCGTTTCTCCTGATTTTCGATTAGGATAATTAGGAGTATCCTGTTCATAATCAGGGGCAATAGGCATAACGGATTTAGCCCGTTTAACTTGGGTATGAAAACGGTCAGGGCTATTGAGGTTAAGCCAGTCATCAACCCCTTTAGCTCCGTTCCAAGTTACTTTAAATACTTTCGTATTTGGGTTATATTCCTTGATTAATCCTGCGGTTTTCCTGATAATGTTATGGACGGTTTTTCTAGTTTTAGAATTAGAGTCACAGTCAAAGCCAAAATAAATATGACGATTCCCATTACATAAATATTCGATGTCAGGGTGTAAGCTACGCTCTCCCGTTTCCTTATCAGTCTTATAACAATGGGTGACACCACTAACCCCAACGGCGAAGTATCCCATTGAGAGGAGACAGGCTACTTTTTTGGCCCCTTCTGTGAGGAAGAGGGGAATTTGTGGATGATCTATCACCCATTTGTAAATATTGGTGTAGATCCCAATGGGAACCAGATAACGCTCTGAAATTTTTTTCCAGAGAGAAGGGGGGACATTAAAGGCGAATAATTGGGGGGTAGAACCCAAGGGAGCCTCGTATTTGATGGGCTTACCATTTTCGGGATTTTCGCGGGGATTATCGGGCTTAAAGCAGCCGTAATCACTGTTCTCTCCCGTCCTTACGTTGACTGAACCGCACCACCAGCCTCCATCACGGCAATGATCATGACGGGCTAATTCGGCGTTAGTGAGTCGTCCATCGTTACGGCGTTGGGCTTCATGGAAGGCCAGGAGGTAATCATAGACGTTATCTCCATCAATGCTAAAAATTTCGTTAGCTTCGATCAGATCCTTATCAACGCTGCTGTTAAGCCATTCTTGGTAATGACGGCGGTTGAGTCGATATCCATCTGTAGTGGGGATGGAGGGGGTTATGTTATCGTAGGAACTGTGGATATATGCTAATTCCACAGCAGATTTGGTCTGGCTGTTATTTTGCATTATTCAAATTTTTAGCATTTTGACTACATAGATGTCCTCCTCAAAGGTAAATAATGAGGGGGACTTTTTTTATCATAATATGTTTGCTTTCTCTACTGGCAAAGGAAATTTAGGAAATAAGAAAACGTAACCAAATTTGGATCACGTCCTTCGATTGTTGAACAACTTGGAGCGACTGAAATTCATACTACGATTTGTAGTATGAAAAAGTTTTGAAAGGGACTGTGTTGGATTTAGAAATTTTCTCAAGGGTTGGGAGTAATGTGCAGGCAAAAATATTATACAGTTTTCGGGCTTACTGATGGGAATGAGTTGAAAAAATGGACTGGTATTGGACGGTTTTGTGACGGGTAATGGACGGATATTAGACGGGATTACGACGGAGATTGGACGAGGACATTTTGTATCAAGAATTCTGCTCTCCAAAGTACAGGGGTCAAATTGCCTTCTAGTCAAGGTTTCAGCTAAAAACACACACAAGACCCATCCAGATCAAGTCTGAATTAACAAAGTGAATTTCAGAGAGGGACAAAAAACGTCTAAAAGTAGCTTTATAATTGAGTTATAAGCTTTTTCTGAAAAGAGTGTGGACGGATATTGGACGGGTTTTGGACATCATAAATAATCTGTATGAATAAAAAATGATATCTCTTGGTTCAGAGAATAAATAAATTAGTTAAAGCTTAGATCCTTTGAGGAGGACTATCCTAAATTCTTTGACCAGCAAAAAGAAAGTTGATGATGAGGATGAGTCAAATGATGACCTTATATGCAGATCGATCACGGATACACCCGTGCCTGAAATTGTTCAATAATAAAAGCAGTCCCCTGGCGGCCACCAAGGGACATGATCTTGTAACTAATTCGTACTTAGGAGTGTAACTCATGAATGAACCATCTACGGTTACTTATACCACAGCAGACATCCTCAAACGTATTGAGGACAAGCTAGATAAGCAGTCAGAAAAGATAGGGGCGATCGAGGTGAAGTTGACCGCCGTTGAAACAGAACTAAAAGGAGTCAATAAGCGTTTAGACTCTCAAGAGTTTATTAATCGGTCTGTTGCCATTGGGGTTATTGTCGCTTTAACCAGTGGTGTCGTTAAGTTATTTTTCCCGAACTTCCCCAACCTACCCCATTAATTTTTTTTGAGAAAGGGTGGCCACCATGCCACCTTTTTAATAAAATCTTAAGGGTTACAGAATAGCTGTTTTGTTAACCTTCTCTTTTTCTTATACTAACCATAGCTATTGGCCAATGCTTGACTAATACACTTGTTCATTGGCCAAGCTCTATGACACTTATTCATAAAAATCATGACTGCCTTATCTCTAGAAAATAAGTTTACTGCGATCGCCACTTCCATAGAATCAGACTTGATAGGCAATTGGTTACAGAGTAAACGGGCTGTATCGACTCGAAGCACCTACCAACGCCACTTAACCCAATTCTTTAACCACACGACGGGGGAACCGCCTAATCCCAGGACGCTAGGACAGTTCTTAATGTTAAAGAAGCATCAAGCCGTTGGCATTGTCACAGCTTATTTATGTCATTTAAGGGATGTCTTGAATCGTGCGCCTTCTACCATTAATCTAGCTCTTTCTGCTATTAAGAGTCTGGTTAATTATGCTGCGTTGATTGGTCAATGTGATTATAGTTTAAGTGAGTTAAAAGGGGAGAAAACCCAAGTCTTAAGAGATACGTCGGGGGTGGATGTTCCCAGTATTAAAAAGCTCCTTCAAGTCTATGATACCAGTACCTTGATCGGCTTGAGAAATCAAACGATCTTAACGTTGTTTTGGGAATTGGGGTTAAGACGATGTGAGGTCATTCGGCTCAATATAGGGGAGATTGACCTGAAACATAAACGGTTATCAATTAGGGGGAAAGGACGTAATCAATCTGAGTTGATGACCCTCTCTGATAAGGCCGTATATTTGTTGTCACAATGGCTAGAAAGGTCAGGACAAAGAAGTAACCATGATCCTTTATTTGTGGCTTTAGATAAGTCAAGTTATGGTCAAAGAATTAGCTCTACTACGGTGTGGAAGATTGTCAAAGAAGCAGCAGAAACGGCTAATCTTGATAAGCCTTTAAGTCCTCATAAGATACGACATAGTACGATAACGGCTGCTTTAGATGCCTGTAATGGCAATTATCGACAAGTTCAACAACTCTCAAGACATAAGAATATTCAAATGGTCACACGCTATGACGATAATCGACGGGATGATCAAGGAGAATTAACGAATCTTCTCTCACGGTTGTAAGGAGAGAAGCCCCCAACTAAAAAACCCGACTCATAAGTGAGGAGGACTTTTAATATAGGTTTGGGATCAAACTTGATTTTTTCTTAGCTTTACCTATAATAATGAGTCTACCTAAAAACTTGGTTCTCTTCAGATAGTCCACTACTTTGTCTTTTACTTAACCCCCGATCAGTACACTACCTTATCCCTCCCTCTAGTACAATAAAAGTAACGTACTATAGTAAAAGACTCATCCTTATGGCAGTCCCAGATGGCTATAAAACTGTTACCTCTTATCTTCCCCCTGAGTTAGCAGAACAATTAAAGGCTTATTGTTTTGAGCATGAGATCACCCGAAAGAATAAACAGGGTCAATTATCCCCATCTTGGGGAACCGGTATCGTTGAAGCCTTAAAACTCTTCTTTAGCTCTGATACTGTACCTAGTCCATTCTTAGGTAATGGACTAGACAGGAGAATGGTAGAGGATCTGGTTAAGGATTCTCTCGATAGTCTTTTACGTAGTAGAATACCTGGTAATGTACCATTAGAAGAGAAGTTAAAGGAACTAATCCAAGAGTCAGTTACAAATCTGTTACCTAGTCTTTTATCTAGTCATGTACTTACCCAGGATAGCCCTGTACTTAAAGAATTAGACAATCGGCTATCACAACTAGAGGCTAATCAGAATCCGCTTGATAGAGAGGATGATCCAGTTATTGTAAGAAACTTAACTAATTATGGTGTAGAAGTGCAG
>JAAUYI010022343.1_pt1 | contig 13692 bp, 10 predicted proteins | sample 7278041 | NCBI WGS metagenome assembly JAAUYI01 (sample SAMN14350216, study PRJNA611818) | marine sediment metagenome | isolation source: surface marine sediment (0.6m) | place: French Polynesia: Moorea | collected 2018-08
GTATGGCTGGTGGCGAGTCTCAGACCCCTGTTAGTCTGTCAGACAGAGAACTGCAAATAATTGACTTAGTGGCCGCTGGCTTAACTAACCAAGAAATTGCAGCTAAACTGGAGATTAGCAAACGTACCGTTGATAACCATATCAGCAATATTCTCACCAAAACAGAAACAGGTAACCGAGTAGCTCTTGTCCGTTGGGCTTTACACTGGGGCAAAGTCTGTTTAAATGATGTAAATTGCTGCCCTTTGCCTCACCCAGGCGAGTGAATGATTTGTTAAGATACTGCCAAACCCATTGCGATTGGTTGTTCTTAGGTGTTTTTCTCCTCACGCCTCACTTTTGATGTGAATCTCTTAAATTCAAGTTAAACAGTTTGCAAGAAAGCCACTATTGATGGGTAAAGGCAGTATTTTCTGCACCAATGAGAAGATTGCGAAATTGATGCCAATGAGATGCTCAACATCTTAACTAGTGGTGCGTCTCATTAGTGCTGATGGCTAGGTAAGGTGATCCCCGACTTCTTTCAGAAGTCGGGGATCTAAACGCCGCGAATAACCTGTGGTAGGTGGATTGTAATTGTCCATCTACCACTATTTTTTTCTTCCGTAATTCGGCTGAAGCAGAGTAGGGCACCTCCACCCTAGAAGGGTGAGGCTAAAAAACCTACTTTTTCGTATTATTGATCAAAATATATGGTTATTAACAACATAAAAAATCAGTAATAATACGAGGCGTGCAAGATGTCAAGCACTGGAAACTATCTAATAGCCGCCTCCGAAATCGGAACAATTACAATTGAATTAATACTCAGAATAAGTAATTCTTTCCTGGCTGGTGACTCGCTTGTGTGAACACATTAATGCTGCTGTGGTCATTTCAGTTATCAGTCAAAATTTGGTAATTTTCCCCAAGTGTGATTAGCTTGCATCACAATACATTAGTACATATAAATTCAAAAAACTAAAACCTATTTTTATCTTTCAACTTTACTTCAATTAAATTAATATCCAGTATTAACTATGAGAAATAGGCAAGAGAAAGACAAGAAAATTAAATCTAATTGGTGGCGCTGGCCCCTAGAAGCTTTATTCCCAGATAAGAAATTTGATGGTCAATTGCAGAATCCAGGTAGTGAGGAGGTGTTCGATTTTGATGATGCGATCGCTGCGGATGATATATTTGCTCTAATTGCAGAAAAAATTGCCTATTATCCCCCAAACGATAGGCGGGAATTATTTGCCATATTTATCCCTGGTTTAGGTCAACCAGAACACGAGTCTTCTAAGAGGAGTCGCCGATATGCTGAAACTCTCAAGACTGGTGTTGTTAATCTGAATAACTCTTCCTATCTGAAACAAAACCCCATCGTGGATATACTTAACCCTTACCTGGACTGGATTGATGCAGCCATTCATCGTTTGGGTTTATCTGGTAGTCCTGTGATTAATAATACAGCAACTTTGATTGTTCGTGCCTTGGATAGCCATACTCCTCTGCATTTATCAGCTGATAGTCATGGAACAATTTTGTTGGCTAGAGCTATTAACCGTGCCAAAAGAAAATTTATTGACCAACACGCAGCAATTTGGAATTTTAAAAAAAGGCAAATTTGGGAGCTGAAATGGCAGGAATATAGTTATCAACTTATTCGAGTCTTCAATTTTGGCAATGGCTACAAAAATTGGATCAAAGGACCAAAGTATATTATGGTTTCTATTACAGGCGATCCCTTACCTGAAAAATTTGGCATCACACCAGAACAAGCAACAAAAAAAGGTCGAGATGATCTCAAATTCTTGATATTTCCCCGTTTATTCCCTGAAGGTAGTTTTGAAGCCCATAACATGATGTTTACTACCGAATTGTTACGCCAAACTTTTCGCAAAAACGGCTTAGAAGTTGGTGATTTTCCTAGTTTATATTTCCAACTGAATCAAAATTATTTGAAAATTGCTACTCCAGAGGAAGTATCCTGGCCCAAAGATATGAAAGACTACGTATGGAATCCAGATAGCTTGAAATCGATACCAAATTATTTTGATGATAATCAATTAAACTAATGATACTGCGATGCGATCGCCCCAGTAAATCATAGATTTACTGGTCTACAATTACTGGGGACCAGAATCTCCCTATCATTGAACCTTCTTCCTTCTTCCTTCTTCCTTCTTCCTGATCAAAAAACCCGTCCAATTTAGATGAACGGGATGAGTCTTCTTAAGATTTAATATTTACTGGATTTTGTCACAATCGCTTTTTTTGCCAACAGTTTATAAACTGGGAGGAATGATGACCTGATCGATGACATGAATAATACCATTAGTACCTTTGATATCAGTTTGAGTCACCTTGGCATCATTTACCATTACTTCTTTTTTGTCAGAATCAATCTTCACCTTGATAGGATCGCCTTGCAAACTTTTAACATCACCTGCTTTTAATGTACCTGCTTCCACATTGCCAGATACCACATGGTAAGTGAGAATCTTCACCAATACCTCTTTATTTTCAGGCTTGAATAAATCCTGAACTGCATCTTGGGGTAATTTGGCAAAAGCTTCATTGGTGGGTGCAAAAATAGTGAAAGGACCTTTGCCTTGCAAAGTGTCTACCAACCCAGCTGCTTTCAGCGCCTTAACTAGGGTGGAAAAAGATGGATTTGACTCCGCTAAGGCCACTACATTTTTATCCTCTGTAGTAGTTGTAGGGGTTGTAGGAGGAGTTTCCGTTCCTGGTGTTGGGATTGTTGGTACTGTTACGTCTGGTGGGGTAGGTGTAGGAGCTGGAGCAGGTACTGGTGGTGTCACCCCAGGAGTAGTAGTTCCACAAGCAGCACGGTTGTAAGGACACTCGTCAAAGATACTAGGTCTCCTATTAGCTTGTGCGATTATTTTTTTACTTGGCTTATTACTCTTTGTCCCTTGGGGAGAAGATTCACTCGATGTGTATTGAGCATTAACCTGAATGGGCTGACTGCGACTGTATGGAGCTTCTTGAAAAATACTGGGATTGGGATTCACTACCTCATTAGCACCAGCTGCCATACCAAAGCAAACACTAGCACCGGTTATTCCGACGATACCAGCTAGTTTGGTTAGCAAATTTATAGAATCTACTTTCATGAATTTGGTTTGGCTTTTATTTACACACATCACATAAAGACTTATCACATTTTGCTACTCATGAAATCTAACTAAAGAACTTAGATATTCTGTTCTTGATTTTTTGCATGATTAACAAAATTCTATAAAAATTATACCAGCTATGATTCCATGTTAACTACATTAATGAATCTGGAAAAAACAATTTGAATGTGATAATTGATACCGGTTGATCCTAGTGTCATCTAACTTTTAAACCATATCAACCTCTATATAGTAATTAGGTTATATTTATTCAGCACTAATTTTTTAATGGTACAAACATCGAGGTGGTACATCAGTATATTCAATCTAAAATCTAAAACTTCAAATTATTTGACCTTACTAATTCTAATGATTGGGAACAGAGACAAGGATTTAGAAGTCTGTGTAATATTTTCACAAATAAAATAGTAGTCTTATATAATTTTATATTTGATTGATATTTAAATGATCTCTTTAGTGCAGTAAGATGTAACCAATGAAAGCCGAACTTCTATGGAATTGAATCCACAATTTAATTAAGATTGGTGAAAATAAAGTTGTAAAATCTATAGATGTATTCAGTGCAGGATTTCACTAATGCTGGAATTATACCAATTTGAACTATCTCAATACTCAGAAAAAGTACGCTTAATCCTGGACTACAAAGGGTTAGAATATCGTAAGCATGAGGTAACTCCAGGCATTGGGCAAGTGGAACTGTTCCGGATGACTGGTCAAAGACAAGTCCCGGTATTAAAAGATGGTAGTAAATTTATTGCTGATTCTACGGAAATCGCCAAGTATTTAGAAACACAGTATCCCGAACAGCCTTTAATACCTACAGAACCCAAACAAAGGGGTTTATGCTTAATGATGGAAGAATGGGCGGATGAGTCCATTGGTGTTAAGGGTAGGAAGGCTTTATTCTCTGCTGTTAGCCAAGACCAAAGTTTTCGCAAATCTTTACTACCTAAAACTACGCCAGATTTATTAAAAAATTTGGTGGGAGAAGTACCTGGGGATTTTCTGAAAATTTTAGGTGTTGGGGTGGGTTATAGTCCAGAGGTGGTTGCATCTGCCATGAGAGATTTGCAACAAGATTTAGAAGCATTGTGTTTAATATTGGCAGATAGTCCTTACTTACTTGGGGATGAACCTAGCTTGGCGGATTTTGCCGTGGCTGGTTTATCCATATTGTTGAAGTTCCCCGATGGTGCTTATCTAGATATGCCGGAAACTCTCAGAGGTAAAGGCGTTCCTGGTTTAGCCGATAATCCAGATTATGAACCATTTTTTACCTGGCGCGATCGGCTTTATTCCCAATTCCGCAAACCCTTAACAGGACAAGCTGGTACGGGGAATGCTCCAACTTCAATTCAAATTGATTAAGTAACACAGGTCAAATTAAATATAAAATCTCACCCCAAGCCCCTCTCCTTATTAAGGAGAGGGGTGCCGTAAGGCGGCTACCTCTACATTTACCCTCTGGTATTTATGGTAAAATTTCGTCACCATTTTGGCATTTTACGACTAAAATTCAACTTAAGACGAATCCCAATAATTGTGCAAGTAATCAAATGAATTTGGGACAACCATTAGGTTCAGTCATACAAGGTTCCCTCACCGGCGGACTAGAAGTGAGATTACACCCAGATATTTCCGTGGAAGATATGCGGGTGGGTAAATTTTTAGTCGTGCAGGGGATGCGATCGCGTTTTTTCTGTATGCTGACCGATGTAGCATTAGGAACTGCCAATCAACGAATTATCGCGAATCCTCCTAACTGGGAAGATACTTTCTTACGAGAAATCCTGGCAGGAAGCGGTACTTACGGTACTGTCAATTTAGCCCCAATGTTAATGTTTACACCAGAATCCCATGAAGATGACCCGGTGAATAATAATGGAAAATCTGCAAAGCAGTCGTCGGGGTTGGCATCCTTTGAGGCTCAAACCAGTACTACGATGGAATTGTTGCCGGTGAAGACTATTCCCACCCATTTTAGTCAGGTTTACGAAGCCGCAGAAGAAGACTTTCGCCGGGTATTTGGTTGGGAAGACGATCCCATCCGCAAAAATTTCTCCATTGGCAAACCTTTGGATATGGATGTTCCAGTTTGTCTGGATTTAAATCGGTTTGTAGAGCGCAGCAATGGTGTTTTTGGCAAGTCAGGTACGGGGAAATCTTTCTTGACGCGGTTGTTGTTGGCTGGAACCATTCGTAAACAGGCGGCGGTAAATTTAATTTTTGATATGCATTCTGAATATGGCTGGGAAGCGGTATCGGAAGGCAAGCAATTTAGTACAGTTAAGGGATTAAAGCAGTTATTTCCTGACAAAGTAGAAGTATATACCCTAGACCCTGCTTCTACGAAACGGCGAGGAGTTCCCCACGCCCAAGAACTATATCTGAGTTACGACCAAATTGAAGTTGAAGATATTAAGTTATGTAGTAGGGAATTGGGACTTTCAGACGCGAGTATAGATAACGCCAATATTCTTTATGCAGAGTTTGGTAAGTCTTGGATTCTCCAGCTAATTAACATGAGCAATGAGGAGATTAAACTATTCTGTGAGGAGAAACGGGGACACCAAGGTTCAATTACCGCCTTGCAACGCAAACTCCTACGCATGGAAAACTTAAAGTATATGCGCGCTGCTTGTCCTCAGAATTATGTTAACCAAATGTTGCGATCGATAGAAGCTGGGAAGAATATAGTGGTAGAATTTGGCTCCCAGTCCGATATGCTTTCCTATATGTTGGTGACAAACATGATTACCAGACGGATTCACCAGCATTATGTCAGTAAAGCCGAGAAATTTTTACAGACCAAAAATCCGAGCGATCGCCCCACTCAATTAATGATTACCATTGAGGAAGCGCACCGCTTTCTTGATTCTAGTATTGTTCAGAGTACTATCTTTGGCACCATTGCCAGGGAAATGCGGAAATATTTCGTTACCCTACTAGTAGTCGATCAACGCCCATCGGGGATAGATAATGAAGTTATGTCTCAAGTTGGCACTCGCGTTACCGCTTTGCTGAATGATGAGAAAGATATTGAGGCAATTTTTACTGGGGTTTCTGGTGGAAGTGCATTGCGATCGGTATTAGCTAAATTAGACTCCAAGCAACAAGCTTTGATTTTAGGACACGCCGTTCCCATGCCGGTGGTGGTGCGTACCCGTCCCTACGATACAGTATTTTATGAAGAGATTGGCGATCCTATTTGGTCAGAAAAGCCCGATGCAGAAGTATTAGCTGCTGCGGAATTAGCCAAAGCAGACTTGGGGTTTTAAGTATGCTCTTAATTTCCCATTTCTAATTTGTCCTATAATTCCACAAAATAAATATTTTTTGATATTTAGTTATCAATAGGTTTTTAAAAACTATTAAATTCTACAAACTAGTAGTCTGTCAATTTTGAGTTGAGGGATACAGAAACACGGTAATCTATAAACACCCAAATCAATGTGGTGTGTGTGATGCCTAAGAAAAAATACATCGTCTCCCTAACGGGGGAAGAGAGAGAATACTTAGAAAAATTAACAACTACAGGTAAAACGGCTGCCTACAAAATCAATCATGCACGTGTGTTACTTAAAGCGGATATCAACCAAGATGGAGGCGGTTATAAAAAAACAGGCTGAAAACCCTTGAGTCTGAGTCTTGTAGCTCGGCGAAGAGATTCAGACGTACTTCAGGCAAGGGATGAAAGCCGTTAGAGGCGTTTACGCCTCAGTCAATTTGTAGTAAAATTAAATCTAACAGGAACGGTAATCAACCTGTATAAAAACCCAACTGCCTAGGGGCAATCTGTACCTTGACAATTGAAGATATGGGGTTCTATTTCATAGTTCTAGCTCTTTTCCAGGAATAGGTAAAATCTACCCTTCGGGAAGCCGCTTCGCGTCTACATGGAGACTAGACGACACAGAATTTAAGTCAAACAAATTTTGGAATAATCCAACTACCGAGGGGCACTCGGAAAGTCAACGCTTGGGGAGAGAACCACCTCTGGGCTAGATACCGCAAGGGGTTTAGTTTAAGTGGACTCGTTGAACCAAGAATCTCCTCGCCTTTAGGCAGGAGAGTGTCAATATTTTGCTCCCTTAGCAGCCTGACGTACAACTTCAATATCTAACTCAAGTGCTTCTGCAATTTGCTCTATGCTCAACCCTAACTTGAGCAAACGAGGTATGGTTCCTAATTTTGTATCTAACTGTGTTTCTTCCTTAATCTCTTCCTTAATCTCTTCTTTTAGCTCCTGTCTTGTTTCTTCCCTAACTTCTTGATAAAAACGGGTTTGTTTCCACTCACTTAAACCAAACATCGCTTCTAACTCCTGCCGACTATAGGACGAAAATTTATAAACTAGCATCCTTTCTACCAATTCTAAAAGGTTGCGACGGTTTGCGGCATCTGCTTGTTGTACTTGATTTATCAAGCTTCTTGCTTGTTGTATTGCTTCATCTTCTGGCGCAACTACTAACTTGATAATTCCCAAACCGATGGAAGAACCAGAACCTTCATCTAACTCATCTAAATAAATTATACGAATATATCGAGCATCAAATAAAGGCTGATAAACCAAAGGAATACCAGGATCGAAACTGCGTTTTGCCCATAAAACAACGCCTTGACACCTTCGATTTGGTTTATATTGATTTAAGTAAACAGCAGCCTCTGTTATTAATCTCCAGTACAAATCCTCATCTGTCTGAAACTGTACTTCGACAAAATAAATTGGTTCTCCGGGAAAGTCAGATTTTGGTAAAAATACCCCATCAATGCGTCGTGCGAGCTCTTTGACTTCCACAGAGGAAAACTCATAACGTGATGCGAGGGTTGGAGGTTGCTCTAATAGTTCAAAGAAAACACTGGGAAGATTTTGTAGCAGAGTATAGAAAATTGTGTCTGTTTTCATCACCAGCAAAATATATCAACTACAAGTCATTCATTCTTGATTCCAGAAATGTAATATTTCGTGACATCCCTCCAGTATCAGCAGCACTCAGTTCGGTTATTACCCTAGTTTCTGGCAACCTGAAGGAGCTGGTTCACGTCAACATTATATATATAGCCTACTGACAACAACTTGATGTTTTTTTTAAGAGTAACCATTATGTACTATAATTAAAAGATTTATCTAAAATACTTTACTCTCACCCAAATTTGTCGTAATATTAAATAAGTGGAACTCATACTGACTTCACCTTGAACTGTCGCCAGCGATTGAGAACAGAAAGAATTATCGAACAACCAGTGGAAAGCAGCAAAAAAATATTTAGGGATGTGGGGGGAACCTATCTCCAGGGCTCGCAGTCTTGACAAATTCTATCGAAAGAGAGTGTCTTTGGGGGTTTGAAATTTTAAGTAAGATTTATACTACCTTTCCCAATCCGTTCTAGTTGAAGGATTCATCACGTTTACGGAGTAGAGGACAACGCACCAATGCCTATTGTTAACACCCAAACCGAAAACCAAAACACCAAATTCACGGCTGATATGGTGCGAACCTATCTGCGGGAGATTGGTCGTGTACCCCTGCTAACCCGCGAGCAAGAAATTGTCTATGGGAAGCAGGTACAACAAATGATGGCGTTGCTAGATGCCAAAGAAGCTTTGGCAAAGGAATTGCAGCGCGAACCCAATTTGCAAGAATGGGCTGACAGAGTCAATCTGTGCGAGACGGAGCTAAAACAAACTGTCAACCAAGGCAAACGGGCAAAACAAAAGATGATCGAAGCGAATTTGCGCTTAGTGGTTGCCATTGCCAAGAAGTATCAAAAGCGCAATATGGAGTTTCTCGATCTAATCCAGGAAGGGACTTTAGGATTAGAGCGGGGTGTAGAGAAATTCGATCCAACTCGGGGTTATAAATTCTCTACCTATGCTTACTGGTGGATTCGCCAAGCAATTACGCGAGCGATCGCCCAACAAGGACGTACTATCCGCCTACCAATCCATATTACCGAGAAACTGAATAAAATCAAAAAAGTACAGCGAGAATTAGCTCAAAAGTTAGGTCGTTCCCCTTCTCCTGCTGAGATTGCTATAGAACTGCAATTAGAACCTGCTCAAATTCGAGAGTATCTAAATATGGCACGTCAGCCAGTATCTTTAGACGTGCGAGTCGGCGATAATCAAGATACTGAATTACAAGAGATGTTGGAAGATGACGGTCCATCTCCAGAATATTACACAATTCAGGAGTTCTTGCGCCAAGACTTACAGACGATGATGGCAGAATTGACACCTCAACAGCGAGAGGTTTTAGCCCTACGTTTTGGGTTAAATGATGGTAATGAAATGTCTTTGGCGAAGGTTGGTGAACGATTGAATCTCAGTCGTGAACGGGTACGTCAGTTAGAGCATCAAGCTCTTGCCCATATGCGTCGCCGTCGTGCTAGTTTCAAAGAATATATTGCTAGTTAAAATGTAGCCTCCTAATGTTAGGAGGCAATTTTTTGATTAAGAATAAGTAATAACTCCCGGTTCGCTCATTTTCTAGAGGGTTAGGAAAAATGCGGAATGAAAAAAAGGGTTTTACCACTTACTTCAGATTGCGATCGCTAGCCGATCACTTCTGAATAATTACAATTGTGCTTTCAAAAGCTGTGTTGACACTCTCCTGCCTAAAGGCGAGGAGATTCTACATTCACAGACTCGCCGTTAGACAGCAGGTTTGCACCAACTGCCCAAGAGGGCAAATCTCCTGTAGCGTAAGTTCCGGTATGCCCTACCGTACTGAGTCCTAATCTCAAAATGTTGATTGCTGCATTGGTATCTCTATCTTCGGTGTATCCACAGTGAGGACAAGCGTGAGTCCTAGTGGACAGAGATTTCTTCACTTTCTCGCCACAGTTAGAACAATTTTGACTTGTATTGTGGGGAGGTACTGCAACAGTCACTTTCCCATATTTATGACCAAAATATTCTAACCAACTGCGGAAAGTATACCAACCAGCATCAGATATTGATTTAGCTAGATGTCGATTTCTAACAAGCCCTTTCACATTTAAGTCTTCATAAGCTACCAAATCGTTAGATTGGATTACGGAGTACGCTAATCTCTTGCAATACTCTTTCCGTTGCCTACTTACCCTTAAATGCTTACGCGCATATCGAGTTCTAGCTTTGTGGTAATTGTTTGATTGCCGTTGTTTGGCTTTTTTACGCTCTGCACTAAACTTTTTAGACTTTTTGCGATTAGCGCGGTTTAACTGTTTTTCTGACTTGCGGTAGAACTGGGGTGTTAGTTCTATATTGCCTTTATTGTCAGCAATGAAATACTTCAATCCCAAATCAAGACCCACTATCTGGTTAGTAGGTTGAGTTTCTATCCTAACATCAACATCAATTGCAAATTGAGCGTAATACCCATCAGCACGACGCACTAACCGCACACGTTTAATTTGTTTGATGTTGTAGTAATTAAGGTCATAGGTTCCCTTTAATTTAAGGGTTCCAATACCTTTCTTGTCAGAGAAAGTTATAGCTTTTCTGCTTGAAGAAAGCTTCCATCCAGATGATTTGTATTCAACTGAACGGCAGTTTTTCTTAAATTTTGGGAAGCCTTTTTTACCTTTGACTTTCTTTTTACAGTTATCGTAAAACCGAGCTATTGCAGACCAAGAGCGTTCCGCAGCAGATTGTCTAACCATTGAATTAAGTTCATCAGCAAAAGGAAATTCAGAGGCTAATACCGCGCAATATTTATTGAGGTCATATCTGCCAACACCTTTGTTATCCATCCAATAACGTAAGCACTTATTTTGGATAAATTGAGATGTACGAATAGCCTCATCTACAGCGCGATATTGTTTGTCTTTTCCTTTGACTTTGAACTCATAAACAATCATGGAATCGACCAATTAACCATATTCTTATGTTAACGTGAAGCATATAAGAATATCAACCCAGTCCCTAAAGGGACTAATCGCTCAACTACATCCACTGCCTGAAGTACAGTTGAGTGTCTTCGCCACGCTTCGACACTCAACTTCAGCGGTTTTGTATCGCTCGATCCTTTATAATTGAACCTCACCCTCGCTTTTTGCGATGCAAAAATCTTTCCCTCTCCTTATTAAGGAGAGGGATGTCTGACAGGATAGGGCAAGGTTTTGTATTTTATTTCATCTCAAATCCTTAGTGGCTTCCCGTAGGCTATAAGTCGGGATCTAACGGAGCTACAGATATTTTTGCAACAATAGCCCCATTTTTTCCTTAGTTGCTGCTGTAATTTTATCCCATGGGGTGAGAATTGCATATTTCAATGCTGAATGAGCATCACTAGTAGGAGGATTAGCACTCAAACGCTTCACTGTTTCTCGAATTACCTTTTGGGCATTAATCCCATTACGCTGTAAATTTGCTACTACCATATCTACAGTCACACTGTCATGTTCTGGATGCCAACAATCGTAATCCGTTACCAAAGCTAAGGTAGCATAGGCAATTTCCGCTTCCCTAGCCAACTTCGCCTCTGGTAAATTAGTCATTCCAATTACCGTTGCATCCCAACTGCGATACAGATTGGATTCTGCTTTGGTAGAAAATGCAGGACCTTCCATACAAACATAGGTTCCCCCACGGTGAAGAGTCACATCGGGTAAATTTAAATCTGCGATCGCCGAAGCTAATACTCCAGCTAAATTATTACAAACCGGGTCGCCAAAAGCAATGTGAGCCACAATCCCATCCCCAAAAAACGTAGAAATGCGATTTTTGGTGCGATCGATAAATTGATCGGGAACCACCATGTCTAGGGGTTTGGCTTCCGCTTTTAAAGAACCCACCGCACTTGCAGAGATTAAATATTCTACTCCCAATTGTTTCATGGCATAAATATTGGCACGAAATGGTAATTCGGAGGGCAACAGTGCGTGATTACGACCATGACGTGCTAAAAAAGCTACAGGTGTATTATCTAATGTCCCCAAAATGAAAGCATCGGAAGGGGAACCAAAGGGAGTTTGGATTTCTACTTCTCGGACATTTTGTAGAGCATCCATTTTGTATAGACCGCTACCACCAATAATCCCGATACGAGCTTCAGCCATTGTATTTTACCTGGTATTTTACCTGTTCGTATTTGCAATGCCCAGTTATTTTACTGGGAAATGCATCATTTCAGTTAGCCTCCTGCACTCTTGTGCTGCGCTAACAGTTTCCCATTATCAGCGCTCACCGCTCATAGAAACCTTTTCATATCTACTCAGATGTAGACATGACCTAGACAACTACGTTTGTAATCTTAGTCCAAAGTCCTAAAACTACAGGGATAAACGGCAATCCACGCCAGTTGCTACAACTGCGGGAACCCCCGCAACGCACTGGCTCCTCTATCCCATCCATGAAGTTTGGGATTACTTTACGAGCTATATTCAAGCTTTCATTGGTATCAGCATTAAATGATCGCTTCTCAAGATTTATCATAACTTGAGGCGATCGCAATTTCCTAGGACTTACGCATTGAGAATAAACTCTCCGCGTCTAGTGGAGAGAAGTTTGAAGTAACCTTTTAAACTTGACAAACATTATCTTAGTTTTGAATCACCTGATTTTATCCTATTAATTATATTGAACGCCTGATTTTTTCCTATTGTTAGCATCATAAATATGCATCATGATGTTGTTATTGAAGACAAGAATAATTAATTTAAAAAATTATTATTCCTTTTGAATTCAACAGAAAAATTATTTACACAATCTAGATTTTTGTTGAAACAATAATAACGGTAATGAACATGAAACTATCAATACAATCTATTTCTCTAACAGCTCTAATGACATTAGCAATGTCTACTTCTGTTTCAGCACAATTTCCAGGCCCAGGAAATATCGGGACTACTCCAACAAGTTCCGGACCGAGTTTGGCACAATTAGGTGGTACCACAGCCTATGTTCCCATGAAGCATAAATCTTATCCATGTGGTAATGGCAATACTTGTGGTAATCATTTCTTAGCCACAACAAATGGTAACCTGAAGATTAAATTCAAAATTGGTATGGCTTGCCCTGCTGGTAGAAAAGTTACTCACCTTTCCTATAAACCGCAAGGACAAAATGCTAAGACAATAATCAACGGCAATACAAACAGTCAATCCTATTCCAAGACTATTACAATGAAGCCTTTTTCTTTACAAGATTTAGAAAAAGCTGGTCAAAAAGCACTTGGAGGTGCATGGGTTTTACCCGATCTTCACAAAAATAAAACAAAGAAGGTGAAGAAAACCCTCAAAAAATCAATTTCTGTATGGGGCAAATGTTCTGGCTGGACAAATAAGCAGAAGAAAAATTTCCCGGTTACCGTCACCACTACATTTGAAGATAAGGACTTCTAGGAACCATTATCGTCAAATAATCATGTCTAGCTACTAAAAATATACTAAAAACGGTTTAAAACTGTAATTCTAAACGAAGTGAAAAATCTCTGAGATACTTCGCTGTGTTACCATAGACGAAGTTGAAAGCCCCTAGCCTTTAGGCAGGGGATGAAAACGAGAGATAGACGATTTTAATCGTCCTGTAGCATGGTACAATTATTTTAGTTTTAACCAAA
>JAAUYI010031665.1_pt1 | contig 13691 bp, 9 predicted proteins | sample 7278041 | NCBI WGS metagenome assembly JAAUYI01 (sample SAMN14350216, study PRJNA611818) | marine sediment metagenome | isolation source: surface marine sediment (0.6m) | place: French Polynesia: Moorea | collected 2018-08
ACCGCGACGGCCGCGGTGATGTGGTCGGGGCGAAGGGTCTTCTGGTCGCGCGCGACGACCTCGCCGCCCATCACCGCGGCGCGCTCGGCCGCGGTGAAGCCGATCAGGTCGAAAAGCTCGTCGATCGACGGCGGCGTGGCCGCCCAGGCGCCCGGCCCAGGGGAGCAAAGGACGCCGAGCAGCCAGAGCGCCGCCGCGAAGGCGAAGCCCCGGAATCGCGCTCTGCTCTGCTTCGGCGCGCGCACTGCTGACCTCCCATGTCCTCCGGCGCAGGCAAGCAAGGGACGACTCCCGCCTGGCTTTCGGGTCGAAGCGTCTACTGATTAGCGGCAAACGCCGCCCTTGCGAAGCTCAAGTTGCGGGGCGGCACTTTTGTGAATCGAAACTCTGCCGCGGACCTCGGCTCGGGCCACCCTCGAGCATCTGCCGCCGGGATGCCCGGCGAGCGGTGCCGCTCCCCGCAAAGAGAAAGGCCCCCCGGCATCGGCCGGGGGGCCCACTCGATCTCGGCTTGTCTCGGGCTGACTAGGCAGCCTGCTCCTGCACCTGGCGGATCGGCAGCCAGAAGCGGACCTGAGTCCCGGTCCCGATCACGCTGCTGATCTCGATGCCGCCGCCGTGCTGCTCCATGATCTGCTTGACGGTCGGCAGGCCGAGGCCGACGCCGAAGCTCTTGGTGCTGAACAGCGGCTCGAAGATCTTCGCCAGGGTCTCCTCCGGGATGCCCGGGCCGTTGTCGGCGAAGACCACCTCGACCATCTGGCCGTTGCTGCGGCTGGTGACGTTGAGCACCGGCGGGCGGTCCATCTCGCCGCTCTCGGTCGCCTCCACCATGGCCTCGCAGGCGTTGTTGAAGACGTTGACGATGACCCGGCGCAGGCGCTCGTGATCGAAGGCCGTGGTCAGGTCGCCGAGGCCCAGGTTCTTCTGCAGGGTGACGCTTTCCGGCAGGTTCTGCTCGCCGACGGTGAAGTCGACCCAGTCGTCGAAGCGGGCGTTCTCCAGCGCCAGCGGCGTCGAACGGGTGAAGTCGAGCAGCTCGTTGATGATGTTGTCGCAACGCGTGATCGAGCGGTCGGCGCGCTCCAGCGCCGGCTCGACGCCCAGCTCGTGGCCCATGACCTTGCCGCGGACCAGGTAGATCGCGGTGCGGATGGCGCCCAGCGGGTTGCGCAGCTCGTGGCTCACCGTCGCGGTCAGCTGACCAAGCGCGGCCAGGCGCTCCTGGCGGACCAGGTCGTGCTGGGCCTGCTGCAGCTCGTTGGTGCGCTCTTCGACGCGGCGCTCGAGGTCGGTGTTCAGCTCCTTGACCTCTTCGTTGGCGCGCTGCAGCTCGGCGGTACGCTCTTGGACGCGCTGCTCCAGGCTTTCGTTCAGCTTGGTCATGCGCTCGTTCAGACGGTAGAGCTGGTCGTTGGCCTTGGTCATCTGCATGGTCCGCTCTTCGACGCGGCGCTCCAGCTCCTCGTTGAGGCGCTTCATGCCGTCGGCCGCCTCGCGGGCGATCTCGTTGGCCTGCTCCAGCTCCGAGGTACGCTCCTGGACGCGGCCTTCCAGCTCCTCGTTCAGGCGCAGAACCTCCTTCTCGGCCCGCGACATCGATTCGTGGGCGCGCTTCATGGTCTGCAGCTGGCGGTTACGGTCTCGGACGTTGCTGTAGAGGATGAAGGCCACCATCGTGGCGATGAGGACGATCACGCCGAGCGCGGTGGGAGTCGCCTCCCTTGTGAACTGCTGATTGAGATAGTTGGCGGTCGCGGTCGAGTCGACATAAACCTCAATGGCGCCGCCGAAGCGGCCGTCCTTCATGACCGGCACGTAGGCCTCGACGACGAAGGGGAGCTCAGAGCCATAGCGCTCCTTCAGCTCGCGGAACGCTTCCCGTTCAACCTTGGCGTAGGTACGGCCCTGCTGAACCTCGGCGGTGAAGTAGGGCTTGGTGTTCTTGGTGCCCAGGTCCTCGAAGCGCGAGGCGACGACGATGATGCCGTCCTGGTTGAAGAACTTGTAGCGGAACACGCCGCCGGCCGTTGCGATCGCCGCGATCAGCGCCTGGTCTTCCTCGGAGATCGTGCCGTACTGGAAGGTGGCGTCGGCGTCGCTGAGGTTCTCGTTGACCACCTGGCCCCAACGAACCGCCTGCTGGGTGGCAAGCTCCCGAAGCATCTGGTTGGAGAAGAACTGCAAGCCATACCAGACCGTGGCGACCGCGCCGATCAGGATGACAAAGAGCGCAAAGCCCAGACCGAAGTCCCTTCGATTCATGCCGAACATCGAGGCATTTCCCCTATTAAATCGCGACCGGCGTCCGAAACGCCACCGTTCTGGCGGCACCGCCAGGCCGCGCCGCATCCTGCAGACTTTTCGCCAGCCTATTGCAGCCAGCGTTTGTCTGCGAGATATACACGCGAACTAGTAAAGCGAGAGTTAAGTTAAACGAACGTTCGTAATTGAAATACAATCGAATTGGCCAAGTTTTATTAGTACTGACGGCCAATTCGAGCGAACAGGGTAAATTTTACCTATTCTTTAGAGGTATTGCGCGGCAACCCGCGCTGGCCCGGCCCGGGCGCACCGCGGGGCGGCGTCAGCAGTCCTCCTTGCAGGCTGCCGAGCATTCCGGAGCCTTGCCGCCGGTCGCCTCCAGGTCGTCCTTCAACACGCGCAGGCACCCCGAGGACTTGAAAAGAACGCAAACGCTGATGCCGTTGTCCTTGCAGACGCGGCCAAGCTCGCCCTTCGAGCCCTCGCTCTTGAACCTCACGACGTCGCCGACGTTGACCGACATTCGCTGGAACCTCTTCGCGCGTTATCCTTAAGCGGGATCCATCCTGGACGGCGGGCCCTGTAACGAGGCCGCAACCTACCGCTCAGAACCCTAACGAGATGCAAATCTGCATGCAGTTTGTCGCGTTTTTTGGGAGTTATTCAGTCTTTCGTCCGACATGACAAAAGCGCGAGACCTCGTTCGGGTCAAGCCAAAGCGCGTCCCGCCCGGAAAAGCCCGGCGCAAGCGGCGCCTTTCCGGGGTTCTCGGCGCGGCCGGAGTCCGTGAAGGCGAGGCCGCAGGCCGGCCGTGGCGCCCCGGGTCCGGGGCCGGGCGACGGAGTCGTCCCGCTCGACCCGCGAGGTGGCCACCCAGGTCTCCGCGGCCTTGCTTTCTCTCCGCCGAGCACGGGACGGGGGCCTCCGCCCGCCGGGCGAAGCGCCGGATCGCCGCAGGCCGGGCCGTTCGGGGCCATGTCGAAGGGCGGGATCGACGCCCCGATCGCGGGACCCGGCGCGAGGGCCGTAAGGAGTCGAGAAACGATTTAATGAAGGTCAGAGGCTCATGTAAAGCCTCGGCTTTTACTTGGGCAATACGCCCCGATGGCCGGTTCCGGGGCGACCATCGGTCGGAAAGACGCCCGAAACCCTCGGAGGCTTAAGGTCCAGTTAAGTACACTTGGATAGTCTCTGCGCGCTCGCCAGGGAAAGGTCCGCTACCCAAGGACTTCCACGACACGACGCCCTGGTATTCGAACTTCAATCCGGAGACGGAAATATGAAAGGCAAATCAATCGCCATCGTGCTGGGCGTCCTCGCGATCGGTGCGGTTGCCGTTGGCGGCGGATACCACTTCATGATGGGCCAGGACGGCGGCAAGCGCGTGCTGTTCATCGATTCCTATCATGCGGGCTACGCCTGGAGCGACGGCATCACCGCCGGCATCCAGCAGACCTTCGCCGAGAGCGGCGTCGAGCTCAGGATCCACCGCATGGACACCAAGCGGAACACCTCGGAAGAGTTCAAGAAGCAGGCGGCCCTCAAGGCCAAGGCCCTGATCGAGGAGTTCAAGCCCGACGTCGTCATCGCCACCGACGACAACGCGCAGAAGTACCTGGTGGTGCCTTACTACCGCGGCAGCGACCTGCCCTTCGTCTTTGCCGGCGTGAACTGGGATGCCAGCCCCTACGGCTATCCGGCCAGCAACGTGACCGGCATGGTCGAGGTCTCGCGGCCTGACGAGCTGGTCAACATCCTGCGCACCCTGTCGGGCGGCGTCAGCCTTGGCTCGCTCACCGGCGACACGGCGACCGCGCGCAAGGAGCACGCCTACTACGCCGACCAGATGAACTTCAGCTTCGACAAGTCTTCCTACGTGAAGACCTTCGACCAGTGGAAGCAGGAGTTCGTGCGGCTCCAGGACGAAGTCGACATGCTGTTCATGTACAACAACGCCGGCATCGAAGGCTGGAATGACGACGAGGCGGTGCGCTTCGTCCGCGAGAACGCGCGCATTCCCAGCGGCTCGGTGCAGCCCTGGATGGCGCCCTACGTGCTGGTCGCCTACACCAAGAACGCCCAGGAGCAGGGCGAGTGGGCGGCCCAGGCGGCGATGCAGATCCTGAACGGCAGCTCGCCGTCGTCGATCCCGATGACCACCAACAAGCGCGGCAACATGATCATCAACTCGCAGCTCGCCCAGCGGCTGCAGTTGGAGATCCCGGCCAGCTTGCTGAACTCCGCGGACGACGTTCTCTAGAACGCCGGCACGTGGCCGAGACGGCAAACCCCGCCCCGGGCTCTTCCGGGGCGGGGTTTCGTCTTTCCGGGCGCCGGTCCTCGATGCTGAGGCCGGCTCCGATGCCGCCGGTCCACCGCGCGGCGAGGGCCTCCGCCCCATCGTGATTAACGGTGGCGCAAGAAATGCCGACTAAAATCGCGCCGAATTCTCGGATCGGTTTCCGTTTCACGCGGAGCGGAAGCGGCGGTCTCGCCAGACGGCCTCGACCAAACGGTTTTGCCCAAACGGTTTTGCAATGTATGCCATGAAACATCACGTCCGAGCGGTTGCGGCGACCGTGCTCTTCGTGTTCGCGGCGCAGACCGCCGAAGCGGCGGACCTGACCTGGGCCGGCTGCGAGGGCTGGGTGCCCGGTCTCGCGGAAGACCTGGCCGCCGCCTACACCGCGCAGAGCGGATTGTCGGTCGAACTGCAGGGCGGCGGCACGACGCAGGGCATTCGCGACGTCGCTGCCGACCGGGCCGAGGTGGGCTGCAGCACGCGGCACAAGATCTCCGATCCCGCCGAGCGGAGCGCCAAGCTGGTGACCGTCGGCTGGGACTCCCTGGTGGTCATCGCTCACCCGTCGAACCCGGTCAGCCGGATCTCGAAGAGCGATCTGCAGGCCGTGCTCGAAGGCAAGATCACCCGCTGGAACGCGCTCGGTGGCCCGGACCTGCCGATCGAGGTCGTGGTCCGCGACGATGCGGAATCCGGGGTCGGCCTGCTGCTGCGCTCCATCCTCTTCGCCGATCCGGGGCACGTCTTCGCCGATGGCTTCACCTCTAAGCCGGGCTCGAAGGCCGTCGAGGCCGAGGTCGCGCGCAACCCCGGGGCCCTGGCGGTGACGCTGGGTGGCCGGGTGGCGGGCGGCCAGGTCAAGGCCTTGGGCCTGGGCAACGTGGTCTCCAGCTACGATACCATCGCCTCGGGCGACTATCCGATGGTCATCCCGATGTACATCGTGGTGGCGAAGCGGGCCAGCGACAGCGTCATGGAGCTGGTCAAGCTGGTCAAGGGCAGCGCCGGTCAGCAGGTGATCAAGTCCAAGGGCGTGGTCACCATGAAGGACGGCAAGGACCTCTTCGCCCGCTACCAGAAAAGCATCGCCGAAGCCCGCAGGAACGCCAGCGAGTGATCCTCGCCCGGTGATCGGCCCCTTTCCGGGAATCGGGCCCGCGCCCGTCTCCAAGGCCGCCCTGGCCGGAATCCGAGGACCGTCGTCCCCGCCAATCGGGCTTCGACGCCCGCCCTTTTCGAGCGGTCGCGCCGCCGTCCGGGCGGCGATCTCCCTGTCCCTGTGAAATCGATCTCAAGTCCCGGCCAGAGGTTTGCGCCGAGCATTCGTCACAGAATTAATACAAGCTGAAACAAATTGTAGAAATAAACCCAATCAAGTTCGCTGAATATTGCGAATGTATTCATCTTGTCCGATGATTGCCAGGACTTGCGGCGCCTTTTGGGGGGCGGGGGCCGAAGCCTCCGGCATGACACCCGAACCCCCAGCGCCGCGGGGGTTTGGCGTCACAGGGAGGATCTCGTCAATGCGGAACCTGGGGAAGCTATCCCTTGTTTGCCTGAGCGCCCTGGCCCTCGGCAGCTGCGGCACGCGCCTTCAGACCGCGGAGCGAACCCAGCCCGAGGGCAGCGACTTCCAGGCCGGCCTTTACGACGGCTATGTCGAGCTCGCCCGCCGGGAGTTCGCCGAGGGCGACTATCTCGACTCCGATTCCTTCGCCGAGCGGGCGATCGCCTCGGCCAGGGGCGATGACGTCCTGCCCGAGGCGCTTGAGCTGCGGCGGCTGCCGGCAGGGCAGGCCGAGGGCTTGGCCGAGGCGCGCGCGCGCCTTGTCGCGGCGCTCGATGGTGGCGCCCGGGAGCGCGATCCGGCCGCGGCCGCGCAGGGCCAGACCCTCTTCGACTGCTGGATGCAGGAGCAGGAGGAATCCTTGGAGTCCGCCGACATCGACGCCTGCCGGGACGAGTTCTACCGGGTCCTCGCGTCCCTGGAGGCCGCCACCGCGACCGCCCAGGGACCGGCGGACCCGGCGCCGAACGGGGCAAGCCCGGAGGAGACGGAACCGACGGTAACCGTGCGGGCGCTCGACGAGCCCGTGGTCGCCGCGCCGGCGCCGAAACCGGCGGTGGCGGCGCCCGGGAGCCCCGGGACCTTCATCGTCTTCTTCGACATCGACACGGACAACCTGACCGCAGAGGCCGAGGAAATCCTCTCGGAGGTGGTCCGGGCGGCCAACGAGTCGGGTTCGGCGAAAATTCTCGCCGCCGGCCACACCGATCTGGCAGGGCCGGCCGCCTACAACGAGGACCTCGCCAAGCGCCGGGCGGACGCGGTCGTGCGCTACCTGGTGCAAAGCGGCGTCGACAAGCTGCGCCTGGAAAGCGAGAGCTTCGGCGAGCGCAAGCCCCTGATCCCGACCGACGAGGATGAGTTCCAGCTGCAGAACCGGCGGGTCGAGATCCAGTTCGTGACCGAGCCCGGCGCCGAGCGGCAATAAGGCCGGCGGCGGGTCCGATCCCGCTGCCGCCCGCCTCAGCCGCGCGCCACCTTCAGACGGCCGCTCCGCCGCCCCGTGCCGGGCAGCGGATGGGCGCGTTCCCAGCTTTCGATGTAGTCGCGAGTCGGCGGCACGCTGTCGATCGACTTGGCGACCTGGATCTGCGCGACCATGTGGCCCTGATAGCGGAAGGCGACCTCGCTGCCGGCGAGATAGAACTCCCACATGCGGCAGAAGCGCTCGTCATAGAGCTTGGCCGCTTCGTCCCACTTCTCCAGGAAGCACTGCCGCCAGCGGCGAAGCGTCTCGGCGTAGTGCAGGCGCAGGATCTCAACGTCGGTCACCCACAGCCCGGCGGCTTCGATCGCCGGCAGGATCTCGGACAGCGAGGGCGTGTAGCCGCCCGGAAAGATGTAGCGCTGCAGCCAGGGGTTCGTCGGGCAAGGCGGGTCGCGCTGGGCGATGCTGTGGATCAGGGCGACGCCGTCGTCGCTCAGCAGCTCTGCGATCTTGCGGAAGAACCCCGGATAGTTGGGCAGGCCGACGTGCTCGAACATGCCGACCGAGACGATCCGGTCGAAGCGGCCGCTCTGCTGTCGGTAGTCGCGCAGCGCGAAACGGACCTGTCCGCCCAGACCCCGGTGCTCGGCCCGGTCTCGGGCATGGGCCAGCTGCTCCGCCGACAGGGTGATGCCGGTCACCCGCGCCCGCCCGGTTTCCGCCAGATAGAGCGCCAGCCCGCCCCAGCCCGAGCCGATGTCCAGAACCTCCTGCCCCGGCTTCAGCAGCAGCTTGGCCGCGATGTGCCGTTTCTTGGCCAGCTGCGCCCGCTCCAGGTCCGCCTCCGGCTCGGGGAAGTAAGCACAGGAGTACTGCCGATCGCTGTCGAGGAAGAGGTCGTAGAGCGCCCCCGAGAGGTCGTAGTGGTGGGCGACGTTACGGCGCGCGCGCCCCAAGCCGTTGAGCTGCGAAAAACGGCGCCTGAGCAGCCGGAGCCATTCCTGCAGCCGGTCGAGCCAGCCGGCGGTCCCGTTGCCCAGGCTTTGGGTCAGGAGCTCCAGCAGGTCGTAGATGTGGCCGCCCTCGACGGTCAGGCTCCCGTCCATGTAGGCCTCGCCAAGGCGCAGTCGCGGGTTCAGAAGCAGGCGGCGATGGAGCGCACGGTCGTGCAGGCGGACGTTGACCCGCGGGCCTGTGCTTGGATCGCCGATCCGATGGGCGCCGCCCCGGGCATCGTAGAGCGTCAGCTCGCCCGCCTGGATGATTCGCCGTAGGAGTCTTGCGATGAGCATGGGCCGTCTCCCTGTCTCACCTTCACTTCGGCCCCGCGGTCTGCCCGACCGCGTGAATAGGATTTTACCTCCAAGCCCGCTGTCTTGGCAGCTAGACCTTTGGTACAAAGAGGTGTTTCCGCCAATCGGATTACCAATTGATCCGGCTCAAGGCGGCGCGGCCCTGATCTGCGTCAAGGTCGCGCCGGGCGATCGATCAGCGGAGGGAATTGAGGTGTCGGCCATCATCGACCTGCTGCGGCAGGAGCACAGGAGCCTAGCGCGCCTGCTGAAGGCCCTGGAGCATCAGCTCGCGGTCTTCGACCACGGCGAAACGCCGGATTACGAAGTGCTCAGCGGGGTGCTCGACTACTGTCGGACCTACTCCGACCGCTATCACCATCCCAAGGAGGATCTGGTCTTCGAGCGCCTGCAGCAGCGGGATCCGGCGGCGGTGGAGGCCTTCGGCGACCTGGCGGCGGAGCACGTCGCCCTCGCCGAGCTGACCGGACGCCTGGCCGACGCGGTGTCGGCCGTGCTCGCCGAGGCGGAGATCCCGCGCGCCCACTTCGACAACCTGGCGCGGGATTTCCTCAGCGAGTACTGGGCGCACATGCGCAAGGAGGAGGAGGTCTTCTTCCCGGCGGCGCTGAAGGCCCTGACGGAGGCCGACTGGAAGGAGCTGGACGGCCGCGTCACCAGCCCCGAGGACCCGCTCTTCGGGGGCGCCGCGGAGGAGCGCTTCGGCCCCCTGCGGGCGCATCTCCTGGCCTGGGACGCCGAGACCAAGACCGCCGAGGACTGAGACGTCCCCCGGCCGGGGCTCGCTGGCCCGCGGCCGGGGTCTTCGAGAAGCCTTGGAGCGGCCGCTCCGGCAGGCGCGGTCGCGCGTTGGGCACCTGCCGGAGGCTGCATTGCGGGGCGCGGCTTCCGAATCGCCGCGACCCGAGCGTTACTGGCTGCCGTAGCGGCCGTCGGCACCGCCCTTGGGCTCGGGCGCGGCCGGCTTGCGCGGCGGCAGCTGGCCGATCGCGCTGTTGGCCCTGTCCATCACGCGGAAGGACTTCTGACCCAGCACCTGGCCGGCCTCGCTGACCACCTGCACGTTCCACAGCCCCGGCTGCAGGTTCACGCTGCTCCAGGTCCGCCAGGCCGGCGAGGTGCCGACGTTCATGTGGATCGTGGCGTGGTGGTGCTTGTCCCGGGTCCAGACGAAGGCCACCGTGGTCGGCCCGCCGGCGTTCTTGACCCGGGCGAAGGCGAAGCCGCGCCGGTCGGCGCTGTTGAAGCCGTCCACCGGATCGGCCGGCTCGCGGTCGATCATGTCCCGGGTCAGGACGAAGTCGCTGAGCTCGGGCATTTCCGCGGCCTGGCCCGGCTGCCATGCGACGGTCGCCGCCAGCACGGCGGCGGCCAGGGTGAGGGCGGAGCGGCCGGTCCGGGGCGCCGCCCCGGGGGCCTTGCGAGACCGCGGGTCCCGCAGACTGCTAAGAATCGATCTCATGCTCGCAATTCCATTCCAGTTGATTTCGATCTTGGACGTCGCTGCGCGCCCCATTGAGAGGGGAGCGCGGGAGGGCGGCCGGCTAGCGGCCGAAGAGCAGCCAGCCGACCAGACCGAGAACGGCGGTCAGGACGATCAGGTTGCCCAGGGTGAAGGCGGGGAAGCGATGGCGATCCATGGCCCGGCGCGCGGCGCTGCGCCGCTCGCGGCCGCCCACGACGGCCAGGTAGAAGCGGCCGAAGGGCGTCGGCAGGCTGAAGCGGAAGTCGACCGGATGGTCGTCCCAGGGGTTCTTCTCGGCGGCGGCGCGGATCGCGCGCTCCTGCTCGGCGGAGAGCGAATCGCGGACGTCGGGCGCCAGCACGCGCATGAACTGTTCGGCTCTGACTTCACCCATCAACATGCGGGTCTTTTCCCTGATCTCGCCCCGGTCTCGCCCCTGTGGTCGCGATGGGCCCTGGCGGCATTCCGCTTTTCGGGGTATGACCGAACGTCTAGCCGATTCCCGGTTAAAAACGGGTTTAGCGCCGCCCATGACTCGCCCCGAAAACCCGTCTTTGTCACAGCGCGGCACGCTCTTCATCTTGTCCGCGACTGTGGTTAATGTGCTTTAACAGCAGGCAGAGGCCTGCGGGGGAGCGAGATCATGGCTGCACGGGCAGAAGAGCTTAAGGCCGACCTTCTGGAGCGCATTCTCAAGCGGGTCCGAGAGCGCATGGATCCGGACCGGAGGGCGGCGGTCGAGGCCTTTGTCCAGCAGTTCTATGCTCACGTTCCGCCGGTCGATCTGGTCGACGTCAGCGCCGACAACCTCTACGGCGCGGTGCTGGCGATCTGGAGCTTCGCCCAGAAGCGCCCGGCCAGCGGCCCCAAGATCCGGACCTACAGCCCGCGCCTCGAAGAGCACGGCTGGCGGTCCTCGCACACGATCGTGGAGATCGTGAACGACGACATGCCCTTCCTGGTCGACTCCGTGACCGCGGAGCTGAACCGCCTCGACGTCGAGGTGCACCTGATCATCCACCCGATCATGGCGGCGCAGCGCGATGCCAAGGGCCGGCTCACGGCCTACGAGGCGGCCGGTCTGGCGCCGGATACGGCGGTCCGCGAATCCCTGATGCACATCCAGATCTCCGAGCAGCCGCCGGAGCGGCACGAGGAGATCGAGAAGGGCCTGACCCGGGTGCTGGCCGACGTCCGCGCGGCGGTCGACGACTGGCAGGAGATGCGCGGCCTCTGCCAGGGCATCATCGACGAGCTGGCGCAGAGCCCGCCGCCGCTGCCGAAGGAGGAGATCGAGGAAGGCCTGGCCTTCCTCCAGTGGCTGAACGACGACCACTTCACCTATCTCGGCTACCGCGAGTACGTCTTCGAGGAACGGGGCGGCGACAAGCCGATTGCCGCGGTCACGCCCGAGAGCGGCCGCGGCATCCTGCGCGACGAGGCGGTCTACGTCTTCGACGGCCTCAGGACCAAGGGCGCGGTGCCCCAGGACGTCCTGCACTTCCTGAAGGCGCCCTCGCTGTTCCGGATCACCAAGGCGAACCGGATGTCGACGGTGCACCGGCGGGTCCACCTGGACACCATCGCGGTCAAGTGCTTCGACAAGAAGGGCAAGGTGACCGGCGAGCGGCTCTTCGTCGGGCTGCTGACCTCGGTCGCCTATTCGCGCAGCCCCATGGCGATCCCGATGCTCCGCCAGAAGGTCTCCAACGTGGTCGGCCTCGCCGGCTTCGATCCGCGCAGCCACGACGGCAAGGCGTTGCTGCACATCCTGGAGACCTATCCGCGCGACGAGCTGTTCCAGATCGGCGAGAAGGAGCTGCACGACATCGCGATGGGAATCCTGCATCTGCAGGAGCGCCAGCGCATCTCGCTCTTCCTGCGTCGGGACCCATTCGAACGCTTCGTTTCCTGCCTGGTCTACGTGCCCCGCGACCGCTTCGACACCAATCTGCGGCTGCGATTCCAGCACCTGGTCGCCAGCGCCTTCGAGGGCGAGATCACCGCCTTCTACACCCATCTGACCGACGCCGTCCTGGCCCGCCTGCATCTCATCGTAAAGACCGCGCCCGGCCGGATCCCCGAGGTCGACCTGGCGGCGCTGGAGCAGAGCCTGAACGAGGCCGCGCGCTCCTGGGAGGACCACCTCGAGGAAGCCCTAATCGAGGACCGAGGCGAGGAGCAGGGAATCCGCTGCGTCCGCCGCTTCGGCACCGCCTTCTCGGCCGGCTACCAGGAGCATTTCAACGCCCAGACCGCGGTCTTCGACATCCGTCAGGTCGAAGCGACCCTGACCAGCGGCGAGATGGCGATGAACCTCTACCGGCCGATCGAGTCCGAGGAGCACCAGGTCCACTTCAAGACCTTCATGGCCGGCGCGGTCGCGCTCTCGGACATCCTGCCGATGCTGGAGAACATGGGCCTCAGGGTGATCGGCGAGGTGCCCTTCGACGTGCGGCCGCGCGACCGCGTGCACCCGGTCTGGATCCACGACTTCGAGATCGAGACCGAGGACGGCGCCGCGATCAACCTGTCGAAGGTCAAGGAGGCCTTCCACGACGTCTTCGGCCGGGTCTGGCGCGGCGAGATGGAGAACGACGGCTTCAACAAGCTGGTCCTGCGGGCCGGCCTGACCGCGCGCGAGGTCCAGGTCCTGCGGGCCTATTGCAAGTACCTGCGCCAGGCACAGATCCCCTTCAGCCAGACCTACATGGAGCAGACCCTGAAGAACAATCCCCAGGTCGCCCGCTGCCTGGTCGATCTCTTCGAGGCGCGCTTCGACCCGGCCCGCTTCCAGGACGGCCGGGACCAGCGGGTTCAGGAGATCGTCGTCGAAATCGAGGCCCTGCTGGAGGAGGTCAGCAACCTGGACGAGGACCGGATCATCCGGCGCTTCCTCAACGTCATCCGGTCGACCCTCAGGACCAACTTCTTCCAACCGGACGCCGAGGGCGGCCACAAGCCCTACATCTCCTTCAAGTTCGACTCGCGCAACCTCGAGGAGCTGCCGCTGCCCCGCCCCTTCCGGGAGATCTTCGTCTATTCGCCGCGGATCGAGGGCGTCCACCTGCGCTTCGGCATGGTCGCGCGCGGCGGCCTCAGGTGGTCCGACCGGCGCGAGGACTTCCGCACCGAGATCCTCGGCTTGGTCAAGGCCCAGCAGGTCAAGAACGCGGTCATCGTCCCGGTCGGCTCCAAAGGCGGCTTCGTGGTCAAGCAGCCGCCGGCCCCGGAGGCCGGGCGCGAGGCTTTCCTCGAGGAAGGCATCGAGTGCTACAAGACCTTCATCCGCGGCCTGCTCGACATCACCGACAACCTCAAGGCCGGCAGCCTGGTGCCCCCGAACGCGGTGGTCCGCCACGACCGGGACGATCCCTACCTGGTGGTCGCCGCCGACAAGGGCACCGCGACCTTCTCGGACATCGCCAACGGCGTCTCGGTGGACTACGGCCACTGGCTGGACGACGCCTTCGCCTCGGGCGGCTCGGCCGGCTACGACCACAAGAAGATGGGCATCACCGCCCGCGGCGCCTGGGAATCGGTCAAGCGCCACTTCCGCGAGTTGGGCAAGGACATCCAGAACGAGGACTTCACCTGCGTCGGCGTCGGCGACATGTCGGGCGACGTCTTCGGCAACGGCATGCTGCTGTCCAAGCACATCAAGCTGCTCGGCGCCTTCAACCACCTGCACATCTTCGTCGACCCGGATCCCGATCCGGGCAAGAGCTGGGTCGAGCGCAAGCGCCTCTTCGACACGCCGGGCACGGCCTGGACCGACTACGATTCCAAGCTGATCTCCAAGGGCGGCGGAGTCTTCGACCGCAAGGCCAAGTCGATCAAGCTCTCCTCGG
>JAAUYI010108411.1_pt1 | contig 13689 bp, 10 predicted proteins | sample 7278041 | NCBI WGS metagenome assembly JAAUYI01 (sample SAMN14350216, study PRJNA611818) | marine sediment metagenome | isolation source: surface marine sediment (0.6m) | place: French Polynesia: Moorea | collected 2018-08
ATCGGCGACTCGTCGACTGGTTCACCTGGGGGCGGGCGGCGACGCTCGTCGCAGGTGTCATCGGCGTGATCGCTGGCCTGATCGCGATCAGCGAGTGGCTCGAGGGCGACAACGAGCCGCCGACGGTAAGCGGGTCGACGACCGCCAGCGTCCGCGCCGGCGAGAGCACGGAGATCGACCTGCTGGAGTTCGCCGACGATGACGGCGGTCGCGACTCGTTGAGCGCGTCTCTGCAGTCGGCGTTGACCGAGGCGAGTGGCAGCATTGCGATGCTCGAAGACGGTCGCACCGTCCACTACACGGCGCCCGAGGACCACCTCGGAGCCGACAGCTTCGTCTTCTACGTACGCGACGGACGAGGCGCCGAGATCGAGCGTGTGCAGGCGGTCTTCGTCCGTCAGGGTGACATCGACGGCTCGCCGGCAGTCGCCGTCATGCAGCTCGCGGCCGAGGGGACATCGGACGCCGAGGATCTGGCCGAGGATGCCTCGGACCGGGTCAGCACGGTGACCGACGAGGTCTTCATGGCGTCCTCGCTGTCCCGCGACTTCGGGCTCGTCGGGTCGGACGAGATGGGCGAGCTCGTCGAGCCGATCGAGGACCTCGTGCCGGTCGTCGGTGCCGATCTCGTGTTGTACGGCGACCTGACGGCCGACGGCGCGAGCTCGGCGATCGACCTCCGTTTCTACCTCTCGCCGGAGGAGATCCAGAACGCGGCTGAAGTCGCGGGTGACTACCCGCTGACCACCATCGACGCAGGGGCACCTGGCGCCTCGGTGCTGCTCGGCAGGATCGACGACCGGCTGCCGCCGAGCGTCGAGTCGCTCACGCAGTTCCTCGAGGGTGTGCGCCTGTTCAACCAGAAGTTGTGGCCGGAGGCGGGGGTCAGTCTCGAAGGGGCGCTCGACCGCTGGCCGTCGTCGCCCGGTTCGTCGAACGGCAGGGAAGCGGTGCTGATGCTGCTCGGCAACGTCGAGATCCAGCAGTTCGATCTCGACGCGGCCGAGGCCTGGTACCAGGAGGCGCTCACCGTCGCCGAGAACACGGCACGCCCCCGCTTCGGGCTCGCCGAGGTCGCGTTCCAGCGCTCGAAGGGGCCGTTGTGTGGTGGGGACGAGCCGGTCGATCTCGACGAGATGGAGCGGGCGCTCGCCGAGTTCGAGGAACTCGCCGCGGTCGAGGAGCCGGTCGACTTCACCGTGCCGCGGGCGAAGGTCGAGGTCGGTCGGGTGAACCTCTGCCTGCACCAGTACGACGGCCGCGGGCTCGATGCCTCACTCTCGGCGTTCTCGGAGGCGATCGCCGAGTACGACGGCGACGACTCTCTGCGCGAGATCGTGGCCGAGGCGCACCAGCGGCTCGCCGCCACCCAGGGCCAGAACGGCGACTGGACCGACGCGGCCGCCTCGTACGAGGCGGCGATCGACAAGCTCCGCGGCGACGATGAGAAGGAGGCGTCGTGGCACCGCCTCGTCGCCAGGATCTACCGGTGCGAATTGGGCGACGCCACGAAGGCGGCAGGACACTACACTGAGAGTGAGGAATTGACCGGGGAGCCGAGTCCACCCCACGACTGCGAAGGAGGGTCGGGATGAGGCATCGTCATCACTCCGTGGGTGCGGGTCGGAGCCGAGGTTCATCGGCTCGAACCGTCGCCGTTGCCGCAGCGTTCGGCGTGCTGGCCATGGCGTGTGGCTCGGACGACGACGAGGGTGGAGGGGGTGGCAACCCTCCACCTGCCGAGGACGACGACGACGCCGGCCAGACCGGTGGTGGCGGTGACACGGGCGGCGACAGTGGCGGTGATTCCGGCGGGGACAGTGGCGGTGATACGGGCGGCGACAGTGGCGGTGACACGGGGGGCGACAGTGGCGGTGATTCCGGCGGCGACACCGGCTCCCCGACGCTCGACGACGAGACCCGAGCCGAGACGTTCAAGCCGGTGTCGGGAACCGAGCCGCAATTCAGCGTGACCGCCTTCGTCACCGACGACCCGAGCGTCGGTGCCGACGCTGCGGCGTCCGGCTGGATGGAGGCCGGGACCGATTCGCCGAGCCTCACCGGAGAGAACCTCTTCGTGAGGCTCGATGTCGCCAACCTCGACACGCTGGGTGTGCTCACCGAGTTCTCGATCGACAGCACCGACGATCGCCTCGGAGAGGGAGCCTTGTGCGATGAGCTCGTTCCTCTCGGCCCGGCCGACGAGAACGACGACTCGGTCGGCGTCACGTCCTGTCTGCTCGGCCCGCTCCCGCGCGAAGCGGGAGAACAGTCGCTCCAGTTCACCGCTCAAGGGACGGGTGAGCGACAGCAGGTCGGCCGCAACTTCCTCAGCCCGCCGGTCGAGCCACCGGGGTACTCGGACCGCCCGACCTCGTTCGTCTTCGTCTTCGAGGTCAACGCCGACCCGCTCGAGGTGCTGTCGATCGGCGGCGCTGCAAGCGGCTCCGAGATCGACGCGTCGGGCGCCGGTCTCCCAGCGACGGTCTCGCTCGACTGCGCAGACCCGGGCGCAGGCGCCGGCCTGACGGTGATCGCCTACTCGATCGTTCGCTACGACGGCAGCGGGAATCCCATCGAGGGCGGGTGCACGATGCTCCCGACGCAGTCGTTCCCGTACACAGGCTTCGGCGACCGCGTCGTGAAGTACACGGGAGGGTGACCGACCCGATCAACCGCGAGTGCGACCTCGCGAGCCATACCGATCGCTGAGGTTGCCGATGGTCCGGACGACCACACCTCCCACGCGTGCCGCGCCGTCCACCAGCGTGCGCGGTATCGCCCGGAGGCAGCCACAACCGCCACCGGGTTCCGGTCGCGGACGTGCCGGGTCCGTGTCCTCGCCCTCGCTCAACGGCCCGTAGTGGATCTGGAATCGCTTGATCCTCCGGAACGTTCCGGGGCGGCTCGGCGGCGGAAGGTCGGGGTTGTCGGCCTCGAACTCCTCGCGGAGTTCTTCGGTTCGCTCGTCGCCGCTGAACTCGACGACCCACGCAACACTGTCCGGTCGATCCACCTCCGGCAGCCGGAAGTGGTGTTGGCCGGGTTTGCGTTCGGTGAAGGTCTGGACGTTCAACGGGTCGTCGTCGGGCCAGATCCTGACGGTGACTCCGCCGAGCACGTACGGGTTCTGCGCGTACGCACGGAGCTCCGGGGTCGCCTTGACGTCGTAGAGCGTGCTCGTGCCGGTGACCGTGGTCGTGAGCGTCGGGTGTTCGGCGAAGGCGAACAGCACGACGGGAGCGGCTTCGAACCGCCGGTCGTAGATGCGACGCGCCCGCATGGTCCACACACCCGGCTGGTCGGGCGCGACGCTGTACGAGACGTGTCCATCGCCGATCGCGAAGTTGGAGGGCGACGGGACGACCGGACGTCCCGTCGGGTCGAGCACGTACAAGAACACGCCGTCGATGCTGCGCTGGTTGAGGACGAACGTGACGCGTGTGATCCCGGCGTCGACGAGAACCGGATGATCGAACAGGTCGGGTCGGGCGGCCACCTCGGCCGGGGTGAGCGCTTCGATTGCATCGAGATCGTCCGCGGACCCGGGCGCAATGGGCTCCTCCTGCTCGACCGGTCCCAGCTCTGCACGCACCCGTTCCAACATGCCGCTGTGGCTCTCGGCGGCGACTTCGGAGATCGCGTTGTTGATCGCCAACTCGTTGTTGTTCGGGTCGAGCGTGTCGGTCACGTGGATGTACCCACCGCTCGCTGTCTTGATCGCCTCGAGCGTCGCCTGGTCGGCGTTTCCGAAACCGAGCGTGTGCACGATGGTGCCGGGTGACGCGATGGTCGGGCCGGGGAACGGTGGGCCCTCGTTGTGGACACCGTCGGAGAACAGGATGATCCGTCTGCTCGCCGGGTCCGGGCCGGGCAGCACGACGTTGAGCTGGTCGTCGGCGACTTCGAGCGCACTCGTGATGTTCGTGCGACCGTCCGCGTCGAGGTCGTTTCGAACGATGGTGTGGGCGGTGTTGGCTTCGGTGGCGGTGATCAACCGCGGACTCAGGTCGACCCGCGGCGTGTCTGCGTAGGAGACGATGGCGAGCTGGTTCCGCAGCAGACGCTCGAGGTCGATCCACGTGTGGGCGGCATATCTCACACCCTGAATCGCCCCTGCGTCGTTCATGCTCCCCGACCGGTCGAGGACGAGTGCGAAGCGACGCATGTCGTCGCGCTCCACCCAGACGATGTCCGGTGGATCGGGCATCGCACTACCAGGTGCCGGTGGGGCGACGCTGCCGTCGGGTGGCGACAGGGTGCTGTCGCCCTTGCGGAGGATCGTCTCCCAGCAGGTCTCCGCCACTCCGGTCTCGTTCCGGCTCGTGTCGTCCTGCCAGGTGTCGACTCCAGCCGCCCGATGGCTGAACGCGGCACCGCCGGCGTGGTTCCGCACGCAGAACTCGGTCACCCTGGGAGGTGGGCCGTTCCACCAGTCGGCGGCCGTCGCTCCCGGCGTGACGCTGTTGGACGTCACCTGCATGATGCAGACACCGCTCTGGTGCACGTGGCTGTTGGGGTCCTCCGGGGGCGTTCCCGGCACGATGCAGGTGCGGCTTCCACCACCCGGCCCGGAGTACTCCTCGTCCAGACCGAACACGTAGTGGCCCAACTCGTGGAGCAGTGTTCCGGGCTGGGAGAGCGCGTTGGTTCCGAGGACGATGTGGGCGTCGGCGGTGAGGTCACCGAGGCCGTCGATGGCGCCGGTGTGTCCTGCGTTGCCCGGCATCACCCAGATGTCCGCCCGGCCCGAGTCTCCGAGCTCGTTTCGCACGAACTCGACCCGACCGATCCGCACACCGACCGATGCCGGCACACCGCCACTCGCCGGCCGCCGGGTGGCGTGGGCCAGGGCCTCGGACACGTAGGTGAACGCGTGCTTCCACTGGTCGAGCTCGGGATCGGTCACCGGGAACTTGAACGAGACCCGCAGACTCAGGCTCTTCGTCGACGTGGAGTAGAAGCCGGATCCCATCGGGCACCTCCGATCGCCGTCCACCGGACGGCTGCTCCACCACCTTAGGCGGTCGCGCGGGGACACTCGGTCGGCAGCACGAGCGCACGCGCCTCGGAGATCCGCCGTCGCCGGACCCGCAACGGTTGCCACGCGGCTGCGATGCTCGGTGCGTGCGCAGACCCGGAGAGGCCGACCGATGATCGAACGACCGAGCGAACCGCGACTTGAACCCGTCGAGCAGATCGACGGCGAGCTCGCCGAGATCCTGGCCAACGCGCTGACCCACGACGGTCGTCCGCTCAACATCTTCGGCGTGCTCGGCTGCCATCCGAAGTTGCTCAAACGCTTCAACCTGATGGGCGGCTTCCTCCTCAACAAGGGGGTGCTGCCGGCGCGAGAGCGCGAGATCGTGATCCTGCGGGTCGGCTGGAACGCTCGCGCCGAGTACGAGTTCGGTCAGCACACCCTGATCGGTCGCGAGTGCGGCCTGACCGACGACGAGATCACGGCGCTGACCTCCGAACCGGACGCCCACGACTGGTCGGCCGACGACCGTGCGCTGATCGCACTCGCCGACGACCTCGCATCCGACGACTGCGTGGCCGACGAGACCTGGTCGGCGTTGGCCGCCCGATGGCCGGACGACGCACTCGTCGAGCTCCTCGTGCTGGCGGGCTTCTACCGGCTGGTGTCGGGCTTCTTGAACAGCGCCGGCGTGCAACTCGATCCCGGCGTGCCCGGGTTCCCCTGATCGAGCCGACGAACTCAGGTGCCGGCGATCGGGGAGCGGCGGACCCTGGGCTCGTCCTTGCGGGCCCCGGAGCGGAACTCCGGCCACTGAGCGAGGCTCTCGAGGGCGGCGATCGTCGAGCGCATCGCCTCGGCCGGCACCGGGTGGGAGATCAGGAACCCCTGCGCCTTCGGGCAGTCGAGCTCCTGCAGGAGCTTGAGCTGCTGCACGCTCTCGACGCCCTCGGCGACGATGTCGAGGCCGAGCGAGCTGCCCATGGCGAGGATCGTGCGCACGAGGCTGCGGTCGTTGTTGCTCTCGGCGATCCCGTTGATGAACGCCCGGTCGATCTTGATCCGCTGGAGCGGGAACTGCTGCAGCAGCGAGAGCGACGAGTAGCCGGTTCCGAAGTCGTCGAGGGCGATGCGGACACCGCTCGCTCGGATCCGCTGCAGTGTCGCCCGGGCGAGATCGGGTTCGGTGATCATGATGCTCTCGGTGACCTCGAGCCAGAGCAGGTGCGGCGGCAGACCGGAGCGGCGCAACGCCTCGTCGACGGTGTCGGTGAAGTGCGGGTCGCTGAGCTGGCGGGGCGACACGTTGACCGACACGGTCGTCGTGTCGGCGACGACGCCGTCGTCGATCCACTGCCGCAGCTGGGTCATCGCCTCGAGCAGGGCCCACGAGCCGATCGAGGTGATGATGCCGGTCTCCTCGGCGATCGGGACGAACTCGGCCGGGGACATCATCGAGCCGTCGTCCCGCTGCCACCGGATCAGCGCTTCGAACCCGGCGACGCGGCCGCTCTCGATGTCGACGATCGGCTGGTGGAACAGGCGGAGCTCCCGGCGGTCGAGCGCCCCGTGCAGGGCCGTCTCGGTCGCCATGCGCTGCGACAGCCGCTCCTGCATCGACTCGTCGTACACGGCCAGGCAGTTGCGGCCGGCGTCCTTGGCGCGGTACATCGCGATGTCGGCCCAGCGGAACAGATCGTCGGCCTTGGCCGGGATGTGGACCGGGCTGGTGGCGACACCCACGCTGGCCGTCACGAAGACGACGCCTTCGTCGAGCGACAGCGGTTGGCGGAACACCTCGTGCAGCACCTCGGCGCGGGCGATCGCCTTGCCGGGCGTCGTCGACGCGGTGTCGAGGGCGACGAACTCGTCCGCCGACGCTCGGCCGATGACGACACCGATCGCCTCGGCCGCGACGCGCAGCCGTTCGCCGATGATCTGCAGCACCTGGTCGCCGACGCGGTGGCCGAGCGAGTCATTGATGTTCTTGAACCGGTCCAGATCGAACAGGAACACCGCCGGCGGCACGCCATGCCGCCAGACCGTCTCCAGTTGTTCGGCGGTTGCGTCCTGCAGCGCCGCCCGGTTGGGGAGCCCCGTGAGCCGGTCGGTGCGGGCCGCCTCGACGAGCCGTTCCTGAGCGCGGAGGTGGGCGCGGGTGGCGTCGTACAGGCGCCAGCTGGCGAGGCCGAGGATGGCGAGCGACGAGACGGCGCGGACGAGCCGGTCGGGTGTCGACGTCGCGGGGACGAGGGCGACGAGGAGGATCGGGATGACCAGCGCGATCGCCGTGAGCAGCAATCGGCCCGGGAGGTCGAGCCTGCGGTGGTGCTCGGTTCGCCCGATCAGCTCGGGCGCAGTCGGGTGGATGAACGCCGCCGCGCAGAACGTGTAGGCGATGATGTAGAACGACGTGGCGAACCCATAGCCCCACTCGCCGAGGTACTCGACGTCGGTCACCCCCCAGAGCGCATCGCCGACGACGTTGGCGATCATGGCCACCACCACGAGCCAGGTGGCGGGGCGCCGGGCGAGACCGGAGAACACGACCGCTGCCGCGAGAGCGAACACCGGCGTGGCCATCGGGAGGTACATCGCGTCGAGGACGAGCCCGGCCGCGGTGTGCTCGGACTCGTCGACGAACGGGAGCACGAGCGTGATCCAGGCCGCGAGCCAGCTGCCGAGTCCGATGAGGACACCGTCGAGCACGTCACCCGTGGTGAAGCGACCTCGCCGTCGGCTGAGCACGTACGCGAACGCACCGATGATCAGTGCGTTGGCGACGAGATCGATCCCGCTCGTGAGGATCGTCGACGGGCCGACGCCGACCGCCTGCTCGACGATCGCCGATGCGACGTAGAGCAGGCCGACGGTTGCGACGACCGCGATCAGAGAACGTGGGAACCCGTGGACCTTCCACGCCGTCCAAGCAGCAGGAAGCAGTGCGACGATCGCGAAGATCACGATGTAGGAACGGAGGTCCTCACCGAGAATCGGCGACGCAACGAACCCGAGGCAGCCGAAGGCGACGTAGATCCACGCCAGCGCCGCCAACCTCCGATTCATCCCGCTCCGGCTCCTTGTGCTTGATGTCACACGTTCTGACGGTGCCGAATGGGATCTCACCCGCCCGTCTCCGTCCGTCATGTATCGGTCAAGAAGTTGCGAAACCGTAGGATCTTCTTGAGATACCTGAGAAGATCACGGAGCGTCACCCGTCGACGCAGCGGGTGAGGAGACGGCCAGCGAACCACCACGGCGGGCGGCACCAGAACACCGAACGGCACGAACAGCAGGACGACATCGCGACCTCATGTACATCACACGACACTCCAGCGTGACCGACCCGGCGACACAGCAGAGCCTGTGGGATCTCTACGACGCCGCCTACCGCGACATGGAGGCCGCGGACGTCACCCGTGAGCAGCTCTTCCGCTCCGAGTTCAACGAGCTCCTCGCCGACCCGACGAATCGGGTGTGGGTGGTGCGCGATGAGAACCGGCCGGTGTCGATGTCGCTGATCGCCACCGACATCGCATCGACGCGGTACCTGAGCCGAGCATTCTTCGAGCGCCACTATCCCGAGCGGATGCGCGCCGGCCTCGTCCACTACGTCATGTGGGTCGTCGCCGATCCGGCGTACCAGGGCACCCCGGCGATCTTCGAGCTCGCACGAGGTGGGCTCGCCGTCGAGCAGGAGGAGGGTGCGCTGCTGGTGTTCGATCTCCCGGATTCGAACCAGCCGAACGAGGGCGGCGGGGGCGCGGAGCTGCTCTACCGGCTGGCGCAGATGGTCGGCCCGGTCAACCTGGCCTCGTTCGGGGCCTCGCGATACTATGCGCTCGACTTCGCCCCGGAAGACTCCGTCGCAGCATTCGACCGGCGGGAGCGTGACCGGGACGAGGTTCGTATCGACGCATGACAGCAACCTCCGCCACGACCACTGTGGTCGTCCCTGGAACCCATGTCATGTCGGCGCTCGTCGGCCCACGCGATCAGTTCCTGCGTCGTGTCGAGCGTGAGTTCCCGGCCGTCCTCATCACCGTGCGGGGCAACGAGGTCCGCGTCGACGGCGAGGACAACGGCGCCGTCGCCAACGTCGCCCGCCTGTTCGAGGAGCTGGTGACGCTCATCCAGAGCGGGCAACAGTTGGACGACGGCACCCTCGATCGCGTCTTCGCGATGGTCCACGCCGACGAACGGCCGAGCGAGATCCTCACCCACCAGGTCCTGCGCGGCGCGAAGGGCCGACAGGTCAAACCGAAGACCGCAGGCCAGAAGCGATACGTCGACGCGATCGCCAACAACGTCATCACGTTCGGGATCGGTCCGGCCGGTACCGGCAAGTCGTGGCTCGCCGTGGCGATGGCGGTCCGTGCGCTCCAGGAGAAGCAGGTCCAGCGGATCATCCTCACCCGCCCGGCGGTCGAGGCCGGCGAGCGTCTGGGCTTCCTGCCCGGCGACCTGATGGCCAAGATCGACCCGTACCTGCGGCCCCTCTACGACGCCTTGTACGACATGCTCGACCCGGACGCCGTCCAGCGGCTGCTCGAGAAGCAGGTGGTCGAGGTGGCCCCGCTCGCGTTCATGCGGGGTCGGACGTTGAACAACAGCTTCATCATCCTCGACGAGGCCCAGAACACGACCCCCGAGCAGATGAAGATGTTCCTCACCCGCATCGGCTTCGGGTCGCGGGTGGTCGTCACCGGCGACACGACCCAGATCGACGTGCCGAACGGCAAGAGCGGTCTGTCCGGGCTGGAACGGATGTTGGCGGGGATCGACCAGCTCGACTTCGTGCGGCTGAGCGGCGCCGACGTGGTGCGGCACAAGATCGTGGCCGACATCGTCGCCGCCTACGAGCGCGGCGACGGCCCGTCGCCGGCGTGACCGCCGACCCGGCGTCCGTTGTCGGATCGGACGCTCGATCGGCCGACGACTCGCCCGACGTCGTGGTCGACGTCGATCGGTGGAGCGTGTTCGCACGCCGCTTACTGGCGAGCGAAGGAGCGTCCGGCGAGCTGACCCTGACGTTCGTCGACCGCGCCGAGATCGCCGAGCTGAACGCCGAGCACATGGGCGCCGACGGGCCGACCGACGTGCTGTCGTTCCCGATGGACGACGCCGACGTCCCGGGAGTGCCGCGGCTGCTCGGCGACGTCGTGATCAGCCCCGCCGTGGCTGCCGCGCAGGCCGCTGACCACGCCGGCACGCTCGACGACGAGCTCGCGCTGCTCGTCGTGCACGGCATCCTCCACGTCCTCGGTCACGACCACGCCGACCCGGCCGAGACCGAGGTGATGCGAACCCGGGAGCTCGAGTTGCTGTCCGAGCACCATTGGGGCGGTGCGCCGCCGGCCGGCTTCCGGCAGGCCCACGACTGACCGGTCGGCCACGTTCGTCCGGCGAGCGCGGCGATCGCTAGCTTCGCCGCATGCAGATCTCACTGGACGGCAAGGTCGCGCTCGTCACCGGCGCGTCGCGAGGAATCGGCAAGGCGATCGCGGCGTCGCTCGCAGCGTCCGGGGCGAAGGTGATGATCAGCAGCCGCAAGCAGGAGGCACTCGAAGCGGCGGCGGCGGAGATGGACGGCGACGTCGAGGTGTTCGCCGTGAACTCGGGCGACGACGGGGCGGGCGACCGCGCGGTGGCGGCCACGATCCAGCGATTCGGCGGACTCGACGTGCTCGTGAACAACGCTGCGACGAACCCGTACTACGGGCCGACGCTCGAGGTCGACGAGGGTCGCTACGACAAGACGCTCCATGTCAACCTCAAGGCGCCACTGTTCTGGAGCAAGGCGGCGTGGGAGCAGGCGTTCAAGGACCGACCGGGCACGATCATCAACATCGCCTCGGTGGGTGGCCTCCGCGCCGGCGGGCTGCTCGGCGTCTACAACGTCACCAAGGCCGCGCTCGTCCACCTCACGAGCCAGCTCGCGTCCGAGCTCGGCCCCACCCGCGTGGTCGGGATCGCACCCGGGCTCGTCAAGACCGACTTCGCCCAGGTGCTCGTCGACAACTTCGGCGATGACCTCGCGGCGCGCCTGCCGACCGGCCGCCTCGGCGAGCCGGAGGACATCGCCAACCTCGCGACGTTCCTCGCCAGCGACCTCGCGAGCTGGATCACGGCCGAGACCTACGTGATCGACGGCGGCGCCGGGGTCGCCGCCCAGCCGATCGGCTAGCCGGTCGAGCCGCGCTGCGGCTTGCCGAGCGCGGTCCGCTGGATCACATCGGTCAGGGTGAGCCGCTTCGGCGCCATGTAGGCCGGGTGGTCGGTCTTCACGTGCTCGCGAAGGTCCTCGAGCGTCGGCGTGGACGGCCCCGGGACGACGACCGCCTCGACGATCTCGCCCCATTCGTCGTCGGGAACGCCGCGGACCATGACCTCGTGGACGTCCGGGTGGGTCGCCAACGCGCGCTCTACTGCATCAGGCCAGACGTTCTCGCCGCCCGTGATGATCAGGTCGCCACGGCGGCCGTCCACGTGGAGCCGTCCGTCCTCGCGCCAGTGGCCGACGTCGCCGGTGCGGAACCAGCCGTCGGCGTCGGTCGGGTCGGTGCCGTCCCGGTAGCAGCGGAGCAACATCGGCCCGCGCAGCAGGATGTCGCCCGCCCGATCCGCCGAGTCGTCGATCCGAACGTCGACGCCGTCGAGCGGGACGCCGTCGTAGACCACGCCGCTGCCGGTCTCGGTCATCCCGTAGGTCGCCACGGTGTTCGGCGGGCGATCGGCCGGTGGACGCCCGCCGCCGAGCAGGATCGTGCGGAACCGGCTTGCGTCGATGCGTGCGAGCGCGGCTCCGACGAGCGAGACGAGCGTCGCACCGGCCCGCTCGACCGGTTCGGGATCGAACGCCGGGAGCACGGTCAGGCGGGTGCCGGTGTGCAGCGCCCGCGTGACGACCGAGAGGCCGCCGACGTGCGAGAGCGGCAGGCACGCCAGCCAGTGGTCGTCCGCACCGACGTCCAGTCGGGCCGACGTCGCCTCGGCCGAGGCCGCCACGGCGTCGTGGGTGAGCACCACACCCTTGGGGACGCCGGTCGACCCGCTCGTGGCGACGACGATCGCGTCCCCGGGACGAACCGGTTCACCCACCCCCATGTCGGCGATCAGGCGGTCGCGGGCGGACGCTGGCAGGCGCTGGTCGACCGGGAACGCCGCGTCGCCCCGTCGCCAGACGCGCGCCAGCTCCTCGACGAAGTCCGGCCCGCCCGGGAGGTCGATCGCGACGAGCCGTGCGGTCATCGAGCCGTCACGACGTGACCGGGTCGATCGGGGTGAGGGTGCCGACCAGCGACTCGATCTCGCCGGCCAGCGTCAGGCACCGCTTGTCGGTGAAGCGGTCACCGATCACCTGGATGCCGGCGGGCAAGCCGTCGACCAGTCCGGCCGGGGTGTTGGCGGCGGGCAGCCCGAGGAGGTTGGCGTGTACCACCGGTCGGATCGTGTTGACCATCGTCTCCGACCCGGTGGCCGGGTCGATGTCGGCACCGTGGGCGAACGGCGGTTGCGCCCAAGTGGGTGCGAGCAGCACCGGATGCTCCTGGAAGAACTGCGACCACGCACGCATGACCCGGAAGCGCTCCCCGTGCATCAGCTGGACGTCGGGCACCTGCGTCGGCGGCACGGTGGCGTCGAAGTTGGCCACGATCTGCTTGCCGCCCTCGCCCATCACCATCCCGAGCAGCTCGGACATCGCACGCAGGTCGGCCATCAGCAGCACCGTCCACAGCTCGATGACCTGCTCGTAGTCGGGAGGAGTGGCCTCGACGACGTGGTGGCCGGCGTCGCCGAGCCGGTCGCCGACCGAGCGGATGGCGTCGACGATGCCGGGGTGGGTGGTCCCTCCGGGCGGGTCGGGCATGACGGCGATCGTCAACCGCTCGGCCGGCGCGGAGTCGGTGAGCGTCGCCGGCACCGACCGGGGATCTCGCGGGTCGGCGCCCGCCAGGATCTTGAGGCCGGCCCGCACGTCGGCCACGCGGCGCGCCATCGGGCCCTCGACCACCATCATCTGGGCCGCGAGCAGCATGTCCTCGGGTGGGATCACCGTCGCCATCGGGACGACACCCGAGCTCGGTTTGATCGAGGCGATGCCGCAGCACGTGGCCGGGTTGCGGAGCGATCCGCCGATGTCGTTGCCGAGCCCGATCGGGCTCATCCCCGACGCGATCGCCGATCCCTCGCCGCCACTCGAGCCCCCGGCCGTGACGTTCGGGTTCCATGGATTGCGGGTCAGCCCGTGCAGCTCCGAGTCGGTGTGGACCCGCAGCCCGAAGTCGGGCAGGTTCGTGCGAACGAACGGGATCGCTCCGGCCGCACGCATCCGCTGAACCGTGGGTGAGTCGATCGGTGCGACCGCCTCGGCGAGCGCCTTCACGCCCTGGGTGGTCGGCGTGCCCGCGAGGTCGATGTTCTCCTTGACGCTGCACGGGACCCCGTGCAGCGGGCCGAGCTCGTCGCCGCGGGCGATCGCCGCGTCGGCCGCGTCGGCACCCGTCAACGCCTCGTCGGCGAGGATCCGGACGACGGCGTTCAGGTCGCCGTTGACCTCGTCGACCCGTGCGAGGTGCGCCTCGACCACCTCCCGGCTCGTGACCTGCTTGGAGCGGATGTTGCGAGCCAGCTCGAGGGCGCCCATTTGCCACAGTCGTTTCATGGCTCCCATCATGGCGCACTCATGAATCGCTGGTTCACGGGAG